>Ga0209013_10006326_pt1 | contig 10069 bp, 11 predicted proteins | sample Cruoilmetagenom2_FD_187291 | JGI IMG/M metagenome (GOLD analysis project Ga0209013, IMG submission 187291) | Oil polluted marine microbial communities from Coal Oil Point, Santa Barbara, California, USA - Sample 2 (SPAdes) (version 2) | ecosystem: Environmental > Aquatic > Marine > Oil seeps ...
GACAATAGTGTTGATCTTCAGGAGTTCATGGTGATGCCGACAGGTGCCGGAACTTTTAAAGAAGGATTACGGATCAGTGCAGAGATATTCCATACTTTGAAAAGTGTACTTAAAAAGAAAGGATACAATACATCCGTGGGTGATGAAGGGGGATTCGCACCAAATCTCGGCTCCAACGAGGAGGCTCTTACAGTTATTATCGAAGCTGTTGAAAAGGCAGGTTATAAACCGGGCGATGATGTTCATATTGCCCTTGATCCTGCTGCATCAGAATTTTTCGAGGATGGTAAGTATATATTTAAAAAATCCACTGGTGAAACTCTGAGCTCTTCAGATATGGTCGACTTTTATTCGGGGCTTGTTGATAAATATCCGATAATCTCTATCGAGGATGGTCTGGCTGAAGATGACTGGGACGGTTGGAAACTTATGACCGAAAAAATGGGGAAGAAGATACAACTTGTCGGGGATGACCTATTTGTTACTAATCCTGAAAGGCTGAAAAGAGGTATTGATGAAGGGATAACTAATTCAATACTGATCAAGTTGAATCAGATCGGGACTGTTAGTGAGACGATTGAGACAGTTAAAATGGCTCAGAGGAGCGGTTTTACCACTGTTGTATCACACAGGTCAGGTGAGACCGAGGACACCTTCATTGCAGATCTCGCAGTAGGGTTATCTACAGGACAGATCAAAACAGGCTCCACCTCAAGAAGTGAAAGGATTGCGAAGTATAACCAGCTGCTCAGGATCGAAGAAGAGCTCGGACAATCCGCAGTTTATAAAGGAATGGATGTTTTTTACAATCTGAAATAAATTTTTAATTAATTGTTTTGTAGTTATCCGGTATTTTCAGCTTGCTGTTTATTTTAAACTGTCCACTAAATCCAGATACCGAGTTATCATAAGTAGATACTTTTAATATGTAAATCCCGTTTTTAACACTGGAAGGGATTTTCCATGTGTATTTATCCCTAATTTTTATGTTGGCGGAACCGTCTACAATATTCATGTAAAACTTTTTCGGATAAGTATAAAGCTGGATTTTAACTCTTTTGTTAACATTTATACTCCATTTTATAGTCAGTTTTTTCCCGGGTGAATATTTGAAGAATGAAGACGGGGTTTCAACTCTTATTCCGGGAGTTACTTTTTTAAACTTTGACAGATCTTTTTGAAATTGCGGCCGTACCGTAGGTTTGACAATTTCAAAGCATTCACTATTATTGCTTAATTTTCCATCTGTTGTTGATATATTCAAAAAGAAGAATCCTCCATCAATTTTCGAAGGGATTTGTCTCCATTGAAAAATTCCTCTATTTGGTGTTTTGTGAGAAATTATATACCATGGGGTATTAGTGTTTATTTTGAAAAGTTTTATTGCAACATATTCGTCAACTTGTTCAATCGGAACTCCAACAATATTCCATCTGATTTCACGTGTGTCAATTCGGTAATCCAGGCGAGACATTACTGTTTTCTGTGTAGGCTTTGTGATTATTATAGCTGTTTTTTGTCCAAAAGATATTTCAAAAAAAATAAATATAACTACAATAAAAATTAAATATTTTTTCATTTTTCTCCTCCTGCCCCAATAATATATACATTCTTTTTAATAGATATCTCACTTTTTTTAAAAAAGGGGCTTTCCCCTTTTTGAGAGGGAATTCGGGGTGATTTTAGTTTAATCGTAAATTTTGTTGAAAAATACTTGACAAACAGAAAATATCATCTTAAATATAATATTAATTTCTAAAAGTTAGTGAAGGAGTAATTTATGGAACAACTCGAGATCATTTCCTGGAAGATCCTCGATGCGATCAGAAATTCAGCTACGAAAACCAATGAGGTGATCGGAGATATTGATACAAACGAACTTATGTCGGTATTTTGCCAGGTCGATGATGATTATATCGAACTTTACTACAGCGAAGTGGAATCGAGTTACATTAGGCATTTTGATGACGAGGACGAGTTCTTTACTGCAATAGATGAGAGGAAAAGTGAGTTCGGAGAAGAAGAGTTCGGTTCGCCTGAATACTTTACTGATGAAGATGGATTCGGTGACGAAAATTCATCTGAGAATTTTGACGGGTACAATATAAAAGAAGACGGTGATGAGGACGAGTTTTAGTTCCGGACCATTTTTTCCGGAGTTTCCCATTATTTTATGAAATTTTTCAGAAAGAGGACTACTCATCCGGTAATGGATGGCGAAAACCCGGATCAGAGAAAAAAATTTGCTGCATACTCCACTCTTGGTTTTATGTTCCCGGCTTCAATTGCAGTCGGACTTTTTCTCGGGGTTTTTCTTGATGACCTTCTCGGGACCTCGCCGGTCCTCACAATTATTCTGACCCTTTACGGAATTGCAGCCGGATTTTATAATTTTTTTAAAGTAATAAATAAATATGAAAAAAGAAAATAGCAGTATAATGATAAACAGGGTCTTTAAAAGGGCGCTTTTCATTACTGTAATGATTATTTTAACAATATTAGTTTTTACAAAGAGCCCCCTTTATTGTATAATGTTCATTATCGGAAGCGGAATCAGTTTCCTTGGATATTACCTTATGATCAGGGTTGTCGACAAGGTGATCGGAAAAAAGAGAGGAAAAGGGTTGTTCATCCTGACTGGCTTAGGAAAAATGATCCTTATCTCAGTGATATTTATTTTAATTTCCAGGTATTCTGAAGCAGCTGTACTTTTTTATCTGCTCGGCCTGTCTGTGATCATAGTTTCGATCATTGGAGAAGGGGGCCGACAGTTATTCAGGAGTTTTAAGGATGGAACATAAATTAATAATAGTCGAGTTCATTAACGGGATACTCCGGAAGATACTGGGGTTGTTCGGGGTTCATCTTGAACATGGTGCTGAAGTGATCCCGTCTCATATTGTTCTTGCTGTTATTGCAACTCTGATCATAATAATTTTTTTTAAAATCACTGTAAAAAACCTTTCCATATTTCCCGGGAAAATGCAGAATTTCCTCGAGATGCTCTATACTGCTTTCCGGGGAATGATAGATGATACGATGGGGAAGGAGGGGCGAAAGTTCCTTCCGGTGATAGCAACAATGGGTATTTTTATCGCTGTCTCAAATCTGATGGGTCTTCTGCCTGAGCTCGGTTCCCCTACGGCCAATCTTAATGTAACGGTTGGATGTGCATTCTTTGTTTTTGTCTATTACCATTACCAGGGAATAAGGAAGCATGGATTATTAGGATATTTAAAAACTTTCATGGGACCTATCTGGTGGCTTGCAATACTTTTTGTCCCTATTGAAATTATTTCCCATTTTTCGAGGCCTTTATCACTTTCAATCAGGCTTTACGGTAATATTTTCGGGGAAGACATGGTTATCATTATAATAGCATCTCTGGTGCCGTTCATCGCCCCGCTTCCGATCATGGGACTCGCTGTAATAACTTCGCTTCTTCAGGCATATATCTTTGTCATGTTGACAACGATCTATCTTGCTGGGGCCATGGAATCAGAACATTAATCTAAAAGGAGATATATAAAATGGCAAAAAAATTAATGTTGACAATTTTTGTTATACTGGCATTGTCAGTAACAGTTTCAGCAGAGGGAGGCGAAGTAAGCAACGTAACTGATGCTACTCCTCTTTTTCTCTGGTCGATAATCATAGGTGTAATCGGTCTGACCCTTGCATCTATAGGTGGTGCCTTTGCACAGTCTAAAGCACTCAGCACATCTGTTGAGAATATTGGAAGAAATCCGGCTGCTGCAGATTCTATCAGAGGAGTACTCATTCTCGGTCTGGTTCTTATTGAATCACTGGTTATTTATGTACTTCTGATCGACCTGATCATCTTCTTCGTTAAGTGGGGTAAGTACACTTTTTAGGAGATAATCAAGCACAACATTAATGGGAGGGGCCAGGTCCCTCCCATTTTTATTATTATGAGAAAAATTTCTTTCAAAGAATTGAAAGTCCTTCAGGGGCTTAGAACGGCATTCACTGAACTTCTAAAGGAAAATGTTTTTGATAAGGCCAGTGTCCTTGCATATTATTCAATCATATCCACACTATTTCTTTTAACATTTTTCTCTTTCATATTTTCAAAAGTTTTAGGGCATCCGGATATTTCCATTAAAGGGGTATATCCATTCTCTCCTGAATTTTTTAATTCGATTTCCCCTGAATTTTTAATTAAAGCGAATGAGATTTCATCAAATATGAAAAGTATAGGAATTATCGGAATTATTATTTCAACTTTCCTGGCTGTTCTCATTTTTAAAAAAGTTGTTCAATATGTCAATGAGATGTTCCATATCGACCTGTTTGTTGAGAATAAGAACAGGGCGTTCTGGGTAAGGAGGGTAAGTGAGATCGCTCTTTTATTCATTGTTGGATTGCTTGCTGTCGGATCTTTCATTCTGACAGGTTTCATTACTACTGTAACATCTCTGTTTAATAAAAGTCCGGTAGCAAAGTATATAAATCCCGAGTCGATCGATGCATTAAATACCTTTGCTGTAAAGTTTATTGCTCCCTTCACAATAACATTCCTGATTTTTTTCTTTCTCTTTAAATGGATACCGGAAAAAAAAGTATGCATTAAAGGGGCTTTCATCTCTGCAATGATCTCGGCTCTGCTTTGGGAAGTTACTAAGAGGGTATATACTTATTACCTGGTTAAAGTATCCATTGTGGGAAAATTGGGAGGCCCGATTGTAGCGATTATTCTGTTCGGCTTCTGGATGGAGTTTTCAATGGGGATAATGCTCTTCGGTGCCAAACTGACTTCGATTTTTGACAGGGAGAGAGATGAGAGACTTAGAAGAGCTGAGTAAACTTATTAGCGGGGAACTAATAGGTGATCCCGGGTTTAAGATCAGGATCGTAAATTCACTCGATAATGCAGGTCCCGATGAGATAGCTATTGCCATTAAACCGGGAATGGTTACCGGAAAGATCAGTGCAGGGGCACTTGTAGTGACAAAAGAGAGTGGGATCAAATATAAAAATCTCATATATGTCGATGATCCTTTCATAGCTCTTTCGGTTCTTATTACCCACTTTTTTCCTGTTGAACGGTTCAATCACGGTATCGGTGAAAATGTGAGTATTTCCAAATCCGCTTCCATCGGAGAAGGTTCTTCTATTGGAGATCACACTTATGTGGGGGAAAATGTCGGGATAGGAAAGAATTGTGAGATACATTCGGGTGTGAAGATATATAATAATGTCAGGATCGGAGACAATGCATTGATATATTCGAATGTTGTTATCCGGGAGGATGTGGTCATCGGTGAAGATGTGGTTATCCAGCCTGGCGCGGTTATCGGTTCTGATGGTTTCGGTTTTGCCCGTGACAGGGAAGGTAAACCGTTGAAGATACCTCAGAGGGGTAATGTTGTCATTGGTAATAATTGTGAGATAGGGGCAAATGTCTGTATCGACAGATCTACCCTCGATACAACATATATTGCTGATTCTGTTAAAATTGACAACCTTGTTCAGATAGGACATAATGTTAGGGTTGGAGAAAGCACTTCGATCTCGGCCCAGAGCGGTATATCAGGCTCAACCGAGGTCGGGAAAAATGTAATAATGGCAGGGCAGGTCGGGCTTGCCGACCACATTAAAATAGGTGATGGAGTTATGATAGCTGCGAAGGCGGGAATATCCGGTAATGTTAAAGATAAAAGTATAGTTGCGGGAATTCCCCAGCAGGATCTTATGTCATGGAAAAGGAGTCAGGTTATTCTGAGGAATATTGAAAAATATATTGAACGGATAAGGACCCTTGAAGATAAAATTGAAAGTAGGGAGGAAAAATGAAAAGTATATTAATTTCACTAATTATTATGATTGCGGCAATGGTAGTGTATGCCGGTCCGGAGATAACTTTTGAAAAGAAGAAAATTGACTTTGGTGAGATCAACAGCGGTAAGGTGGTAGATCTGGAATATATGTTTGAAAATACCGGTGATGAAACACTTATTATAAAAAATATTAATACTTCATGCGGGTGCACTTATACGAGATTAGAAAAAAAAGAATATGAACCCGGAGAGAAAGGTGTGATTCCTGTAAAATTCTTTTCAAAGGGATATAGAGGAAAGGTAATAAAAACTGTTACAGTAGTGTCAAATGACAAAACAAATCCATATCTCAGGTTATCACTTGCCGGACTTATAAAGCTTAAAGATTTCTCTGTTGCAGAAGTTGATAAAGATGTATTGAATTTCGGCGAAATAAAAATAAATGAAATACTCTCAAAAAAAGTTGTGATCAAGAATGCCGGTAATATAGATCTCAGGATACTTGAGGTTACCCACAGCCCCGAAGTATCTACGGTTTTTGATAAAAAGATAATAAAATCCGGTGAAACGTGTCTGCTTACAGTGACATTCCACCCTCTTCAGGAAGGGCAGTTCTCTACATTTCTCAGAGTAAGAACAAATGCATTTAAAAGCCCTCTGCTGATAATAAGACTGAAAACAGATATTAAAAAAGAGGCGGCAGAATAATCTCTCCGGCAAAAGGAGGCATTCTGAATGGTTAAGGACAGAAAAGAGAAGGAAGAGAGGTACGAAAGAAAGTCAAGCCGGTTGTTTGCATGGAGTGACCTCCTGAGGTCTGTTTCTAAGGTACTCTGGATCCTGGTGGTTCTGATCCTCATTGCCGGACTGGGTAAGATGTTTCTGTTCAAATCTTCAAAAAGTGATACTGTCAGACCCCCGTTGGAAAAACCTGTTGTTCTTAAGATAGATTGGGCAGGAGTAAACAATGATGTCCGGGATATCCTTAAGGAGAGCAGGAGAAGATCGGAAAAACTTGCTGATTCAAAACTTACCGGATGGACAACTGAATTGATGAAACGTGTCGATTCTGATTTTATGGAATGGTATTTCAGTTATTGGACCCAGCAGAGTATAGGGATAAAAGGGCTGCTGGCTCAGATCTGGCATTGGGTGGACAGTGACAGCCCGTCAGCGGCAGAGAAAATAACGGAAGAGGTACAGCAGGAATTCTCAAACAGAGTCCTCCGCCCGAAGATAGCTCAACTTGAACTGGAAAGAATGATAAATGAGATAATGAATGATTACTCGACATTCTTATCTTCCAGACTTGAAAGCATCCCGACCAAATATAAGATCAAAAGTGTAGACTGGGATAGATTTCTGAAAGATATTGCTGTTATTACGTCCAATGTGCAGGGTGACAGGCAAGTATCACTCACACTAAAAACACTTGTCGGGGCCGGGGCAGGAGGTGCTCTTGTCCTCTTCAGGTCTCTGAAACCGGTGTTTACAAAAATAGGAACAAAAATATCTGCAAAATTATCATCGAAAGCTGCTGCAGGTGTAGCAACAAAAACAGGCGGAAAAGTAGCAATGCGGGCCGGGGGGAAATTCGTCGGGACCCTTATCGCCGTCGGGATAATAATTTGGGATGTCTGGGATCACTATAATACAAAAAAGAAGGCAATGCCTGTCCTTAGAACAAATATTCAGGATTATTTCAGAGAACTGAAGATGTCGATCCTGTTCGACCCCGAATATGGTGTGATGACCATTATATATGGTATGGAAAAAAATATTGCAGAATCAATAGGAAAGGATAAATAGTCATACAACCGTATCCGGTCACTGATGAGTAAAGACCAGACCGAAATAATCGAAAGCAGCCTCCTTCATCTACTCAGGATCAGGCCGGGGAATATCAAAGAGTATTCATACAGAGAAAGAAATGGTTATATAAAAAGGGATTCAGGCAAAGAGCAGATCCTGGAGTCAGGTGAGTTCAGGGGACGGAAGGAATTGATCAGATCTCTCCCTGACAATTTAAAAAAAAAGTTTTTCCCGGCTGAAGAAAAGGGATTCCTCTCCTCGTCTTCTTCATTTTCAAAAACCGGATTGCAGCTCTCATCGTTCCTCAACAAAATATCAGGAATGGAATGGGAGATAATATTTAAGATCTTATCTAAAAGAAAGTTTATAAAGAAAAAGGGTGAAGCAAAAGGATCTGCAAACTTTTCTCACCACTCTGTCCTTATCAGATTTAAAAAAAAGGAATGGAGAAATTTTATAGAGATCGGAGAAGGGAATACGGATGGATCACATCACAATATTTCAGGATTGGTGAACAGGATTGATGATATTTTACTATGCAATTCTGAATCGTCAGTGAAAAAGCTCCCTGAGGGCCTTCCATTGATCCTAAGCCCGGGAGAAGGAGGGATCGTGTTCCATGAGATTCTCGGGCATTCACTGGAAACAGATCATATTCAGAAAAAATTGTCACCCTTTAATACTTCAGATATCGGCAGGAAGGTTGTGTCAGGGAATATTACCCTTTCCACATTCAGAGAAGGTGATCCTTTCTTTGACAATGTGGGCTTTGATGATGAAGGTATGGTCCGTAACAGGTCGGTTTTGATCGAAAAAGGGGTTTTAAAACACTTTATTTCCAATACTTCATTCTCAGAGAAACTGGGAATAAAAGACAGGGGCAGTGCAAGGATGGAAGATTTCTCAATGAGGCCGATACCACGGATGTTCTCCATATATCTTGAAAATGGAAGGTATTCACAAAAAGAACTGATGGCCTCCACTGAAAAGGGTGTTTTTGCAAAAGAGTTTGGAGATGGAAAAGTGCTTTTCCATAAAAACCAGTTCTATTTTAACATTCCATCTGCCTATATGATAAATAAAGGTAAGATAGCTGAACCGTTAGGCAGCATTGTTGTGAGCGGTAAAGTTGATGAGGTGTTTAATGCCGTAGAGATGATCGGTGATGATTTCAGTCTCGACAGAGGTATCAGCTATTGCTATAAAGATGGACAAACGATCAATGTCAGGGTAGGTCAACCCTCAGTTAAGATAAATAAAATGAAGTTTTCACGGGGGCTGAATGATATCTGATATTGTAAAGGAGGGGATATCCAGAGGGTTCTACTCTGTTGAGGTATCTGACGAGAGGAGAACTAAGGGTGAGTATTCAAGGGAGGGAGAAAAAGTTTCTCTTCATAATTTACAGCTGCAGGAAGTTTATTGCAGGGCTATGCGTGAATATGGCGATCCGGTAACGTTTGTGATCTCCGGTGGTGAGAAAAGATCTGTCTCCAATGCATTCTCACAAATTTCCCGTTCGTTATCATCCTCAGGAAAAGAAAATTTCCGGAAACAGGTCCCGAAAAAAGCCGATAAAGTAAAGGTGGAAATATATGATCCTTCATTTAATGAGAGAGGTGAGGATGACTACAGGGAATTATTGGATAAATTGGATGAGACTGTCCTGAATTTCCCGGGGCTGAAAATAAATAAAACTGTTTTTTCCAAGTTTAGCCGGAAATTCCAATTGATGAATTCGAAGGGATTTAATGCAAAATACAGGAAGACAATTTTTTCTGTTTCTCTGAACATGTCCCTGAATGGTGGTTCACTTGACCTCAGTGAAAGCAGAGTGTTCTTTAAAGACCTGGAGCCGTTCAAGCTGGTCTCAAGAGGGTACACTTTACTGGATTCGCTTACGGATGATGCACCTGTATTAAAGCGGTTCAATGACCTTATCCTTTCTCCTGAATCTTCATCTGTGATATTGAAAATATTCTCAAGGTATTTTCTCCCTCCAAAGAATCTAAATCCTGGCAGAGTTACTTATCCAACTGTTCTGAATGTTGTAGATGAGCCTCATCTGAGCTTCGGTTCGGGATCGGTCCCCTTTGATGATGAAGGAGTTCAGAACGGAATGACAAATATAATAAAAAAAGGGGTTTTTAATTCAGCTGTAACAGATCTGAGCAGTTCCCATATTTACAAAATGAGAGCAACAGGGAACGGGTTCCGGAGGGGGGGGGATCATCCTGCCCCCGGATTTACTAATCTTTATATCAAACCCTCGGTGATCGGTGTTAACAATATTCTGAAAGATATATCAGAAACAATTCTGATCTCACTTATAAAACTTATTTCATCTTCTAACGGTAATTTTTTATTCTCTGCGTACGGATACAATTACAGGGACGGAGAGAGAGCAGAGCCTGTTCACTTCTTTATAAATACAACTTTTCAGGACTTTTTCCTCA
>Ga0209013_10006327_pt1 | contig 10069 bp, 7 predicted proteins | sample Cruoilmetagenom2_FD_187291 | JGI IMG/M metagenome (GOLD analysis project Ga0209013, IMG submission 187291) | Oil polluted marine microbial communities from Coal Oil Point, Santa Barbara, California, USA - Sample 2 (SPAdes) (version 2) | ecosystem: Environmental > Aquatic > Marine > Oil seeps ...
GCGTAGTTGCGCTACGTCGAGGAGCACGATTTGAGACAAACACGGCGGGACGCAGCGATTCGCCGTCCGTAGTAGACACCCGGTGAGAAGTGCGGGTTAGAACGTTTCCAGCCGGCCGCGCCCTTGTCGCCCTGAGTGAGTGGAACGGTTTTTCGCGACGGCACAATACGATCTCTTTCTCCGGCAGAACACGAGGGATGGGGGCGTGATCGGAAGCAGAGTGCTTGTTCCTCAAGTGATCTCTGAAAATAACTCCAACTTGCAATTCAAATATAGATTTGATATTTGTGTTGGGTAATGGAGGTGTGATGGAAGAAACCCTCTTGCACCGGAGTCCGGCACGGAGAGAAGACGGTGAACAGACCCGGGAGGCGCTCATGGATGCCGCGGAAGAGCTTTTCGCCACCCGGGGATTTCTCACGACATCGATTCGCAACATCGTGGACGTGGTTGGCTGCAATATCGCCGCCGTCAATTACCATTTTGGTGGCAAGGAGAATCTCTACCTCGAGGTTTTCAGGCGCCGCGTGTCCTCTCTGCGGGAGGTCACCTTGGGCCGTATCGAACGGCTCCACGAGCATGACTCGCCCCCCCCAGCGCTCGAGATCATCCTCGAGTCATACGCCGAGGCCTTCATCGAGCCCTTAGTGGAGGACAGCAAAGGCCGCCACATGATGCTGCTGTTCTCACGCGAGCTCACGGATCCCCACCTCGCCCCTGAATTCCTCCTCACCGAGTTGGTCGAATCTATCGAGGGGGCTCTTGGGGAGGCGATGGGTTCCGCCTGTCCCGATCTCGACGTCGAGAACGTCAGGGTTTGCATCCAGCTCTTCATTGCCCAACTCGTCCACCTGCTCCGCATGCAGGACTACTTTGCATCGGTCGGCCGCAAGCGCACGCCTCTGTCGGTTTCCGAGGGGACCATCCGGGCGATCGTTCGCTTCAGCGCGGGAGGTGTTCGAGCGATGACGACTGCCGATGACGGAACCCACGGTTCCTCGGCAAAGGGAAGATGAAGCTTCGAACACCGATCCCTTGGGGTGGGAGGTTCGACGCCCGGATTCCCATCAATACGACATTCAGGAGGTAGAACCCACATGTCACAAACCGAGTTCCATGAGTCTGCAACGCCGAAAGCTCGTCTCGCGACGGTTCTGGTCATTGCTCTCTCGATTCCATTGAGCGTCGTGTCGGTCGGGTGTGGGAGACCCCACGGACCGGGCGGTCCCCCTCAGGGCGGCCCTCCCGAGGTCGGCGTCGTGACGGTGCAACCGGAGCGCGTCGTGCTGACCACCGTGCTGCCGGGGCGCGTCTCGGCATACCTCGTGTCTGACGTGCGCCCGCAGGTCAGCGGCCTCATTCTCAAGCGTCTGTTCGTCGAAGGGCAAGATGTCCAAGCGGGCCAAGTTCTCTACCAGATCGACCCGGCGCCTTATCAGGCCGCCTACGATCAGGCGAAGGCGGCGGTCGCGATGGCCGAGGCGAACCTCCCGGCACTCCGATCGCGTGCGGAACGATTCGAAGGTCTTCTCGAGATCCATGCCGTCGGCCAACAAGAGTACGATGACGCTTCGGCGGCTCTGAAACAAGCCGAGGCGGCCCTGGCGGCTGCCAAGGCCGCGGCGGAAACCGCACGAATCAACCTCTCGTACACTCCTGTCAAGGCGCCGATTTCGGGGCGTATCGGCAAGTCCGGCATCACGGTCGGCGCACTGGTCACCGCCTATCAACCGGTTTCTCTGGCGACCATTCAGACCCTGGATCCGGTTTACGTGGACCTGACACAGTCCACCACCGAGCTATTTCGACTGAGACGCCGTCTGCAGGACGGCGTGCTCGACCACCCAGGCGAGGCACAGAACGAGGTCGAGCTCATTCTCGAGGACGACACGCCGTACCCAATGAAAGGCGCATTCAGATTCCGTGACGTTACGGTGGACCCGTCAACAGGATCCGTCACCCTTCGTGTCGTCTTTCCGAATCCGGATCGAGTTCTCCTGCCGGGCATGTTCGTCCGGGCGCGGGTGATGGAGGGCGTCAAGGAAGAGGCCATCCTGATTCCCCAGCAGGGGGTCAGCCGAGACCCGAAGGGGAAGCCCTTCGCTCTGGTGGTCAATGCTTCCGGCGAGGCCGAGATGCGGAGGCTGGGGCTCGACCGCGCCATCGGCGACAAATGGCTCGTCTCGGCGGGCCTCGAACCCGGCGACCAGGTGATCGTAGAGGGACAACAGAGGGTGCGGCCCGGCGTGGCCGTGAAAGCCGTTTCCTTCAACGAGGACGAAGCGCGGGCCGCCGCGCCTGACGAAACCCCACCTTCGACTTCTGAGTCGGATTGAGGGGGGTGCGTCATGCTGTCAAGATTCTTTCTGGATCGTCCGGTGTTCGCCTGGGTCATCGCCATTGCCATGATGGCGGGCGGCGCACTGGCCATCTACAACCTCCCGGTGTCCCAGTACCCGCCCCTGGCGCCACCCTCCATTGCCATTGAATCGTTTTACCCCGGCGCTTCGGCGGAAACGGTTGAAAACACCGTCACCCAGATCATCGAGCAGAAGATGACCGGTTTCGACAAGCTGATCTACCTTTCCGGCACCAGCTCTTCATCCGGCGCCTCTCGTTTGACGTTGACCTTTGCTCCGGGAACCGATCCCGACCTCGCCTGGGCCAAGGTGCAGAACAAGCTCCAGCTCGCCATGGCGAGCCTGCCCGGCGTCGTCCAGCGCCAGGGCGTCAAGGTCAGCAAGGCGACGAGGAATTACCTGATCATCGTCGGGCTGATCTCGGAAGACGGCAGCATGGACGGCAACGATCTGCGGGACTATGCCCAGTCCAACCTGGAAAAGGTCCTGGCGCGGATTCCGGGGGTGGGCGAAGTGGAGAACTTCGGCTCCGAGTACTCCATGCGGGTCTGGGTCAACCCAGACAAGCTCACTGATTACGGCCTGACGATGGGCGACGTCATCATGGCGCTCCGCGTCTACAACGTCGAGATCTCCGCCGGCCAGTTCGGCGGTGCGCCGGTCGTCGAGGGCCAGCGCATGAACGCCTCCATCGTCGTCCAGCACCTGCTGCAGACCCCGGATGAGTTTGCGGCCATCCCAATCCGCACCAACCCGGACGGTTCCATCGTGCGAATCCGGGACATCGCGCGGACCGAGCTCGGAACGCAGTTCTACGATGTCGTGGGCAATTACAACGGCAAGCCCGCTGCCGGGATGGCCATTCGCCAGGTCCCCGGCGCCAATGCGCTGGACACCGCCGATGCTATCAAGACGAAACTCGATGAGATGAGCCAGTACTTTCCTCCGGGCATGAAGGTCATCTACCCCTACGACACAACCCCTTTTACCAGCGCGGCCATCAATGAAGTGGTTACGACCCTGATCGAAGCAGTCGTACTGGTGTTCCTGATCATGTATCTCTTCCTGGGGAATATCCGGGCCACCTTGATTCCGACCATCGCCGTGCCCGTCGTTCTCCTCGGCACCTTTGCGGTACTGGGGTTTTTCGGGTTTTCCATCAACATGCTCACCATGTTCGCCATGGTGCTGGCCATCGGCCTGTTGGTGGACGACGCCATCGTGGTGGTGGAGAACGTCGAGCGGATCATGAGCGAGGAGGGCCTGTCGCCGAGGGAAGCGGCGGGCAAGTCCATGGACCAGATCACCAGCGCCCTGATCGGTATCGGGCTGGTGCTGGCGGCAGTATTCGGACCCATGGCGTTCTTCCCGGGCTCCACCGGCGCCATTTACCGGCAGTTTTCCGTGACCATCGCCGCTTCCATGCTGCTTTCAGTGGTAGTTGCGCTGGTGTTGACACCTGTTCTCTGCGTCACCTTCCTCAAACCGGTGGAAGCCGGACATCGGCCCTCGGAAAACGCAATCTGGTTCCTGCGCCCCTTTTTCAGGTGGTTCGACCGCTTCTTCAACGGCGCACGAGACCTGTACATGAGATTGGTCGGCCTGGTGCTTGCCAGGAAGCTGCGCTACGTCGTCGTGTTCTTGCTGATCGTCGCGACCACGGGTTTCCTCTTCATGCGGATGCCCACCGGCTACCTTCCGGACGAAGATCAGGGAATCCTGTTGGTCCAGGCCGTGCTTCCCTCGGGGGCCACCCTGGAGCAGACCCAGAAGGTCATGGATGAGGTCAGGGACTTTTTTCTGACGGCTGAGACCGACACGGTGGCATCATTCATGTCGGTCGCGGGCATGAGCTTCAGTGGCAGGGGTCAGAACGTGGCCCTGGGATTCGCCAAGCTCAAGGATTGGGATCTGCGCCGCCGGCCCGACCTGAAGGTCGAGGCCGTTGCGGGAAGAGCCATGGGGAGGTTTTCACAGATACGAGGCGCCATGGTCTTCGCCTTCCCCCCACCGGCGGTCCTCGAGCTGGGGAATGCCACGGGATTTGATTATGAGCTGTTGGACAGGGGCGGCCTGGGCCACGAAGAACTCATGGCGGCCCGCAACCAGCTCCTTGGCATGGCGGCGCAGGACCCGAGATTGATCGCTGTCCGGCCCAACGGCATGGAGGACGTGCCCGAGTACCACCTCGACGTGGACTGGGAGAAGGCCGGCGCGCTCGGGGTTCCCATCACCTCCATCCACAACACCATCGTCGCGGCCTTCGGCGGCGCGTACGTCAACGACTTCATCCAGGCCGGAAGGGTCAAACGAGTCTTCGTGCAGGCGGATGCCCCGTACCGCATGCTCCCGAAAGATCTGGAAAGACAATACATTCGAAATGCCGTCGGCGAGATGGTCCCCTTCTCTTCCGTAGCTTCCGGGCACTGGGCCACCGGCGCTGCACAGCTCGAGCGCTACAACGGGTTTCCTTCGATCAACATCTGGGGCGAGCCGGCGCCGGGCTACAGCTCCGGTGAGGCGATGGCTGCAATGGAAGAACTGACATCGAAGCTGTCCCAGGGAATCGGCTACGACTGGACCGGGCTTTCCTACCAGGAGCGGATGGCGAGCTCCCAGGCGGGGCTGTTGTACGCATTTTCCGTTTTCGTCATCTTCCTCGTGCTGGCAGCTCTGTATGAGAGCTGGCCCATCCCCATCGCGATTCTGCTGACCTTGCCCCTCGGCGTCATCGGCGGAATCGTCGCGTCAAATATCCGGGGATTTCCCAATGATGTTTATTTCCAGATCGGGCTCTTGACCGTCCTGGGACTCACGACGAAGAACGCCATCCTGATCGTTCAGTTCGCCAGGGCTCGGGTCGACGAAGGCGCGGGGCTCATCGAAGCAACATTGGAAGCGGCAAAGCTCAGGTTGCGCCCCATCGTCATGACCTCGTTGGCATTCGGGTTCGGCGTCCTGCCCCTCGCCCTCGCGAGCGGGGCCGGGGCCGGCGCGGAGAACGCCATCGGCACCGGCGTCCTGGGGGGAATGATCACTTCCACTTTCCTGGTGACGCTGTTTGCGCCGCTCTTCTACGTGATGATCTACAAGGCCTTCGGCAAGCGCCGTAAGGCGGTGACGATGAAATACGTTGAAGAAAACTCAACAGGGGATCGATGACATGAACAGGCGGATATTTCTCACTGTTGGAATCGTCCTCTTTCTCGGCGGCTGCAGTCTGGCGCCCAAATATGTACAACCTGAATCACCGGTCCCGGCCTCCTGGTCTGAAAGTGCCGAGAGCTCGACTGCCGACGCAAGTGCGACCCCCGTCGCGGTTGCCGATATCCAGTGGCGGGACTTTTTCCCGGACCAGCGGATGCAGGAGGTGATCGAGCTGGCGTTGAACAACAACCGCGATCTGCGGGTGGCTGCGCTCAACGTCGAAAAGGCGCAAGCGATGTATAGGATCCAGCGTTCGGAATTGCTTCCGACGGTTGGCGCTGCCGCAACCGGAAGCAGGCAGGACCTGGTATTCGAGGGGCAAAAAATCTCAGCCGAGCAGTACAGCGTTTTGCTGGGAGTCTCCGCATGGGAGTTGGACCTGTTCGGGAGAGTCCGGAACCTGAAGGAAGCAGCGCTCCAGAGGTTCTTTGGAACTCAGTACGCCCGGTCCGCAGCGCAGATATCGCTCGTCGCCGCGGCGGCCAACACGTACCTGGCCCTGGCTGCGGATCGAGAAAGCCTCCAGCTGGCCCAGACAACGCTGAAAACGCAGCAGGACAGTTATGAATTGATTCGGCAGAGCCGGGAGTTCGGCATCGCATCCGAGCTGGACCTGCGCCAGGCGCGGGCTCAGGTGGAGGCCGCACGTGTCGATGTTGCCGAGTTCACAGGCCGTGTTGCGGTCGATGAGAACGCGCTGAATCTCCTGGCCGGTGTTTCCGTGCCGGATGAGCTGTTGCCTGATACGCTGAAATCGGTCCAACCGCCGAGGGACGTGTCCGCTGGTGTTTCCTCCGAGGTGCTGCTGCGCCGGCCGGATATCTTAGCGGCCGAAAGCCGGCTCAAGGCCATGAACGCCAATATCGGGGTGGCCCGGGCGGCCTTTTTCCCACGCATCACCCTGACCGCCGGCGTCGGTACCATCAGTTCGGAGCTGTCGGGGTTATTCGAGTCCGGATCAGGTACCTGGAGTTTCATGCCGCAGATCACGCTCCCTATCTTCACTGGGGGCGCCAATCGGGCCAACCTCGATGCAGCCTACGTCGACCGTGAGATCGGAGTTTCCCAATATGAGAAAGCCATCCAGGTCGCTTTTCGGGAAGTCAAGGATTCTCTCGCGTTACGAACGACGTTGGATGAACAGGCCAAGGCGCAGCGATCACTGGTCGATGCCGTCGACGGCAGCTTTCAACTCTACGACGCGCGCTACAAGGCGGGGATTGACGGATATCTGGGTGTTCTCGTAGCCCAGCGTTCGCTCTATGGCGCTCAGCAGGGGTTGGTGAATCTCCGCCTGGCGCGTCTTGCGAATCGTGTGGTCCTGTACAAGGTGCTCGGCGGAGGGGGCGTGAGGCAGCCAGCGAAACACCGGGGAGATGACCGATCCGCTGCTGAAGTCGAGAAACCGACCGAGGAAGGACGGCGCTGATGAGGAATTGATGGGCGAGCCGTTGACGGCACGCCGAGACGCTTTCGGCGTCGAGGGGCGAAGACGCCGCTGGCTGGATGAAGAAGGGAGGGAGGACGGACAATGTACGCTCGAAAGCCAAAGCCGGTTCGTGAACCCCCGGCGGCGTTTTCCATCGAGCGATCGGCGAGCATCACGGTGCTCCGATTCCACGCCCTCGACATGCTGGCATGGTCCGAGCTGAGCCTGGCTGGGGAGCTGTGGGATTTCTTCGAGACCGAGGGTCGCGATCCGAACCCGGTCATCTTGATGCTCGCTCCTCCGGGCCTCCTCGACAGGCGAAGCCTTGAAAGGCTGATGCGTGGCTCCTCGGACGAGGACGCGCGCGCCGATTCGGAACTCAGTGGGCGGATTGTGCGCGAGGAGAACATGATCCACAGGCTTATCGAAAACATCCGCGGGCTGGATTCGTTCGTCGTCGGAGGAGTCTGCGGCGAGGTCGCCCTGCGGGCGGCGGCGCCGTTCTTTGCTTGTGACTACCACATTGCCGGCTCGGACTCGGTCTTCGTCAACACGACACAGGACCTCCCCCTCGTGCCGCTTGGTTGCTTGCCATGGTTGCTGACAAGAATGGTAGGCGGTGCGAAGACAATGCAGCTCTTGCTTGACGTTCCGAGGCTCTCAGCCGCTGATGCCCATGATCTCGGTCTGGTCAACCACGTCACGGCGCCCGATCGGTTCGAGGACGAGGTCCTCGAGGTCGCAGAGCGACTTGCATCCTTGCCCCGAATGACTCTCGTCCGCCTGAAGCGGTCGATCATCGCGTCGTGTGAGGACCTTCCCACCTACCTGGAGCGTGAGCGAAGCTGGACCGGACACTACGGCGCCCCGCACGGGAAGGAAGTATGAGTCGGCAGAGCGAGCCGGACCTTGGAACGCCGGAGGGCTGGGTTGCGCTTGACACCATTTCCTCTCTTCCGACGAGGTCTTTTGTGTCCGGCGATCCGCGGGGCCGGCGATTGCGCGTCCGGTATTTCCTCCGCGAGCGCGATGGGGCATTCATGGGCAAGGCGTGGTTCGGTGAGGAGTGCGAGGGCCCGCCCGGCCACGCCCACGGCGGGAGCCTGGCTGCGGTCATCGACGAGGGGATGGGTGTTGCGGCCTGGGTCTTGGGCCACCCATCGGTCGCAGCGGAGCTGACGGTCAAGTTTCTGGAAATGGTCCCTCTCGGCACCGTTGTTCAAATCGACGCCTGGATCGTCCAGGTGGACGGGAAGAAGGTAGTGACCGCCGGCGGTCTGATCGGGGACGACGGCACAATCTTCTGTGAAGGGCATGGTCTCTTCGTCGAGCTCGACCCGTCACGCTTCAGGGAGTTAGCAGATCATGCGCGGTATACCGGAGAAGGCAGCCTCGGGCTTCCGGGCTCCTGAAGACCGTCCGCTGTGGCATCGGCGGCAGGGTGTGTTTGCACTCGCCTGCGTCGTCTTTATTGTGGTCTTTTGGTCATCGCCCTCGCGGTCGCAGGAATCCGCTGCCCCTGCCGTCGATTGGCGCTCGCCGGCGCCGTTCCGAATTCGCGATCTGACACTGCCCAACGCGTTGGTGCTGGGCTTGATCCCGGTCCCTCCTGAAACCGTAGGTCGTGGGTCATGGGCCGTCGAGCTCATCTACTCCCACTCGAATACCTTTCAAGCCGGAGGCGGTGTTCGGGAATTCCTGAGGCGCCGCGGTCGGCGTGATCCCCTCTCTCGTGCGGACGTGGTCGCCATCCTGTCCGAGTTCGGGGATGACGGGTTCTACATCGACGGTGAGTTCGGACTGGCGAATTTTTCGGTCCACTTCGGCCTGACCCAGGATCTCGATGTCTTCGTCAACATCCCGTACTTCGTCTTCACCGGTGGATTCTTCGACGGCGTGATCGAGAGCTTCCACGATGCCCTCGGCGTTTCCCAGGCGGGTCGCGACCTGGTGGCGCGGGATCAATTCCAGATCCTGATTCCATATCAGGGTGGTCATGTCGCGCTTCTCGATCGCCCTTCGTCCGGGGGCTTCGGCGATCCGGTGGTAGGCCTTCGGTACGCGTGGCCCGTCTTGAGCAATGGCTGGCGAATGGGTTGCGAGGCTGCGGCGAAGATCCCTGTGGCGCGGTCGGAGAAGCTCCTCTCCAGCGGCAACGCCGACTACGGCGTCCAGCTAGCGCTTGGCAGGACCTGGCGCAAGAACTCGCTCGTGATCAACGCATCGTACGTGATCACCGGCAACTTCGACGGCGCTCCGGGCTTCGAGCCCGCCAATCTGCCGGCGTTCAACCTGGCCTACCTCCGCCGCCTTGGTGCTCGTTCGACGGTGATTCTCCAGCTCCTCACCGCAGGTAGCATCTTTAGCGATACAACCGACTCCTCACTCTCCGACCTCGAATTCCAGACGACGATCGGAGTGAAGTGGAGGCTCCGAAATGGCTACGTTGGCATCGCGGTGACCGAGAACGTCTTCAACTACGACAACACCCCGGACATCGCCGCGCACGTGAGCTTCGCCTTCATCCTCGAATGAGTGTGATCGGAATCTGAAAAGCCGTGCGATTCGCGCCAACAGATTGCACAGGGGTTGACAAATCGGATGGCGAGCCATAGTTTACATAACGAACGTTCGGTTTGTAAGAGGGGGGATGCCGAGAGGTACCAACAGACGTCAGGCCGAAAGGTCTGAGATCGCCACCTCCAAGGTGCTGGAGGCGGCGCTGGATCTGTTTTCGACCCAGGGCTACGGCGCCACCTCGATGCGTCAGATCGCTGAGGTCTGCGAGCTGTCCACCGGCAACCTCTACCACCACTTCGGGTCCAAGGAAGCGATCTTCCAGCGCCTCATCGACGATTACTGGGATCGTCTCCTCGACCCCGGGCACCCGCTGCAGCAGGTCTTCGCGAGGGCCAACTTTCCGGACGATCTCGAGGAGTTGGCGGCGGCTATCGAGCAGACGGTGGAGGAGAATGCGGCCTCGATTCTGCTCGTTTTCATCGATGTCATCGAGTTCTCGGGCCGCCACATTCGTTTCTTCTACGAGACCATGGCGGATCGTTTCCGCGAAACC
>Ga0209013_10006328_pt1 | contig 10068 bp, 9 predicted proteins | sample Cruoilmetagenom2_FD_187291 | JGI IMG/M metagenome (GOLD analysis project Ga0209013, IMG submission 187291) | Oil polluted marine microbial communities from Coal Oil Point, Santa Barbara, California, USA - Sample 2 (SPAdes) (version 2) | ecosystem: Environmental > Aquatic > Marine > Oil seeps ...
GATTCCGCACTTGACGACATCACCCTCCAGGCAGCGCGGACCCACCAGCGTCCGCGCTGGCTCGCGCTCATCAAGGAGCCTCCCATGCGCACCAACTCACACCTGGCCGTCGGCTCGCCGACGGTCCGAGTCGCGGCGGTCATGGTCGCGACCCTGCTCCTAGCCATGCTCACCGTCGGGGCCGGCATCGCGGGCTCCCGTCTGCTCGCTGCGGACGAGGACATCGTCGTAGCCCAGGACGGCAGCGGTGACTACACCACCATCACCGAAGCGATCACAGCCGCGACTGACGGGGACACGATCCTCGTCCGGCCCGGTACCTACGACGAAGCCGTGCTGGTCACGACGGACGTCACCATCCGCGGTGATGGCGACCGCGCGGACGTCGTCATCGAGCGCACAGGCGATCTGCCCCAGGGTCTCGGCAAGTGGGGCAACCCGGCCCTGCCGTACGCGATCCGACTGGAACAGAGCGATGCGAGCATCGAGAACCTGACGCTCCGTGGCGAGGCTTCACGCATCTCGATCGTCGGTGGATCGCCGATGCTGGCCCAGCTGACGATGCAGGAGCTCGGCAACTTCGGCCGCGACGCTCCTACCCACGATGACCGAGGCACCTGGATGGCCGGTGTGGAGCTGATGGATGGGACCACGGCCTCGCTCGCAGACAGCGACGTCATCGACACCCACCTCGTGATCGACACCGGCGCCTCGCCGACGCTGGAGGCCAACCTCATCAGCGGTGGCTGGACGCTCATACAAGGTGACGGCGTAGCCCCGGTGGTCCGCGGCAACGCCTTCGAGGACTCCGAGGACGAGAGCATCTGGGTCGGTGGCGGAGCGAAGCCCGAGATCGTCGACAACACCTTCTCGAACGTCCGAATAGGTGTGGACGTGAACGACGCGCTGAAACGCCCTACTGGGCCGAATCGCGCGGGGACGGATCCATCGGTGCGCGGCAACTCGTTCCGCGACTGCGGGGTCGGGATCTCGCTGGTTCGCTGGACATCGGCCACGATCGAGGGCAACGAGTTCCACGGCAATACCGCGGGCATCAGCCTCTACGAGGAATCTGACGCCGTCATCGTCGCCAACGTCATCCATGATGGCCTGACCGGTGTCGAGATCTTCCGTGGGGAGCCCGTCCTGACTGACAACTCCATCGCGCGGAACAAGGTGGGCCTCGTGCTTGATCGGCCGGCGAAGCCGGTCATGTCCGGCAACGTCATCTGTGACAACGAGACCAACGTGCGCCTCATGCCCCGGGCCGAGATGCCCGACACCGAGGTGAATGAGATCTGCCCCGACGGCTAGGCCGACTCGAAGTGGGACAGCACGGCCAGCACGGGCCGGTGGCCGTCGACCGACCCGGGCAGGTCGAGCTTGCCGATGTCGTTGCTGATGTGCTTCTCGGCCGCACCCTCGGTGATGGGATGGGGATCGGCGATGCCGGCGTTGGTGCGGCCCTTGGCCAGCGCCGCCAGCACCTCTCGCTCCCGTGGCGTGAGCGCGCCCAGTCGGTCGTCGCGGCGGCGCTGCACCAGACAGGCTCGGACAACCATGAGACAAGCCAGGTGCCGTGGAGTCAGCGGGAGCGCCAAGCGCGAAAGCTCAAGTCCGACCAGTTCGTTCTCGTGGCCTGGAACCGTCGAGCCGAGCCAAACCAAGCGTGGACCGAGCGACTGACAAACGCCTCGCCGCGCGGCCCTCCACGAGGGATGGCACGCCGCTCACAGCCAGACTGTTGCAAGGCGGCTGCTCTGTCCACTGAGCTACGGGAACGCGCTAGCACCAGCCTACGCACGGAGTGACGGCCACGGTCATCCTGGACGTCGCGACCCGTACGACCGGCGTCTACGCCATGGATGGGTCGTGCGCCGGGCCGATCCGCGAAGCCTACCCGATCAGCACTATCCTTCGCCGCCCCCGGTCACCAGCGCCGACCAGGCCTCGAAGAGGCTGGCCAAGTCGCGATCGGTCGAGTCGATGACCCCGTAGGTGTCGCTGCGCTCGTCGGTCCAACGCAGTTTGGCGACCTTCGGCTGGCCGGACGCATAGCAGACGAGATCGCCGTGCTCCCAGCGGGCCTGACCCCGGCGGCCATCGGCGCAGGCGCCCTCTCGCGATGCGGGCGGGGGCTCGACCTGGTCGACACGCCATGACCAGTACTCGGCCATCGAATCGTCATCGGGGAACCGGAAGAGCGCCAACTGCCGGAGATCCCGCGTAGGCCTGTCGCACTGGATGGCCGCGCGCGCGCCGTAGCTGAAGGGGTCGTTGTGACCCTGCTCGGTGAAGGCCCGGCAATCATCGACGGGAGCACTGGCCATCAGGTCCTCGAGCGCCACATGGGCCTCCAGGCCGATCGGGTCGACAGGTGCGGGTCCATACGACCAGACGCCACCTTCCTCCTCACCCGGCGCCCAGGCCGCCACCAGCTCCGAGCCGCTCATCGCACTGGCTACCTTCGACCAGTCGCCGCTATCCCCGATGACCGATCGGGACCACCTCCCTGCACCACGCTGGGCGTGGATGATCCTTCGGTCGGCGTCACCCCCGCCCTCGAAGACGACGTGGGGCTGGCCGGATGAGTCGACGTCGAGGGACAGCGAGCCGGGACGCCGTGCTCCCAGCATCCCGGGACGGCTCCATCCATCTGCGGTACGCGTCGACCAGGCGATGTCGTCGCTGGTCTCCCAGGCGACATGTGGCTGCCCGGACGGGTCCAGAGCAAGCACCGACGAGAACCAGAGGTCCGTAGTGCCCGGGATGCGTTTCGAGTTCGAAGGCTCGCCGGTCTCGGGATCGACCTGCACGTAGCGCAGAAGCGAGTGGCGATCGTCGGGGGTGGCGGCCTGGTAGATGATGTGTGCACGGCCGCTGGGATCGACTCGCACGATCGGCGTGCCACCATGGTCAGCGAGTCGATGGCGGACCCATGATCCCGACCGGTCGGTCTTGAAGAAGACGGGAGCCGGCGGGATCGGTTCCCCAAGGCGTGAGACCTTGTGGTATGCGAGATAGCGAGCACCGTCGACGACCGCTAATGACGGTTCGGCCATGTTTGCAGGGGCGACCCTGACGGGGGGCCCGAAGTCGCCAGGGGTGCGATCCTTGTCGGTCAGGTAGAAGATGCCCTCAGTCTGGTCCGGAGTACTTCCGATGTGATAGTCGACGACCGCGATGTGGACGCTGCCATCGTCGTCGACGGCGATCGACGGGTTGGTCCACCCGAGTCCGGGTCCACTCGACTCGATGAGTCTCTGCACCGCCCACGAGCCGTCGCGGTCGGTCATGTACCACAGGTCGCCACTCATCGAAGCGCCGGCGTCCCACTCCTCGTAGGTCGGGATGGTCTCCTCACTGGCGGCGATGTGGCGATGACCCTCCGCGTCGAGCGCGACCGCGAGCGAGCTGAAGTCGCCGGCCGCCACCAGCTCAGGCGATGTGGTCAAGGTCTCCGCCAAGGGCTCGACGATATCCGCGTCCTGCGCGCCCACGGCGATCGGAGCAGCAATCAGGAATGCGCCGGCCGTGGCCATGATCCGTGCTTTCCGAAGCATCGATCCCCCCTTTCGAGCGGCACCGACCGACCTGACGGCCGACGGTCGCATCAAGACTCTGACGCGCTGAGCCCCGATGTCAACCGCGCGCCGGGAGCACGGATCGGGAGGGGCTGGGGCAGTCCTGGGGTGGCGCGTGCGTCTTCAGTCGCGTCGAGAGTCGTCCCCACCAGCGAGGGTGGCTGCGAGGGGCTCACGGCCCTCGCAGAGTTCACGTTCATGGGCTGCGACAAGAAGGTAGGCACAACGGCTCTTGTCCCACGCCACGGGCGCACGGGGATGATGGGGTCGGAGGTGTCCGATGCCGAGACTCGTAGTCATCATCCCGGCCGTAGCCGGCGTGATCATGTTCTTCTGGGGGCTCGGTTCTGTCATCGACCTCGCTGGCGTATGCGAGACGCAAACGTCCGGTTTCAGCGGCTGGGCCCTGGCGGGAGTGGCGCTGACGCTGGCTATCGGCGGTATCGGTGCTGCGGTCCTGGCCAGACGACTCCCCGCATGGCTGAGCCTTGCCGGGGTGACCCTCACCATCGCCGCCATGATCCTCGGCGCGGGGGTCGGCTATGCCATCGCCCTCTACGCCATCGAGTGCGAGGGCTGGGGTGAGGGCCCAGAGCTGACGATAGCCATCTTCAGCATCCCCGCGGCCGTGTTCGGCTATGCGATCGGATGGGCCCTGCGCAGGGTGGACGCCTGAGCCGTCACCCCGCCTGCACTTCGTCACGCAGCGTGACCCAGGCATCGTAGAGGCGGACCAGGTCACGGGCGCCCGCATCGATGACCCCGTAGGCGCCGGTACGCTCGTCGGTCCAGCGCAGCTTGGCCTCCTTGGACGCCCGCGACAAATCGCAAACGAGGTCGCCGGTGACTCGAGATGCGTCAATCTCCGTGCATACCTCGTGGCGCGCATGAACGGCTGGTCGAGCATCCAGACCCAAGTGACCGTCACAACCGCGCGTTCGCAGAGCGGGGTCAAGTCGCAGGCAGAAAGCGGGATAGGTAAGAGCTACTGCGGCTCCTTAGAGTATGAGAGCGCGAAGACATCCTTCGTGCCGAAGTGGTGGCGCCGATGCAACGAGTGCTCGTTGAACGAGCCCAAGCTGGCGATCTCGATGCCTTCACACAGCTGGTGAAGGCATACGCGCCGAGGCTCTATGGCATCGCCAACCTCATCCTGCACGACTCCGATCGTGGCCAGGATGCGGTGCAGGACGCACTGCTGATGGGCTGGCGGGACCTGCGGGCGCTCCGTGATCCGGATGCGTTCGAAGCGTGGCTCCGCCGACTCACGGTCCGCGCGTGCTACGGGGTCGCCCGCAAGGAACGGCGCCGGAACCGCGTCGAGTTGCACGTGACGCCCGACCCTCTTTTGAGCAGCATCCCGGACACCTCGGCTGAGCTCGTCGAACGTGACTGGTTGTTCGACATGCTCGGTCGGCTCGCGATCGACCAGCGCGTCGTCATCGTCCTGCACTACTACCTCGACCTCTCCGTCCCCGAGGTGGCCGAGATACTTGACATCCCCTACGGGACGGCAGCGTCCCGCCTCCACCGCGGTCTCGAGGCGATGCGCACATCGATGCGCGTAGCACCCGCGGCCGCGAACGGCCTTGCGAAGGAGCAATCGGCATGAACGAGCAACGTTCTTTCGAGCGCCGCTTCGCCGACCGGATGGAGGCAGAACGCGGGAGCACTCAGCTACCCGATGCGTTCTACGACGATTTCCGACTCCAGGCCCGCGACGCGCGACAGCGGCCGCGCTGGCTCGCACTCATCAAGGAGCCTCCCATGCGCATCTCATCAAGTCTGGCCGTCGGCTCACCGATGGCTCGCGTCGTCGCGATCACGATCGCGACCCTGCTCCTCGCCCTCTTGGCCGTCGGTGCCGGCATCGCGGGCACACGCCTGCTGGCTGCCGATGACGCCATCGTCGTGGCCCAGGATGGCAGCGGCACCGTGACCACCATCACCGAAGCCGTCGCGATGGCAGAGGACGGCGACACGGTCCTCGTCCGGCCCGGGACGTACGTCGAGGCAGTCATCATCGAGGAGGACATCTTCCTCATCGGCGACGGGCCGCGCGCTGAGATCATCATCGAGGCCCCCGAGGATGGGCCGACTGCTCGGGCCGGAGATCTGTCGAATCCTCGTCCTGAGGCGGCCTACGCACTGCTTCTCCAGGATGTCGACGCTACCGTCTCCGGCCTCACCTTCCGCGGCGAGCCGTCTCGAGTGCACGCGAGCGGGGGATCTCCCATGCTCAAGGGACTCGCCCTCGAGGACGTCGGCCGGGGAGTCGGGGACCGGGATGGCGGCGAGATGTACGGTGGCGTGATCGTCAGCGGGGGGTCCCGCGCAACGATCCGCGACAGCATCTTCGAGGGCGGCAATGGTGTCCGCGCCTACGACGATTCCGAGCCGCTCGTCTCTGCGAATGAGCTCCGGGCGGGTGCGGTGATCTTCGGCCAGATCGGCGACGGGAGCGTCATCCGGGGCAACGAGATCACCGGCGGGGCGATCGGCATGTCGGGGGCGACGACCGCACTCATCGAGGGCAACGTCATCTCCGACGCGCCCTTCGGCATCTGGATCGACAGCCACGACTCTGACGAGGAGATCGGTCCGACGATCCGAGAGAACTCCATCAGCGGCGGCGGCACCGGGATCGAGGTCACCGGTGGAGGCGCACCGACGATCGAGGGCAATACGTTGACGACCAACCGCGTGGGCATCTTCCTGTCCCAAGCCGGAGCCGCGGCGCTCGTCGGCAACGACCTCGCGGACAACGCCATCGGCATCGGGATTCACGGCTCGGCTGCCCAGGTGGAAGGCAACACGGTCCGGGGCGGCACGACCGGCGTCTCCGTCAGCGGCGAAGCGACAGCCGCCCTCGCCGGGAACACCATCGAAGGAGCCGCGAACCGGGGCCTCTTCATCGGCCGGGGGGCCAGCCCGACCCTCACCGAGAACCGGGCCTGCGACAACGGCACGAACCTGGTGATAGACGAGGGAGCGGATCCGATGATGCAGGACAACGACATCTGCCCGGACCCGCCTGCGCCGGCGGAAGGCTGACTATCTCGCGCTGACCCCATGAACTCCGCCGGGGCCGCGCTCTGTCCACTGAGCCACGGGGACGCTGTCAGTCGCTCCGTCTACTCACGGATCGGCCGTCGAGGCGACCTGGCCCAGCGCGATCCGAAGCCCGCGGTCGCAGCGTGCCGGTCGTCGAACGTCCACGGGGATGGCCTCTGGCGACCCGAGCGAAGGGTCCGGCACCCGAGCCGACCACCAGGCTGGGCGCCAGGTCTCGGGCTGGTGCGACTCTCCGGAGTGTGGGGGTCGCGAAGACACCGGGAAGGGTTGAGCCTTCCCGGGGCCCATAGTGTGTAAGAGCACGAAGACCCCCCCTTCGCGCCGAAGCGGTGACGTCTATCTTGCGAGACCTCGTGGAACGGGCCAGGAACGGTGACCTTGATGCCTTCTCACAGCTGGTGAAGGTGTCTGCGCCGAGGCTCAAGGGCGTCGCCAACCTCATCCTCCGCGACGCGAGTCGCGCTGAGGATGCGCTCCAGGATGCGCTCCTGCTGGCCTGGCGGGACGTGCGCGGACTGCGTGATCCGGACGCCTGGGACGCCTGGCTCCGTCGCCTGACCGTGCGCGCCTGCTACAAGGTCGCCAAGAAGGAGCGGCGGCGACACCAGGTCGAGCTGCACGTGACGCCCGACCCGGCAACCTCGCACACACCGGACACCTCGGCAGACGTCGCCGAGCGTGAATGGATCCTGGCCGAGCTGGGCCGTCTCGACATCGATCGTCGGTCGGTCATCGTCCTGCACTACTACCTCGACCTCCCATTGCCGGAGGTCGCGGACATCCTTGGTATCCCCTACGGGACCGCTGCGTCCCGTCTACACCGAGGCCTCGATGCGATGCGCACGTCGTTGCGCGCCGCGCCCGGGGCCGGACCCGGCCTGGCCACGGAGCGCCCGTCATGAACGAACACGTCGACTTCGAGCGCACCGTGGCCGAGCACATCGGGGGCGAGAGCGCCGCTCCGCCGGGCGATGCCTTCTACGACGAACTCTTCTCGCGAGCCGGGCACACGCGGCAGCGACCGTACTGGCTCGCGGTCATCAAGGAGCCCCCCATGCGCAACGCCTCAAGACTCACCTACGGATCCCCCACGGTCAGGGTCGCCGCCATCGTCGTGGCCACGCTGCTCCTCGCTCTCACGCTCGCTGCTGCAGGCATCGCCGGTTCCCGGCTCCTCGCGGCCGATGGCACGATCGTCGTGGCAGCCGACGGAAGTGGTGACTACACCACCATCACGAAAGCCGTGGCCGCCGCCCACGACGGCGACACACTGATGATCCGACCGGGCGACTACACGGATGCCGTCGTCATCGACAAGGACATCACCCTGATGGGCGACGGTCCCCGCGATGAGATCGTCATCGGTGGGCCCCAGGTGCCGGCGACACTGGACGAAGACGACTGGTGCGAAGCCGACAACAGCGGCGCCTGTGTGTTCGTACTGGACCAGACCGAGGCCACCCTCTCTGGTGTCACGTTCCGCGGCGCCTTCGCGGGGGTAGGGATCTTCGGTGGCGCGCCGACCATCGAGGGCGTGCTGTTCGACCAAAGCACAGAACCGCCCACCGATGGCACGCCCTTCCTGGGAGTGACGCTGGGCATCGAGGCCGGCTCGAACGCACGGATCATCGGCAACGAGTTCATCGGCGGGTCGGATCTGAGCATCGCGGGCCAGTCAAACCCGTTGATCGAAGACAACGTCATGCGCGGCTGGGCCATCAGCGCAGATGACCCCGGCGACGACACCGTCATCCGCGGCAGCGAGATCAGCGGCAGCGTCGCTTCGGCCATCAGCATCACGGCTGCTTCGACGCCGCTCATCGAGGGCAACGTGCTATCTGACGCTGGGTCAGACGGCATCGCGATCGCTTCGGCGGAACCGGATTGGGCTTCGACCCGATCATCCGAGGGAACACCATTCGTGGCAGCAGTGGAGCCGCCATCACCGCCTCGCCCTTCGCCGCCCCCACCATCGATGGCAACACGCTCATCGACAACCGCCTCGGTGTCCTGACGACGGGCGGGAGTGCGGTGGTCGATGGCAACGACATCCAGGGCGAAGGCGAGGGCATCATCCTCGCCGGCGGAGGCGCTCCATCGATCACGGAGAACATCATTGACGTGACCGGCCGTGGCATCTCCATCACCAGGGGCTCGGAGGCAACACTGACCGGCAACACCGTGTGCGGCGGTGACGTCAGCATCTTCGTCGACGACGAGTCGGAGCCGGTCATCGACGACACCAACGAGATGTGCGAGGCCGCAGCCGCCGGCTAGCACCCGCGCGATCGGCTTCGACAGCCCGGGCTGGCTCAGGCCGGCCCGGGTTCGGTATCCAGCGCACGATCGTGGCGTAGCCCCATTGCCGCATCAGTTGATGGCCTTCGGCTCCCGAGACACCACTACATGGGCAGGAGACGGACACCCGATGCGCATGCGCTCGTTGATCATGGTCACGCTACTGCTCTGGCTCGGTGCCGGCGGGGCACGGGCACAGGAAGACACCGAGCAGTACACCGGCATCGACACCATCTGCAGCAAGGATGCCCTGCAGCTGACCACCTCCGAGGTGACGATCGATGACGAGCAAGCACAAGCCCTCGATCAGGTGCTGCTGGGCATGGTCACGCTGCCGGCCGATCCCGAGCAGGGCCTCAGCACAGAGGCCGCACAGCCGCCAGCGCCCGGAGCGGTCGTCCTGGTCGGATCGCCGGGCGGGCGCTACTTCCGCTCGATCGGCGTGACCGACATCGAGGGCTGCGAGCCGCTGAAGCCGACGGCACCCTTCGCCATCGGCAGCCACACCAAGATGTTCATTCCGGCCGTCCTGTACCGGCCACAGGAGGAAGGCCTGCTCTCGACGTCCGATCTCGTCTCTACCTATCTGCCCGAGGAGATCTCGCTCTTCCCGCGCTCGGGGGACACCACCATCGACCAACTCCTCACCGACACGGCAGGCCTGCCGGACTTCACGTCCTCGCAGAACCCCGAGGCGCTGGGGCAGAGATGGCACGATCCCGCTTCGGGCGCGTTGGCTGAGGCCTACACGCCCGAGCGCCTCATCGCCGAGACGGCAACGCTCCAGGATGACGAGGACCAGCCGACATGGCCGGCCGGCGACTAGGTATCCGAGTCCAGGTAGGCCAGCACCGCCAGCACGCGGCGGTGCCCATCGGTCGAACCGGGCAGGTCGAGCTTGCTGAAGATGCTGCTGATGTGCTTCTCGGCGGCACCCTCGGTGATGGTGAGGCGATCGGCGATACCCGCGTTCGTGCCCCCCTCGGCCATGGCCGCCAGCACCTCGCGCTCACGTGGCGTCAGCGCCTCCAGTCGATCATCGCGACGACGCTGCACCATCAGTTGCGCCACCACCTCGGGATCGAGCGCCGTACCGCCGCCGGCCACGCGC
>Ga0209013_10006329_pt1 | contig 10067 bp, 12 predicted proteins | sample Cruoilmetagenom2_FD_187291 | JGI IMG/M metagenome (GOLD analysis project Ga0209013, IMG submission 187291) | Oil polluted marine microbial communities from Coal Oil Point, Santa Barbara, California, USA - Sample 2 (SPAdes) (version 2) | ecosystem: Environmental > Aquatic > Marine > Oil seeps ...
AGCTCCGGGGGTCAGGTGACATCCTGACCGGACACAGCTTCGGGTGAAAATCGGTTGAACTTCACCAACGAAACTAATACCGGTTGTATCATTATTGTCATCATTGTTGTCTCCATAGTTCCCGAGAACTCGGGACTGTGGAGCCTTTTGCAATAATAATTTACAAAAATTCAAAGCAAGTGTTTTCTTGCCAAGATGATCTGGTCCTGTAAATAAATAAGCGTGCGAGAGTTTATTGGATTGAAAACCTCTCTCCAAAATCTCCGTCGCTCTTTCATTGCCAATTATTGTTTCTTTCAAAGACATAGCTTTACTTAAGACAAGTTTAAACTAACATATTTTTTTGGTTTTAGCAAATTAAGAAAGTGGAATAAATAAACGAAGGCGACATTCCGAAATGTCGCTTTCGTTTATTTATTCCGTCTTCCCCATCTTCCCCAACAAAAAATCCTTCTCCCCTCTCAAAACCGCAAATGACCAATTTCTTTTTTTTGGCATAAAAATAATTTTAATAATCTGTTTTAAAAATAAAAATATACAATAAAAAAATAAAACAATTTTATTTAAAAACGAGCCATTTCGCTTTGTCATTACGAGACCATTTCTGACATGGTAATAGATATAAGACGAAGATCCTGGCTTGGTAGAACGAGAAACTTTGTGATAAATTTTCGCTTTGGGAATATATAAACGATTATAGCCAGCATTTTTCGCTCTCAGGGAAAAATCAGTATCTTCATAATACAAAAAATAATCTTCCGCTAAAACGTTAATTTTTTGAAGAACTTCTTTTTTAATTAACAAACAACAACCTGTTAAATAATCAACTTCTTTTATTTTATTATATTGTTTATTATCAATCTTATCTAAGCCGAGATGTGTTCCTTTATTTTTTAACCAATTAACTTTTCCGCCCGCAAACCAAATTCTATTTTGCTCGCTGTGATAATTTATTTTCGGACATAATAATCCAGCGTTTTTATTTAATTCTCCTTCTTTTACTAATTCCCGCAAAAAATCTTTTTCAACTGTGGTATCATTATTAATTAGCAAAACATAATCAGCCTTATTTTCTAATGCATATTTTATCCCCACATTATTTCCTCCTGCAAACCCAAGATTTTCTTTATTTTCAATAATTTTTATTTCAGGATATTGTTTTCTCACTTCCAAAACAGAATCATCTTCTGAATTATTATCAACGACAATTATTTTATATTTTTCATAATCAATTTCTTTCAGAGATGCTATACATTCTAAAGTATCATTTTTTCCATTCCAGTTGAGAAGGATTATGTAGACTTTTTTTTGTGAATTCATAAATTAATTTTACAATTCAAAACTCTCCACAACTTTATATTTTGCTCCACCAGGATGCAATTGACTTTGCATCACCTCAATGCTTGCGAGTTTAAATTCCATATTCCGCAAAATTATATTTGTCTGTTTTCCTTTTAGCTGATTGCCACGCGCTCGGGCTAAAATGATGTGCGGATTAAATTCCTGCTCTTCTTCTAATTTAAAATCGCAATTTTTTAAATTTTTATTTATTGAATTTTTTAATTCTGTAACATTTTCATCAATACAAACCGTCACCCAAAACATTTTAGCTTGCGTTGAATCTGGACCGAGAATAATTTTATCCAGCTTGATATTAAATGGCTTTATCTCTAACGCTGTTTTTTCGGTCGCTTCTAATATTTTTTTCAACTCCCATCGATTTACCTTGCCTAAAAACTCCAGCGTCAGATGGAGGTTATGAAAATTCGTCCACTTAATATGCAGATTTTTCCAACGCCTTTCGTAAGACAATAATTCTCTCCTTATTTCCTCTGGTAAACTAATTGTCACAAAAATTCTTTTTCTCATAAAATTATTATAGCAGGTTTATTTAATTTAACAATTTATTTCCCTTGACATTTCTCAAAAAATAGCATAGACTTTCTTTATTAAAAGGAGAATTAACGAGAAAGGCTAATTTTAGTTTTATTTTACGCTAATGCATGTTTCAATAAGTCCCGAGATTATTACAACTGTCTTTGGAATTCCAATTACAAATACGCTCATCACTTCTGTTTTAGCGACTATAGTTTTGCTGACAATCACTTATTTTGCGACGAAGAAAATGCGAGAAGTTCCAAGCGGATTGCAGAATTTGTTTGAAGCGATTATGGAAGCGCTCTTTAATATGATCGATAGTGTTACTGGAAACAGAAAACAAACTTACCAATTTTTTCCAATCGTAACCACAATTTTTATTTTTATAATTCTTTCCAATTGGCTCGGACTTGTTCCTGGAATCGGCTCAATTGGTTTTTTTGAAACAGCGAATGACGGAGGACATAGTTCTTTTATTCCTTTGCTCAGATCAACGAATAGCGATTTAAATACTACTTTAGCGCTAGCAATCGTTTCTGTTTTCGCCACCCAAGTTTTTGGAATTATGGCTTTAGGAATTATTAAATACGGAAAAAAGTTTATCAATTTTAGCTCACCGATAAAATTTTTTGTCGGTATTTTAGAACTTGTCAGCGAAGTCGCAAAAATGATTTCTTTCTCGTTCAGACTTTTCGGAAATGTTTTTGCGGGAGAAGTTTTACTTGTTGTCATTATGACCCTCGTCCCCTTCATCGCTCCCCTCCCCTTTTTCGCTTTAGAACTATTCGTCGGATTTGTCCAAGCATTAGTCTTCGCGATGCTAACAACAGTATTTCTAAAAATGGCAGTCACAGCGCATTAGTTATATAAACATTTAAGAAACATTTAAGCATTTAAACATATAAACAAATTTTAAGAGAAAGATTTGGGTGCAAATAAAAAATAAACCACTGATTTTTATTTTTGAGCTAAATCTTTCTATAACGACATGTTTAAATGTTTAAATGTTTAAATAACCTTTAATAAACTAACAATAAAACTATGCTCCTAGAAAAAGATTCCGTCCAACTTCTTGCGGCCGCATTGGCTATTGGAATTGGTTCTATTGGACCAGCAATCGCAATTGGAATGTTGGGTGGAAAAGCAATGGAAGCAATTGGGAGAAATCCTGAAGCAGCCAGCAAAATCCAAAGTGCGATGATCTTGGCAATCGCTTTCGCTGAAGCAATCGCAATTTACGCTTTGGTAGTTGCTTTGATTATTAAATTTGTGTAGATAAAATTTAGTATTGTAGCGAACAGGCATGCCTGTCCGCTACAATACCACAATACCCATAAATTTGTTCTTTTAAAATTGGAAATTAAGTTTTGAAAACAAAAATTGTTTTCAAAAAGGAATGATACAAGATGGAGATAAAAATTGTAAAAATCAATTGCAAGATAGGAGAGCTCATCGAGATGAAAATTAAGATGAAAAGAGAACACGGAGGAGAAAAGTTTTGGACAAAACAAAAGCTACAATCTTTGCATGATTCTCTACGTGGAAATGGGGAGAGACCAATGCTCATAAAAATTAATAGGAAAAGTAGGAAAAGGGAGATTTAATTTTTTATCTCCTTTCCAAAACTTAATTTCTAATTTATTTGTCATCCCAGACATTTTTTTATTCTGAAGGCGACTGAAGGCGACATTCCGAAATGTCGCCTTCAGAATAAAAAAATGTCTGGGATCCATTAAGTCTCATTTAATAAAATTATTACGATAATTATTATTCATTGAGAAACTGGATTTCCGCCTCCGCGGGAATGACAAAGATAAGACGAGAATGATAAATAAAAACACCCCTGACTTTATAAACTTTATAACTTTACAAACTTTTTAACTCCACTTCTATGCCAGAAATATTTGAAAAATTAGGATTAGACCATAAACTAATTATTGCGCAAATAGTTAATTTTGTGTTGCTTTTGGTTATTCTACAAAGACTCGCCTATAAACCAGTTTTGAAAATGCTGAAAGATAGAACTGATAAAATTGATAAGAGTTTGCGACAAGCAAAAAAGATTGAAGAAGAATTGAAAAATACCGAGGAAACAAAATTTGCCGAAATTAAAAAAGCGAAAATAGAAGCGCAGGAAATAATTAAAGAAGCTTACGACACTTCCGAAAAAAGATCGCAGGAATCTTTAGAAAGAACCAAAACCAAAACTCAGGAAATTGTAAAAAAAGCAAAACAGGAAATTAAAGCAGAAAAAGAAAGTTCCGTTCAAGAAACCAAGCAGGAGATTGCCGATGTTTCAATTTTGATTGCTAAGAAAATTATTGGGAAGAATATTGATGAAAGTAAAGAGAAGGATTTGGTGGATGATGTTTTGAGGAAGGTATAAATTTTCACTGTCATTGCGAGGAGCGTAACGGAGCGATAGCGAAGTGGAGCGACGAAACAATCCCGTAACTATGCACAGAGAACATAATCACGGGATTGCTTCGTCGCCATTTCATTCGTCCCGAAGTCTCGGGACTCATTCAGGCTCCTCGCAATGACAATTTATATATCTCTTATGAAAATAACTCCTAAACAATACGCCATCAGCCTCTATGAAACAACAAAAAATGTTGACGAGTTTAAAATTGAAAAAAGAATAAAAAACTTTGTGGGTATTTTAAAAAAGAATAATGATTTGTCGTTGGCGAATAAAATAGTAGATGAATATAATAAATATCATCGTAGTCTAAAAAATATTTCTAAAATTGAAATTACCAGTAGTGATAAATTAAACTCTGAAATCTTAAATAAGATTATCCAGAAATTTGAAAACCAGATTGAAGTTGAAGAAAAAATTGACGCATCTTTGATTAATGGAATAATGATTAAGATTGATGATGATGTTTTAATTGATGGGAGTATTAAAAGAAAGTTGGAGAATTTGAGGAAGGAATTGGTGTAAATTTATAATAAAGACACAATTTAAATAAATTTCATTAAATAAATTTCTAATTTTCAATTTATAATTTCTATTAAATTTTCATGACAAAATTTTCAATTACGACGCTTCGGAATTAGAAATTAGAAATTGAGAATTATATTTAGCAATATTTATAATATTTTACCATAACATAATAATATGAATAGCCACATTATAGAAACCCTAAAACAGCAAATCACCAAAGCCAAAATTGAAACCGAGGCTGAGAAAATTGGGCAAGTCGTCAAAATCGCAGACGGAGTTGCAACTTTGAGCGGATTGACAAATGTGATGAGTGGAGAGTTGATAGAATTTCCGAACCAAGTTTTTGGCGTTGCGCTTAATCTTGAAGAAGACAGTGTGGGTGCAATGATCTTAGGCGATTACTTAAAAATCAAAGAAGGAGACACCGTCAAAAGCTCTGGGAAAATTCTAGAAGTGCCAGTTGGCGAAAAAATGGTGGGACGAGTTGTCAATACTTTAGGAGAGTCAATTGACGGCAAAGACAAAATTGAAACAGACAAATTTTATCCTGTGGAAAAAATCGCCCCAGGTGTGATTACTAGAAAATCAGTAGACAGTCCTCTTCAGACTGGAATTAAAGCGATTGACTCAATGATCCCAATCGGACGAGGACAAAGAGAGCTAATTATTGGAGACAGACAAACAGGAAAAACCGCTCTTGCGATTGATACAATTATCAATCAAAAAGGCAAAGGCGTTGTTTGTATTTATGTCGCTATCGGACAGAAAGAATCAAAAGTCGCCAGAATTGTCGCCAAGTTAGAAGAAGCTGGCGCAATGGAACATACGATTATTGTTCTCGCTGGCGCTTCCGATCCTGCCGCAATGTCCTATATCGCTCCTTACGCTGGTTGTGCGATGGGCGAATATTTTATGGACCAAGGCAAAAACGCTTTGATTATTTACGATGACTTGAGCAAACACGCTTGGGCATATCGGCAAGTCTCTCTAATTCTAAGACGACCACCAGGAAGAGAAGCATATCCAGGAGACATTTTTTATTTGCATTCCAGATTATTAGAAAGAGCGGCAAAACTGGATCAGAAATACGGTGGCGGATCTTTAACTGCACTTCCAATTATTGAAACGCAAGCGGGCGATGTTTCGGCTTATATTCCGACTAATGTAATTTCAATCACAGACGGACAGATATTTTTAGAAACAGATTTATTCTATCAAGGAATCAGACCAGCTGTAAATCCCGGCATTTCCGTTTCTCGTGTTGGCTCTTCCGCTCAAACCAAAGCGATGAAAAAAGTCGCTGGCAAACTAAGATTAGAACTAGCCCAATTTCGAGAACTCGCCGCTTTTGCTCAGTTTAGTTCCGATTTAGATAAAGAAACAAAGCAACGAATTGAACGAGGAAAAAGACTAACAGAAGTCTTGAAGCAGGATCAATATGTCCCAATGGCAACTGAAAAACAGGTAGCAATAATCTTCGCAACAGTCAACGGATTTTTGGATGATGTTGAAATTGAGAAAGTAAAAGATTTTGAAAAAGGGTTGTTGGAATTCGTGGAAGAAAAACATAAAGATGTTTTGGATGGGATTAGGGAAAAAGGAGATATTTCAGATGAAGAGAAATTGAAAGAAATTGTTGGAGAGTTTAAAGAAAAGTTTGTGAATTGATAAATATTGGATATTAAATATTAAAGTGAAAACTTTCTGAATGTTGGTTCAAGTCTCTGACTTGAACCAGATATTTCTTAAGAATTAATTTAAAAACACTTGTCTTTCTGTAACAAAAATAATAATTGATTTATAAAACACTTTCAAGAAATACAAAATTCAGGTCAGGAGACCTAAACCAACAATGGGAAATTCTGGGATGACAAATATATATTAAATTATCAAAATGCAATCAACCCAAAATATTAAACGACAAATTCAGTCAACAAAAAACACCTCCCAAATTACAAAAGCGATGGAGATGGTTTCGGCTGCGAAGATGAGGAAAAGTCAGGAAGCCGCTTTGACGACAAGACCTTATGCTGAAGGAGCATTGCATATTTTAGAAAATGTAAGCGAGTCAATTGAACCGCGGAAACATATTTTATTGGAAAGAAGAGAAGTGAAAAACATCTGCCTTTTTGTGGTCACTTCCGATAAAGGATTATGTGGCGGATTAAATAGTGGGGTTATTAAAAAAGCGTCAGAAATAATAAAAGAAAGTGAAGATAAAAATATAAAAGTAAGCATCGTCGCTATCGGCAGAAAGGCGGAAAGTTATTTTAGAAAAACAAAAAGCGATGTCATTGCGATTTTCAACGGCATTGGCGATTCAGTAGAACTGAAAGAAACTTTGCCCATTTCAAAACTATTGATTACCGATTTTAGAAATAAAAAATTTGACAAAGTAATGGCGGTTTATACTAATTTTATTTCCACTTTAAAACAGGAAACAAGAACTAAAACTATCTTGCCAGTTACAAGAAGAAGTTTAGAAGAGACAATAGAAGAGATAGAAGAGACTGCTTTAAAAGATGGCGATAATAAAAATAACAATAATAATTTAGAATACAAATTTGAACCATCATCCAGCGAGGTTTTATGCAAATTATTGCCGAATTTAATTGAAATCCAGTCTTATCATATTATCTTAGAGTCCAACGCTTCCGAACATAGCGCTAGAATGGTTGCAATGAAAACCGCCACAGATAGCGCAAGAGATATGCTGGAAGATTTGAATTTGTCATATAATTATATTCGGCAACAGAAGATTACGCAGGAAATTAGTGAGATATCGGCTGGAGTTGTGGCGCAAGAAGGATAATTTCTACCCAGCTTTAGCTGAGGGTCCACTAAACTTTACCAATTTAAATGCTGGAGTTCAGGTTTTAACCTGTAAATTTTACACTCTAATGAATTTCGGATGTAAAAAACGATTTAGCAATATAACGATTTAGCAATATAACAATTTAACAATTTAACAATTTAAATTTATGAATACAGGAAAAATCATTCAAATTATCGGCGCAGTTGTTGATGTGGAATTTACAGATCAATTGCCAGCGTTATATAACGCAATCACAACAAAAACAGCAAACGGAAAAAAATTAACTTTAGAAGTTGTTCAACATCTAGGAGCAAATAGAGTGCGAACCGTTTCTATGAGTTCAACAGATGGATTACAGAGAGGAACGGAAGTTGAAGATACTGACGCTCCTATTTCTATGCCAGTTGGCGAGGAAGTTTTGGGACGAATGTTTGATGTGCTCGGTAATCCAATTGACGAAATGAAAGATGGAAAAACTGCGAAGAAAAGATTGCCAATTCATAGAGAAGCGCCAAAATTTACAGAGCAGTCAACAAAAACAGAGATTTTTGAAACGGGAATAAAAGTAATTGATTTAATCGCTCCTTTTACAAAGGGCGGAAAAGTCGGATTATTCGGTGGCGCAGGAGTTGGAAAAACTGTTTTAATTCAGGAACTAATTAGAAATATCGCCACGGAACATGGTGGCTATTCCGTTTTTGCGGGCGTTGGCGAAAGAACAAGAGAAGGAAATGATTTATACCACGAAATGAAAGAAAGTGGCGTTCTGAAAAAAACCGCGATGGTCTTCGGACAAATGAATGAAGTGCCGGGCGCGAGACAAAGGGTCGCACTTTCTGGATTAACTATTGCTGAAAATTTCCGAGATGAAATGGGGAAAGATGTTTTACTTTTCATTGATAATATTTTTAGATTTACTCAAGCTGGCTCAGAAGTCTCCGCGCTTCTCGGACGAATGCCTTCCGCTGTCGGTTATCAGCCTACTCTTGCTGAAGAAATGGGAGAATTACAGGAAAGAATTGCCTCAACCAACAAAGGTTCCATCACTTCCGTCCAGGCGGTTTATGTTCCAGCTGACGATTTAACAGATCCAGCTCCAGCAACAACTTTCTCCCATCTTGATTCAACAATCGTTCTCTCCAGATCTTTGGTAGAACTCGGAATTTATCCTGCCGTTGATCCATTAGAATCAACTTCTTCTGTTTTAGATCCAAATATCGTCGGCGAAGATCATTATAACATCGCCCGCGAGATTCAGAAAATTTTGCAGAGATATAAAGATTTGCAGGATATTATCGCTATTCTCGGAATGGAGGAATTATCCGATGAAGACAAACTCACTGTTTCCCGCGCCCGCAAGATCCAAAAGTTCCTTTCTCAACCATTTTTTGTCGCTGAAGTGTTTACTGGAACTTCTGGAAAATATGTCTCTCTGGCAGATACGATTAAAGGCTTCAAAGAAATTCTAGAAGGCAAGCATGATGAGAGAAATGAGAATGATTTTTATATGAAAGGTGGGATTGATGAGGTTGGGAAATAGAATTATGCAACAGTAACGGACACTCGTCGGGTGCCCGTCACCTCAAAATTAACCAAAATAAAAACAAAAATAAAAAATCTATGAACATTGAAATTGATCAGAGCGGAAAAATTGAAAATACGAGTAAAAATACGGTTGTCGCTTTTTCAAACGGTAAATCTAAAAGTATTTCTATTAGCGCCAAAGACAAAAGAGAAATTCAAAATTTTTTTCGGATGGCTGGGAAACCTCGCGTATTTGTTTATCGTTTATTCGCTATTTTAATTTTTCTTTTAATTAAAGATAATCTTAAAAAAATTGATCAGATAACTATTGACATAGAATATCCTGGCTGGAATCATCAGATTAAAGATTACTTACTTTCTGAAATTAGAAAAGTTAATCCAAATTTTAGTAAAAATAATATTGTCTTTAAATCGGTCGGAAAAAAATCAGAAGCTCATTTGATAGCATACAGTACAACTCAAAGAAAAAGAGAGCCTGATATTAAAATAGGCAGCAAAGATATTTTGAAATTTATTTTAAGATAACAAAAAAACTGGGCATTTTATGAATACTTAAGCACCGAATGGTTACGGCGGGTCGGCATCCTACCCAATTCTTTTCTATTGATAGTATAGCAGAATAATAAACCCCGTCAAGACCAAGTATGTCAGCTCTTTTTAAAAACTGCTTTCTGAACTTTGAAATTTAATTTCCCTTTTTTCATTTCACAATATTTATAATTGTGGAGTGAAAAAAAGAAAAAGGGAAGTTATTTTTCCCTTAATGTTTCAAGTTCTTTCTCGCTCGTTCCAATGTCAGACAAAGAAAGACCTGCTTTTTGCAGATATTTTCGGCAATAAGCAATACCTAGTTCTACATCTTTTGTTGGATTACGAACA
>Ga0209013_10006330_pt1 | contig 10067 bp, 11 predicted proteins | sample Cruoilmetagenom2_FD_187291 | JGI IMG/M metagenome (GOLD analysis project Ga0209013, IMG submission 187291) | Oil polluted marine microbial communities from Coal Oil Point, Santa Barbara, California, USA - Sample 2 (SPAdes) (version 2) | ecosystem: Environmental > Aquatic > Marine > Oil seeps ...
GAAATGATCCAGGAAAAGACTTCCATGTTCAGTGAAGAAATCCAAAGAATTTCAGATCGACTGCAGGAATATACCAAAATTGGCCGTACTGGACTGACAATCTAAATAGAAAGAGGGGAGAGAATGCCATTTGGAGAGCGCTTAAAAAACCTTCGTCTGGAAAGACGCCTCACGATGCAAGAAGTCGCAATCAAGATCGGTCTTGCTAAATCTTCCTATGCCGGTTACGAGGGAGGACAACGAAATCCTCCTCTCGATAAATTGGTGGCACTAGCACAGCTTTATCATGTATCAACGGATTATTTACTTGGATTGACGGAAATTCCTGACACTGTTAACTCTCTTCATAAACAGCACCTTAAATGGGACGGAATTCGCCTAAATGAAAAGGAATTGGAAATTGTTCAGCAAGTGGTTGGATTAATGGTTGATAAGACAAAGGAAACTGGCAAAATAAATTATGGGCAGATGGATATCAGCTAATGTTCATATGTCTTTTTTTTTGCACCTTGCGGGTCACTTAAAGTGAACAAAGTTCTGTTTGGGGGAATGATTATGAGGAGTAAGGATGTCCAACCAAGTATGAATGAAACCGGAACTCCCATCAATTTGGAGGTTTACTCTCAAGATTCGAATGAGCTTTTTACGAGGAACGATAAAGTAAATTTGGTCGGTAAGCTGGCCGCAGGGGTAGCTCATGAAATAAGGAATCCACTCACTACTATAAAAGGATTTGTCCAATTGTTGGATATGGGTGTCAGCAAACCCGAATACTTCTCAATAATCAATTCCGAGTTGAATCGTGTTGAGGAAATAATCGACAAGCTCAAGGGGCTATCAGAGCCGTCTTCCATCAAGTTTCACCCGAATGATATACGGCTGGTTCTGGAACAAGCCATTATGCAGTTGAAAGAACTATGCCTATCGAAAGGGATAGAAATTGCAACCACCATTGAAGCCGTCACCTCAATCATCTTCTCTGATGGGGAACAACTTAAGCAGGTCTTTGTCAACGTAATTAAAAATGCGATTGAGGCCACAGCTCCAAATAAAAAATTGTTTATCTCTTGCACTGAAATCGATCACCAATTTCTTATTACCATCAGAGATCAAGGAGTCGGCATTTCCCAAGAAAGAATCAGCCATCTTTTCGAGCCCTTCTACTGCATAAAGGAGAACGGAACGGGGCTGGGTCTTATGGTCAGCTACAAGATTATCAAAGAACACCAAGGAACCATACACATTGAAAGTGAGACTGGAGTTGGTACAACCGTTGCTATATCCCTCCCACTGTTGACTCAGCGGAGGGCTTTCCAACCGGAGAATTAAATATTTCATTACGGACATAAATGGCAGTCTCGACATCATTTTCGAGACTGCCATTATCGTTTAAAGAACCATTTACTTTCTGGTCGGTCATGTGGAGTTAAGTTCATTATGAAGTATCCTATAATCAGAATCAGGATGACAACAGAATAGAGCAAGGTGTCCAGAGGGTTATTGTGCTCAACGATAATCAGCCTGGTCATTGCGGTGATGCCTACGTAGATAAAATACCGGATTGGAAAATGATAATCTTCCTTGAAGTATTTCACAATCATTGTGATGAACTCAAAATACAAAAAGAAAACCAGGATACTCTCAAGGAACAACTTAAAGTCAATTGCATTTGTTTCTAAGATCATATGAATGAAGGTACTTAATTCCTTAACCAGTAAAAAAGAAAGAATGACAGCAAGGAAAACGAGAGAAATATTTAAAAATGTTTGGAACATCTTTGGGATGATTCCTAAAATCAATGTGTAATTCTCTTTTATCTTCAACATTCTCCCCTTCCTCTTCTTCAAAAATTCAGCCCCTTTTGCGAAAGGACTTCTTATAAAATATTCATTAATTTTTATTATTATTCACGTTAATTACGCATGTATTCTATAAAAAATGATGAAAAGGCTTTCATATCAAACAAATAAGTAAACCACTCACTGCATAAAAATTGCAAATTCCGGGCTACTTTGAAACCAAACACCGATTCCTTACAGATCGATATTGAGATGGCGCGTCAAAGAGGGGGAAGTCGAAGTGACCATGCCACTTCGACTTCCCCTCTTTTTTTGTATATGATGCTTCAAAAGACGTCCATAACTCCCTGAAACCTACAACCGGCACCGGATATTGTTTCTAGTGTTTTGCCATTATTGTTTCAAAGTACGTTTCAAAAATTCCTTCGTACGTTCTTGTGCTGGATTATTGAAAATTTGCTCAGGATGTCCTTCTTCCACGATGACCCCTTTGTCCATAAACACCACGCGATCCGCAACTTCTTTTGCGAATTCCATTTCATGCGTGACAATCAGCATGGTAAGACCTGTCCCTGCAAGCTCCTTCATGACTTTCAGGACTTCCCCTACCATTTCTGGATCGAGCGCCGAAGTCGGCTCATCGAACAACATGACGTCCGGTTCCATGGAAAGTGCTCTGGCAATGGCAACCCGTTGTTTTTGACCACCCGAAAGCTGGCTTGGTTTCGCGTTGATGTATCGGTCCATGCCAACAACCTTCAGGAATTTCATCGCCACTTTTTCCGCCTCTGCCTTTGATCGTTTCAACACTTTCACTTGTCCAACCACACAATTGTTTATGACATTGTGGTTATTGAATAAGTTGAATTGCTGAAACACCATGCCTAATTTCGTTCGGTAAGCGTGAATGTCGTGTTTATTATCCAGAATGTTTTCTTCCTGGTAGATAATTTGACCGCCACTTGGTTTCTCCAACAAGTTAATGCAACGAAGAAGAGTGGACTTACCCGATCCGGAAGAACCGATGACGCAGACAACTTCTCCTTTGTTAACTGAAAAATCGATGTCTCTCAATACTTCATGTGTGCCAAAGGATTTGCTTAAATGCTGTATATCAATTACTGTTTCCATTCAATCTCCTCCTCCTTGTTTATTTTTGGGGTGTTGTATCCGCCGATAATGGCTCTTGAATATGACTGCCTATCATGCTGTAATCTTTTGATCCATCCATTCTTCTTTCAATATAAAGCAAGATTCGTGTGACGATGAAAGTCATGACGAAATACAAGACACATGCAATGAAGAAAGATTCAAAGTATCTGTAGTTATTACCAGCCATTGATTTTGTTTGGAAAAATAATTCAGTTACACCAATGACACTAAGTACAGACGTATCTTTTATATTAATGACAAATTGATTGCCTGTTGCCGGCAAGATATTTCGTACCACTTGAGGCAAAACAATATCTTTCATTGTTTGGAAGTGATTCATGCCGATTGCCTGTGCTGCTTCAAATTGCCCCTTATCAACTGAGACAATTCCTCCACGGACGATTTCCGCCATATATGCACCTGTATTGATCGATACGATGAAGACAGCAGCGAATAATCGGTCCATATCGATATCGAACGCCAAGGCGGAACCATAATAAATGACCATTGCTTGCACAATCATAGGCGTACCGCGGAAAAACTCGACATACACCGATAAAATGGCATTTACGATTTTAAGAATGATGCTTTTTACTCCACGTTCTTTCTTTGGAATAGTTTTAATCAGCCCAATCAATAACCCGATGATGGCACCTAGTATTGTACCTATCATGGAAATCAATAGAGTCATTCCCGCTCCGCGGATGAACATTGGCCAGTTATTTGTAAAAATTGATACAACCCACTCGAAACTCATGTTTATCCTCCTTTATGGAAAAGGCTTCGTTAACCTGCCCTGTTCTTTATCAAACATTTGCGCTGGCCGCACGTTCCGCATGAGCCAACAAGTATGAAAACCACTTACTTGTGGGTCATGAAGAAAGGCGGCGGCCCTAGCGGTAAAAGCGTGTCCCACAGAGAGCGACAAAAGGAACGAAGGCAAAGAACGTCACATCGTGTGACAATGCCTTCATGACCAACATCCTGTTGGCCTAAAATGAAAACCGACTGCAAAAAGATGCAGCCGGAGTCACCTTATCATTATTGTGCAGCTGGTTGATTCTTGATGGCATTATCCATGATTTCTTGTCGTTCTTCATCTGAGATTTCTGCCAAAGCCTCATTGATTTTATCTGTTAAGTCACTGCCTTTTTCAAGGCCTACCGCGATTGCCGTATCGTCTTCAGACGTTTCGAACCCTTCTGTAAACTCTACCATTGCAAAGTTTTCGTTAGCGGCAGAAGCACTGATGCCTTCAGGACGTTCTGATACATAACCATCGATCATTCCTGATTCAAGCGCCACTCGCATTGCAGGGAAGTTGTCCATTGCCGTTTCCTGTACAACTCCATCGATTTGTTCGATCACTGAATAGTGGAATGTATTTAACTGAGCAGTTACTTTAGCGCCTTTGAAATCTTGAATGGAAGTAGCACCTTCATAGTCTCCGCCTTTTTTGACGACCATTACCAATTCAGATGTGTAGTAGTTATCAGAGAAGTCGATTGCTTCTTTACGTTCCGCAGTCGGTGACATCCCTGCAATGATTGCATCCACTTTACCTGAGTTCAATGCCGGAATCAGGCCATCCCATTCTGTTTTTACAATGACCAATTCTTTTCCTAGTTTGTCTGCAATTTTCTTGGCGATTTCAACATCATATCCGCCTGCATATTCTGCATTGCCGTCAATTTTGACTGCATCATTTGAATCATCCATCTGTGTCCAGTTGAATGGTGCATATCCAGCCTCAAGACCTACCTTGAATATATCTTTTTTCCCTGTTGATCCCGTTTTTTCAGAATCGCTTGTCCCACATCCTGTCAACAGCAAAATGGCTGAAAGGAATATCGTTAAATACATCATTGATTTTTTTCTCATGTCTGTTTCTCCCCTTTTTGTGTTATATGTTTACTAGTGTCTTTAAAGACCAAAAAAGGCAACTGCACATAAAAAAGACCCGAGATGAACTCAGGTCGCAATATGTATAGTTGCCCTAAATCCTCTACTTATCCCAAATGAGATAGCACACCTTGATAAACCTGGACGTTTATCAAGACAGTCCTGCAGTTCTTAACTACAGACCCAGCATGTAATACAGAGAAATATTACAAACTTCGGCGACATTTCCTTCTCCCTAGAATCATAGTTTCTCAAACTCCACTAAGGACTGTTAAATACCGCGCCTCTACCTCACCGTAAAAGTGAGGTTTCGTATTCAATTATGTTTTACAGTCTACAATATCATAAACTGCCTGTCAATATCCCAAACTATGGAATCCTTCTCCCTTTCCCGTTCGCCGTGGGCAAAATGAATCATTGAAAAGAATTCATTTGCATATACCCCTTGATAAATAGTATATTTTGACTATTGATGGTAATTACGGGTCAATAGAGTACAGTCTGTCACAAGACAACAGGAGAAAATAATAATGGTGAAAAGTATTGAACAGCAAGCGAAGCACAATTTCGATAAGCATAGTTTCAAAAAACTTTACGATGCATCCTCCCACGTTTTAAAACTATTAAGTGAAATGATTCCGATCAATACTTTTTTTGTGGCCATAAATGATAAAAATACGAATTATCTGTTGAAGGTTTTAAATCGACATTCAGCAATCTTGCTTGAGGGAAGCAGCTTTCCTTTTGACCAGACCTATAGCAGCCTCGTTGCTAAAGAGGGCTTGAAACCTCTGATTTTAAACGATATCACGAAAAATCCGGATTCAGCGGGGATGACCATCACCAAACTTAGCGGAATGGGTTCTTTTATTGGAATCCCCATTACAGATAAAAAAGGGAATATATATGGAACCCTTTGCGCAATGGATAGCACTCCCTTTGAATTCACACAGGAGCACGCTCAGGTATTGGAATCATTTAGCGGAATTCTTTCATATATCGTCGAACTTGAAAATTTGGAAAAGCAAATTTCCTCCGATTTGAAGAAGGCGGTAAAGATTCAGAAAAGCGTACTTCCTCCAAATCATCATGATCGAAATTTGGAGTTCAAGGGTGTTTATTATCCAGCGATGCATTTATCCGGAGATATGTATTATTGGGTCCAGATCGATGAGAATCGCTACGGCGTGTTATTGATTGATGTAATGGGACACGGTGTTTCCGCTTCCCTCATTTCAATGGCCTTGCGTTCTTTGATGAAAAACCTCCTTAAGCGAGTGACAGATCCCGCGATTATCTTCCAGGAACTGAATACTCATTTATACAATTTAATTCCTAATAAAATTATCTCGTTTGCAACCGGAGTCTATTTGATGATTGATACGAGTCTCAAAACGATTGAATACATCAATGCCGGTCATCCTCCTTGCATCCTTTATCTAGATAATGAGCTGATCAAGTTGGAGTCTTCCGGCACCGCACTCGGCCTTGTTGAAGCACCTCAATTCACTTCGAAAAAAATCGATTATGAAAATGAATATCAAATTCTGCTGTACACAGACGGTTTGTTGGAGTTACTGGAAGAAAAATCGGTCAAAGAAGGATTCGACTCAATCTCCACTTCATTTCTTGATCAAAACGTATCGATTTTCGAGTGGTTGGATGATTTGATTACGAAAAACAGTGATTATCCGGATGACATTTCGATTTTGAAAATAAACAACTCAACTTTTAGTTAGACAAGTTTACGAGGCTGTCCTCAAAGTCATGAAAAATGATTTTGAGAGCAGCCTCTTGCTTATCATTCTTGAATTCAAGAATTAGTGGATGGATTTCTGCATTTCATAACGAGAAATCTCCATTTCGAGGTGGAATTCTAGGATTCGTATACGTTTATCTAGAATTGGTGCATTGCTCTATTTAATTTGAAAAAGGGTTACAATTTGGATTTTCCGATTGTAACCCTTTTTGAGTTTTATCTGGACTTGTTAAAAGTCCGTTCGTGCTGAAGGAGCCATTCCTTTCTCCATAGCCCGCCTGCGTATCCTGTTAATGTTCCATTTGAACCGATAATGCGATGACAAGGAATCACGATGCTTATCTTGTTTTTACCATTAGCACTTCCGACTGCTCGGATAGCTTTTTCATTGCCGATTGAAACAGCGATATCTTTGTAAGATCCAGTTTGGGCGTAGGGGATGCTTTTTAAAGCATTCCATACGGTTTTTTGAAAGTCCGTGCCCACTACCACGTAAGGAAAATTGAATTCATCCAATTCTCCTTTAAAATATTGATCGAGTTGAACGGCACAGTCCCGCAATACCTTGGGAGTACCCTCTTGTACAAGGTTTTCTATAATTTCCCGTTCACAGAACATGATTGAAGTAATTGCTTCTTCGGTCCCCAAAATTTCGATAATGCCAATCGGCGATGCGTAATCTATTTGATGTAGTCCCATCCATTCAGGACCCCCTTTCTAAAAGGTTTTATTGTTCCTTCTCCTTGTTTTTCAGGACCCTGAATTCACTGGGAGAACAATTTTGTAAACGTCGAAATACTTTATAGAAGTTGGAAGTACTTTGAAATCCAATATCATAGCAAATTTCAAGATTAGTCAATTCCGTGTTTTTCAGGAGATGCGCCGCTTTATCGATCCTTATCTTTTCCAGGTAGGAACGTGGAGTTTCGGATGTTTCCTGTTTGAATAGCCGCTCAAGATAAAAAGGGCTTACTCCAACATGATTCGCAATATCCTGCAGTTCGAGCTTTTGTTTATACTGACTTACCAAAAATGCAATGACTTTCCCGACAAGTTCAGTATGCGGGGAGTACTCGACTTCTGGACGACATCTTTTACAAGCACGAAAGCCGGCTTTTTCCACTTCACTCATGTCATGGAAGAATTCCACATTACCTTTTTTGGGTTTTCTAGATTTACAGGAAGGGCGGCAGAAGATTTTGGTTGTCTTCACTGCCGTATAAAATAACCCATCATATTTACGATCACAAGCAATGATTTTCTCCCACATTTCTTCAAAAGTGAGATTGATATTAACCGTCATCCTACCCACCGTCCTTTCTATTTCAATCTCGGTATAAGTGTGAGGTATCTCTGTTCCCTACCAGTATTTCAGCAATTTTTTCCAAGAAAGCAATATACTTGTCCGACAGTGCATTTCCGAAGCTCAGACGCTTAACCCCTAATTCATCAAGTTTATTACAATTCGTCAGTCCAGGTAAAGAAAGCACGTTAAGGGGAGCACTTATATTCAAGGCTATCTCTTTTATTTCTTCATCCAAGGTCACACCCGGAACAAAAATCCCGCTAGCGCCGCTATCCACATAGGACCTTCCGCGATCCATTGTTTCCTGCAATGGGTTTTCCTTTTGTAAATACGTGTCCGTTCTGGCATTAATATAGAAGTTTTTGTACCCATTGTTATCCAATGCTGCCCTCATTTTTGATAATAGTGTACAATGCTGCGGAATCTCTCTTAATCCTTTTTGTTTTTTTAGAGAATCTTCAATATTGATTCCGGCAACTCCCACATCTGCGGTTCTCAAAACATGATCGATGATTTCTTTGGGGTCTTCAGCATAACCTGCCTCAATATCTGCGGTAATTGGTATCTTCACGTTTTCCACAATCGTTTTGATAATGTTTAAATGTTGTTCAAAATCAATCAGTTCACCATCTGCATATCCCAACGAGTTGGCGATTCCCCAGCTAGTTGTCCCGATTGCTTTGAAACCCGCTTTCTCGAGCGTTAATGCGGAAAGTAAATCCCAGGCATTCCCTAAAAAGAGAATCTCCTTTGACGTATGCAACTCGTTGAATTCCTGAATTGTTGACATCGTTATTCCTCCAAATGTTTGTTGACCCCATTTTAGCAAGGGGACTGCAATCATTTCGTCCTCATTCTTGCTCTTATGGTCGAGGAAAACAAAAATAGCCGTCCCCGGCAACTTTAGGTTGCGGGAACGGCCTTTCAATCAAGACTACAAATGGTATTCATAGCATATGACTCCCTCGACTTGCTTAAAGCCTTCCTGGAGATAAAGAGCTTTCGCCCGTTCATTTTCACCATTTACCGAAAGGATTGTCTTGGCATAGTTTTTTTCCTTGGCAAAATGAAGGGATGCTCTCAAGAGAATACGGCCTAAGCCTTTCCCCTGGTACTCGGGAATGATAGCAAGAGGGCCGATATTCATGATTGGGGTACCCTCATATATATCTTTCGATCCTCTTACGACCCCAACTGGGTTTTCCTGATCGTACAGAATCAGCATGCCGTCTTCTATATGTTCTTCACTGGTAAGCATCTTCTTTACGTCGGCATGCGTTATCGGCGTTTCACTTCCCAGCAACTTCGCAAACCCAGCATTTCTGACTTCGCACCAAGTTCCATCGTCCATTCCTGGTCTGAACGTTTTGATTGCATAACCCTCTGGCAAGGTGTAAGGAGGCACATCCATTTCCTCCCTTACTAGCACGAAAGCATACCGCTCCACTGTGTAATTCAATTCTGCCATGAAGTCTTTCATTGTTTCATTAGTCGATTGGACAAAGAGGAAAATCTTACCAAGTCCTTCGGTATGCTTCAGAATTTCCTTCATCAGCATGTCGTAACAAGCAATCTCCTCGCGTTCAGAATGGAAAATCCTGAAACGCGCCTTTTTTCCTCTTCTGAAATACTCTTCGATAATAAGGGAAGCCGCCGCAATGATTTCCCCATGTTGGTTGTTTATTATATACGTCGGATTATCAGCATTGGGCTCGAAGTCTTTCAGGTCTTCATCGTATAGATAGGAATCATCGACCTCTTGTTTATGTTTTTTGCAGTAAGCGATAAATTCCGCTACTCTTTCACTTTTCAGGGCTTCCACATTCATCTTTTTCACCGTCCATTGTTATATAAATCATTTAAGTACATAATTTTACAACCCAATCCTAATATATCCTTATACAATAGAATAAACTACTGACTTAAGTATGTACTGGAATTATCATCTTTCCTTAAGTACATAGTAAAAACTTAGAGGGTACTTTTCGAATTCATTCCGAAAAATACCCTCTAAGTTTTATTATTGTCCATTTAATTTCAGTGTTCGATCAACCATGTTACTCCATCCTGCTTGCAAGGGGATGCGAGATAACCGGAAAGCGAACCGTCACGGTTGTCCCTTTACCTTCCGTACTCTCGAAATCAATTG
>Ga0209013_10006331_pt1 | contig 10065 bp, 4 predicted proteins | sample Cruoilmetagenom2_FD_187291 | JGI IMG/M metagenome (GOLD analysis project Ga0209013, IMG submission 187291) | Oil polluted marine microbial communities from Coal Oil Point, Santa Barbara, California, USA - Sample 2 (SPAdes) (version 2) | ecosystem: Environmental > Aquatic > Marine > Oil seeps ...
AGCGTGATCAGGGCGCCCTTTACCTGCAGGATCACCGAGGTCATGGTCGAACAGCACGAGTATGTTTCTCCCGGCAGGAAGCTCCTGACCGTGACAGATGACTCGGACCTGGAAATTATCGTATCGCTGGACAGCCGGGATGTCGTCAGCTGGCTCGAGTTTGATCCGGAAAATGAGCCTGTCTCTGCAAACTGGTTTGCCCCCCTCGCTGACAGAGAATGTCAGGTTGCGTGGACTGAGGACAACAAGGTGCAAGCGGGAGGCAGGGTGGACCGGATCGTCCGGTTCGATCCCAAGACCCGTACTCTGCTGGTCGCTGTAAAGCTGGAACAGGAGCCGGAAAAGGCCGTTCCCCTCGTGGACGGCATGTTCTGCAGAGTCATCATTCCTGGTCTGGTGCTTGATAATGTCGTTGTCCTGCCTCGGCATTCTGTTTCCTTTGAGAACACGGTGTATGTCGCTGTGGACAGTAGACTGCAGACCCGCCCGGTCAAGGTTGCCCGGCTGGAGCAGGAACAGGTGGTCATCGCCGGGGGGCTGAGCCCGGGGGAGATCGTCATCACCACCAGGCTTGAGCAGCCGTTGGAAAATTCTCTTCTCTCTGTAACTCTACAGGATACGCCGCGCCAATGAAAAAGGTTCTTTCTGCCTTTGCGGCAAACAACGTATTTGCCAACATCGTGCTGCTCCTGATTTTCATGGCTGGAGGCATGGCACTGTTTTCGATGGTGCGGGAGAGTTTTCCCCAGTTCTCCATAGACCTGATATCCATTCGGGTGCCCTATCCGGGCGCTGATCCGGAAGAGGTTGAGGAGGGCATCTGCCTGAAATTGGAAGATGCTCTGGAGTCCATCGAAGGGATACAACAGTACACGACGACAGCTTCGGAAAATATCGGCAGCGTGCTGGTCGAGGTCGATGAAGGGTACGATGTCGACGAGGTGCTCGACTCTGTTAAGACAAACGTTGACGCGATCTCGACCTTTCCCCTGGATGCCGAGAAGCCGATCATCACCGAGATCGTGATGCGGGAATCGGTCATCCTCCTGGCCCTCTCCGGGAACATGGGTGAAAAGCAGCTCAAGACCTGGGCCGAGGAGGTCCGCGACGAAGTCAAACTGCTGCCCGGCATTTCCCAGGTCGAGGTCTTTGGTGCCCGGGATTACGAGATAAGCGTAGAGGTCTCCGAGGAGAGCCTGCGTCGGTACAATATTACGTTCAAACAGGTTGCGGAAGCCATACGGAGCTCGAGTCTCAATCTGCACGGGGGCATCATCCGCACCCGAGGTGAGGAAATACGGGTGCGTACCGTTGAACGTAAATATACCGGCGAGGAACTGGCCGAGATCATTGTCCTGGCCGGTCCGACAGGCCAACAGGTCAAGCTGGGCCAGCTGGCCGACATCAAGGACGGGTTCACCCAGGATCCGATCTCAGCGCTTATTGACGACCGCCCATCGGTTTTTGTTATGGTGTTCAAAACGTCGGATGAGGATTCCCTGCTCATTTCGCAGACCGTTAACGAGTACCTGGAGACCAAGCAACAGCAGCTGCCGCCCGGGGCGACCCTGGCGGATTTTTATGACAATACTTCCATGCTCAAGGCCCGCATCAACCTGCTCAGCCGTAATGGGCTGCTAGGTATGGGCCTGGTCTTTTTCCTGCTCTGGCTTTTTCTCGATCTGCGGCTCAGCTTCTGGGCCGGGCTCGGTATCCCCATTTCTCTGGCCGGTGGTTTGTTCATCCTCTGGAGCATTGGCGAGACCATCAACATGATCTCCCTGTTCGGGTTCATCATGGTACTCGGTATCGTGGTGGACGATGCCATCGTGGTCGGAGAGTCCATTTACGTGCACCGCCTGCGGGGCCAGCCCCCCATGCAAGCGGCAATAGAAGGTGTAGCCGAGGTCGGGATGCCGGTCTTTGCCGCGGTTATCACCTCCATCGTCGCTTTTATACCCCTGGCCTTTGTCGGCGGGATCATGGGCAAGTTCATTTCCATCCTTCCGGCAGTGGTGATCTCCTGTTTGGTGATTTCTCTGCTGGAGTGCTTGTTTCTTCTGCCGGCTCATTTGAACCATCTGCCTGACCTGAACCGTAAAGTATCCTACTGGAACCCGGTCAGCCGCATGATGGTGCGGTTTCAGGCATTCATGCAGGCCGGACTGGAACGGTTCGTTGTACGAAGGTACATGCCCTTTCTCGATCTGGTTCTTAACTGGCGGTACGTATCGCTTGCAACCGCTATTGCGACTCTTTTTCTGACCTTCGGGCTCGTCAAGGGCGGCCTGGTAAAGTTCCATGTCTTTCCTAAGCTGGACGGGTTCGTGGTCACTTCGACGGTGGAGTTCCCGGACGGCACTCCGCCGCATATAACTGAAGCAGCCCTGAAGAACATCGAGGCCGGTTTTGTCCGTATAGCAGACCGGACATCGACCCTGACCGGTGAGCCGCTCATTAAAAAACGGCTCGTCCTGGTCGGTCAGACGCTGAGCGAACAGAACAGGCAAACCGGGCCCAGTTTAGGCAGTGTCCAGTTCATCCTGATCGATTCGGAAAAACGGGGCATTCACTCCAACGACCTCCTGGTGGAATGGGAAAAGGAAGTCGGCTCGATCCCGGGTGCCAAGTCGCTGGTCTTTGAAGGCCTGGCGGCCGGTCCTGGGGGAGCGGAGATAGAGGTCTGGCTCCAGGGCAGGGACATGGATACCATCCTGGCTGCGGCAAAAGAACTTGATGACAAGCTGCATACCTTTGACGGCGTTATCCAGATCCGCACCGATTTCAGCCTCGGCAAGAACGAGCTTCGCCTGAGTCTCAAACCCGAGGCCCGCAGCCTCGGGCTGACCGTTGAGGATCTCGCCCGGCAGGTCAATGCAGGTTTTTTCGGACAGGAGGCTTTCAGGGTCCAGCGGGGCAAGGACGACATCCGGGTGAAGGTACGGTTTACCGATGCGGAGCGAAGCCATTTGACCAGCTTTGAACAGATGCGGATCAGGACCAGGGACAACAGGGAGATCCCCCTGCTGTCAGTAGCTAACGTTGAGTATGGCCCCGGGTTTTCAACGATCAAGAGGACGAACGGGCAGCGCAGGGTTGCGGTGATAGCAGACGTCGATCCCAAGCGGGCAAATTCGCAGGAGGTGTTTACGGAGCTTGAGCAGACCTTTTTCCCAGACCTCAAGAACCGCTATCCCGGCCTGCACATTGCCATGCAGGGAGCGAAAAAGAATGCCCGCGAGTCCCTGGACTCCCTGAAGGTCACTTTTCCTCTGGCCCTGTTCGGCATTTTTGTTATCGTTGCGACGATTTTCCGTTCCTATATCCAGCCGTTTGTCATCCTGTTCACCATTCCCTTCGGCATCATCGGCGCAGTAATGGGCCATATGCTGCTGGGTTATGATCTGTTCATCATGAGCATGTTCGGCATGGTGGCGTTGACCGGTGTTGTCATCAACGACGCCATAGTCCTGATCGAACGGGTCAATGAAAACCTCGCGGAAGGGATGGATTTTTTCGAGGCCATCAAGAAGGGAGGGGCGCGCCGTTTTCGGGCTATTCTCCTCACCTCGTTCAGTACGGTAGGCGGCTTGTCACCCTTGATTCTTGAAACGGATATGCAGGCGAAATTTCTCATCCCCATGGCCCTCTCTCTGGCAGCGGGTGTAACATTCGCCACGGTGCTGACGCTGGTCTTAATTCCAAGCCTGCTGGTTATTGTCAACGACCTGCGCAGATCATATAAACGTCTTCGAACGGGGACCTGGCTGAGCCGGGAGGCTGCCGAACCTGCTTCCAGCAGAAGGCTTGACAGGACACAAATTGAACAATATTAAAAAGAGAATTTTCATAATTTAACCAAAGTGGAGGCCAACGTGAAACGGTATGTCGTTGTATTTATTATCGCTTTCTTATTTTTTTCCGCCGGAGCAGTGTCCGGAGAAGAGCATGATCAGCCGGTCCCCCCCGACCTGTCTGAAATAGAGGTCCTTGACCTGCAGACCGCTCAGCGTCTGGCTCTTGCTGCAAACCCGACCATGACAGCCGCCATGGAGAGGGCGGAGCAGGCCAGGGCCAGGGTGCGCCAGGCAGTGGCAGCCTGGTGGCCCAGTGTGGACCTGACAGGCAGCGGCGGACAGACAAGGATGTCGGATACGGCATGGCAGCGTTCCCAGGCACTGGCCGATCTCTACGGAGCGTCCTCTGATCGCACCACTGAAGACTATACTGCTGGATTACAGGCATCCTGGGTCCTTTTTGACGGATTTTTCCGATCTTTCCGTCACGAACAGGCCAAGTATGGTGCGGCGTCTGCCGATGCTTCTCAAAGGAATGCCTGGAGGCTTCTTATTTCATCAGTGGCCGAGGCGTACCTGAATGCCCAGCTGGCCCAGACCAACGTAAAAATAGCCCAAGCAGACATGGATTTTTATGGCCAGCAGCTCAGGGATGCAGAAAACAGGTACGAGGTAGGGGCCGGTCCCTGGGGCGATGTCCTCAATATAAAAGTACAGCTCAACTCGGCACGGACCAACCACATGCTTTCAAAAAGGGAGTTCGAAGCGGCCGGGTACGGATTGGCGGCCCTGCTGGGGCTTCCTGATGCAGAATTACCTGATCATGTCCGCCTGGCTGACCTGGATAAAGGAATTAAACTCGATGAACGAGAGGAGGATCCGGAAGTGCTGATCAGGGGAGCCCTCCAGCTGCGGCCGGACGTCATTGAAATGACAAACAGGGTCAAGGTGGCAGAGGCCGGTATCGGAATGGCCCGGGCCCCATATTATCCGGCCCTGCAGCTTACCGGGGCGGTCAACGGCGCCCGGCAGGGTGATGTCAGTCTAACCGGCGAAGATTTCGGCAATACTGTATTATTGAATCTGAAGTGGAACCTTTTTTCCGGCGGGGCCGACAAAGCCCTGCGTTTTGAGGCCGAGCACGGGCATCGTGAAGCCAGGTATACCCTGGCCAATATGCGTAACCAGGTAACTGCTGAAGTGCGGCAGGATATTGCCCTGCTGGAAGCTGCCCGCGAACAGGTCAGGCTGCAGCGGGCAAGTGTCAAACTTGTGGAGGAAAACCGTGATCTTGCCAAAAATGAGTATGAGGCGGGAGAGGCCTCGCTTGTTCGTCTTAACGAGGCACAAAGAGATTTGACCACGACCTACAGCCGCCTTGCCCAGGCGCTGGTTGCTTTTCATCGGGCCAGGCAGCGATTGATGGCCTCCACAGGCCGGAATGTTGATCAGTTTACACAAGAGGGAGAGCTGGTAACGGGACTTCATTAGTATGGAACAAGACCTGGATCACCATTATAAAGCCATTGCTGAAGGCTGCATAGAGTGCGGTTTATGTCAAAAGGACTGTCTCTTTCTCCGGAAGTACGGTTCACCCAAACAGATTGCCGAACTTGGCAGGCAATCAACAGGACTGTTGCGGGAAAGTTATGAGTGCAGTCTGTGCGCCTTATGTACCGCAGTCTGTCCCGTAGATATTGACCCGGCAGCCATGTTCCTGGCCATACGTAACCAGGCCCGGGCCGAGGGAAGAGGGAAGTTTAAAGAGCATAAGGCGCTTCTTTCCTATGAACGATGGGGGATGTCTCCTCTTTTTACCTGGTACGGCCTGCCGCAGGACTGTGACACGGTTTTTTTCCCTGGGTGCGCCATGTCCGGCAGCAGGTCGGGCAGGGTTGTGCAGATTTATGAACACTTACGCGGCCTTATTCCGAACCTGGGTATTGTTCTTGATTGCTGCTCTAAACCGTCGCATGACCTTGGGCGCGCAGAATTTTTTGCACAATCATTCGGGGACATGAAAAAGAGCCTGAAGGCCGTGGGGGTACACAATGTTCTGGTTGCCTGCCCGAGCTGTTACATGGTGTGGCAGGAGTATGGCGAGGGGATAACGGTCCGGACAATTTATGAAAAATTAGCAGAAGGAGGCGTGCCGGCCCGGGTGAAGTCAACAAAAACGATTACCGTGCATGATCCATGCGCGGTGCGCAACCAGCCCGGGATTCATAAAGCGGTCAGAGCGTTGGCAACCGGGATGGGGCTCAAAATAAGGGAAATGAAACACCATGGCCGTAAAACAGTGTGCTGCGGAGAGGGAGGAGCGGCATGTTACATAGTTCCCGGGTTTGCAGGAAACTGGACGGAAATCCGCGCCCGGGAGGCAGAGGACAACCAGGTAATCACCTATTGTGCCGGTTGCACCAATTTTCTTGGCAGGCTGTCCCGGGCCGATCATGTGACGGATCTATTATTTGAGCCGGAACGGACGCTTTCCGGCAAAATCAGCGTAACCCGCTCACCCATGACCTGGCTGAAACGGCTGTTGCTCAAAAGAAATTTAGCCCGGCGTGTGATACCTGTGGTTACAGGCGGGAGAGACGGCAAAGGCCGGGTCGTCATGCGGGTTAGAAGTAATAGTTGAGCATGAGCGTTGCGACGGGATAATACTGGAAGTTGTCTCCGTCCTCTTTTTCAACTTGTGCAGCTAGCCTGCATATTACACAAGCGACTTGCTACAAAGCTGGCAAGCATTGTGTCTACGGCGTTGCGCTTAAAAAACATCCTCGACATACTGACAGTATGCCTGCGGGTATTTTTCCGCGCGCGCCTTGTATCCACAACCTTTTCCAGCTTCTGGCGACGATCTTTGTGAAATATGCAGGCTAAGTAAGGTTGTCATCAAGAACTTCCCTGACTGATTCGGCCAGTTGTCGATAATTCACAGGTTTGAGCATGAGTTTGCGGGCCCCTGTTTCTCGAACCGTATCACTGGTGAGCTGCTCACTGAAACCGGTACAGATAATAACACGAAGGTTCGGCCGGATTTGTAATATCCGCCGTGTAAGCTCCTCCCCTGTCATGTCCGGCATGGTCTGATCGGTAATCATCAGGTCAAAGGAATTTGCCCGGTCTTCCATGAGTGAGAGCACCTCTTCCGGCAATTCCGCAACGGTGACGGTATAACCGAGCTGTTGCAGCATCAGCCTGTAACTTTCAATAATGTCCGGCTCATCATCAATGACGAGTATCGATTCATTGCCGATGGGTATGTCTTTCTCTTTCTGATACTCTTCCCTTTCAGGACGATCGGCTTCCGGGATAAGGATTGTAAAGCTGGTGCCGTTCGGGCCGGAGTCAACCGTCACCATGCCGTTCATGTCCTGAATGATCCCATGGACAACGCTCAGTCCCATGCCTGTCCCAACGCCCGGTTCTTTGGTGGTGAAAAACGGGTCAAATATCCGGTCAACAATGGCATTGTCAATACCATGACCCGTATCCGTCACCGTAAGTTCAATGCATGAATCATTTTGCAGTTCCGTTGTTTCTCTACATTTCCCCAGGGGCAGTCTGTTGAGGCCGATTGACAGGAGACCGCCCTTTTTACTCATGGCATGAAAGGCATTGGTGCAGAGGTTCATGATAACCTGCTGGATCTGCACGGGGTCGCCAAGCACCCAGGCCTCGGACGCTTTTATCTCTAACTGAATTTCAATTGTTGTCGGCAGAGAGGCCCTCAGCAGCTTCAGGGTTTCCTTCACAAGCGGAGCGACCGCCACGGGCATTTTTTCCACAGTGACGGTCTGCCGGCTGAAAGTAAGGATCTGCTGGACAAGATCGGCAGCCCGTTGCCCGCTCTTCCTGATAGAATGGAGATTTTCGTACATCGGGGAATCAGGGTCACATTGCAGGAGGGAAATGTCGGTAAAACCTACAATCGCCCCGAGGATATTGTTAAAGTCGTGCGCGATTCCACCCGCAAGCGTGCCTATGGCCTCCATCTTCTGGGCCTGCTGGAGTTGTGATTCAAGCTCGACTTCATGGGTGATATCACGCTTGACAGCCACATAGTTGGTAATTTTTCCTAACGGATTTTTGACCGGAGTAATCGAGGCGAATTCGGTAAAGAGCCTGCCGTCTTTCTTCCGGTTGACCAGCCGTCCTTCCCATACATATCCCTTCATAAGAAGTGACCACATGTCCCCGTAAAATTCCTGATTATGCCGGCCGCTTTGAAGAATCCGCGGATTTTTGCCAATGACTTCCTCTTTAGCGTAACCGGTAATTCTGATGAAAGCCGGGTTGACATATTCAATGGTACCTTTCACGTCGGTAATCATAATGGAATCGTTCGTATGTTCAATGGCGGTGGCAAGGCGGCGCTGGTCCTTTTCCTCTTTAAGACGTTCAGTCACATCCTGCAGGACTGTAATAGCGCAGGGTTCACCGCCAAACTGAAAAGGCGCTGTACTGATTTCAATGTTTTTTTCGATATTTTCAGGCATGTTGAACTTGATGACTGAGGGCGTAGTAGTTTCACCGCGCAAGACTTTTTTGAACCTTCTGATAGTGAATTTCTTGTAATCGGGGTGGATAAAGTCAAAGACATTGGAACCCCTGATCTTATCCAGGCTGTCCTTGTGAAAAAGTTTGAGGATGGCCCTGTTCGCGTACTTGAGCAATCCCTTGATGTCATAGACAACGATACCGATGGGGGTAAATTCGATGAGCTGCAGCATCTGGTCTTCAAAAATTCTTCTTTTTTTCTTTTCTTCTGCCTGGGAGAGTGACCTGAAAAGGAAGTAACTGAGGGCAAGCAGGGCCAGGAAGGCGATGGTCATGGCAAGAAACCATTTGTCCCGGAAGGTATTCATATTGGCAAGAACCTGGTATTCCGGCGTCGCAAGCGCTATGGACCAGTAATTGTCACCCGGAAGAAGGACAGGCGTAAACACAAGGTGGTTTGTTTCCATGCGGCCGTTTTTTCCACCGGGGTCCTGAAAGATGAGATTATCTGCTCCCCGGCCGCCTCGGACCATGTCCTGCATTACCATGAGTATTCTGGAGGATTCCTTCATCGGTCCAGTTGTCTCGGTAATATGGGATCCTGCATGGTACTGAACTGGGCAGTCAAGTACAATTCCATGGCTGTTTATGACCCAGATCCGTCTTCCGGGGATGCATTTAATGGGCAGCAGAAATTTCCTGGCAAGCTCATTGAAAGAGACCAGAAAGGTCATGCTCCCGATAAATGCGGTTTCGTCAAATATCGGCCAGGAATATGCGGCAAGAGTTTGTTGGGGGCAGAAAATATCTTTCACCTGCGGTGTTTGAGGGGAATCCTTTTGGGAAAGAAAAAGCTGGTCTTTCACGACCTCTTCAAGGTCCTGTAACGAGCTTTCCGTTGTGTAGATGATAACCCCGTCGCGATCTGTCAGAATTATTCCCTGCAGCCCCGGTTTATGGATGTGATAGAAGTCGTTGAGTTCGTGCCGGCCTTTCTCAGTTAACCGGACAATAGATTGGTGAGTACTGAAAAACTCGAGGGCTTTCCCGTACATAGAGAATGCGTTTTCTGTTGCCTGGGCCACCTGTTTGATCTGCAGCAACTGTTCCGTGTTGAAAGAGTTGATGGTTTCATGTTTGACGGTCTGGTAGGGGAGGTAAAAAAGTACCCCAAGGCCGAGGAGAGTGGCCACAAAAAGGCAAAAAAGAAGAAGTCGCTGATTTTTCATTTAATAAGAATGACGTAATCGTAAAAAGTCAAATTTTGTATGGCTAAGTAAAAATCGTCAAATACAAGGCGCGCAGGTAAGCGAGTTTGCGAGACTCCGAATTTCGAGGAATGAGGCGTACCTGAGTACGCCGCAATAACGAGATAATGTAGCGCAACGCAGTAGTTGGCGACTTTTTACGACGCCATCAAGAATAATTATTCGGTTTCGTATTAAAAACTGGTTTATTATAGCAAAAGAAGTTTTTTTTTACAAAAAACATGGAGTTTATTTTCGTTGGTTTCGTAAAAAAAATGCCGAGGTCAACGGTGCAGCGTGGTAAGTGCCTGAATTGCCGTTATGTCGGTTCGGCCTTTACGATTTTTTATGAGTTCATTATTTTTATTTTAAATCTAAAACCTGGTCCTTGGGGCCAGGTCAGAGTTAACTTGCTCTGCCGCTTGTTTTTTAATTGTTCATTTTCTTTACTTGCCTAAAGAAAACGAACCAAAAGAAAGTGCACCCGTGGCATTTGGTCCTTCGGACTTTCTTGC
>Ga0209013_10006332_pt1 | contig 10065 bp, 9 predicted proteins | sample Cruoilmetagenom2_FD_187291 | JGI IMG/M metagenome (GOLD analysis project Ga0209013, IMG submission 187291) | Oil polluted marine microbial communities from Coal Oil Point, Santa Barbara, California, USA - Sample 2 (SPAdes) (version 2) | ecosystem: Environmental > Aquatic > Marine > Oil seeps ...
CGGGCCGCCAGTATCACAGCGACGCAGGCATAGCCCCCGGTAACAAAAACTACGTCAGGTTCGAAACGAGAAAGAATTGTGCGCGCCTTTCTCACGCTGGCGGCAATCTGGACTGAATTGTACGCTGTCTCGGCTGCTTTCTTGCCGCGGAGCCCCCCGGCAGCCAGTTCGTGGAAGCTCAGCCCAGCGTGCTCCACGAGCTCCTCCTCGATCCCACCCTTGCACCCCACCCACAGTATGTCGGTAGGTTTCATCGATGGCAATGCGACGCCGGTGGCCCTGGACGTGAGCAGTTGCTCCGCGACGGCCAGCGCGGGATAGACGTGCCCGCCCGTACCTCCAGCTGATACCAGGAGCTTCATGGTGTTGCGCGTTCCGTGTCCACAGCTCGTGAGATGCTTAGCATGATGCCAACCCCGATCATACAGGTTACCAGAGAGGAACCGCCAACGCTAATAAATGGCAGGGCAATTCCAGTGAAAGGAATGGTGCCGGTCACTACCAGGAGGTTGATCAACGCCTGGAAGGCGATCCAGCTGGTGACCCCAATGGCCAGAAGGCTCCCAAAGGAATCAGGGGCCAGGCGAGCAAGCCGAAAGCCACGGTAGGTCACCAATGCAAATAGCGCGATAACGCCCAGGCAACCCAGAAAACCCAGTTCTTCGCCAACGATTGCATAGATGCTATCGGTGTGACCCGCTGGCAGCCATAGGTACTTCATTCGCCCATTTCCCGGTCCAAAACCGAAAAGGCCTCCGCTACCGAGGGCGATCAATCCTTGCTTCAGCTGGAAGTTGGTGCTGCTTAAGGGATCCTTCCAGTCTTTGATGAATAGCAGCAGACGTTCCAGTGCTGGGCCCAATTGGCTGACGACAAGGGCAAATGCTCCGATGCCGCCGATGATGCCAATGACAAACTGCATCACGTGTGCGCCGGCCAAGAAGAACATGGCTGCCGCTACAAGAACGATGACCAGAGCTTCTGAGATGTCGGGCTGGGCCATGACTAAACCGGCGATCACGCCAACCATGATCGTAAAGGGCAGCAAACCGTATGGCAGCCTACGCAAAAGCTCGCCCTTGGAAGAAAGCCAGTGACCAATATAGATCACCACGGCGAGCTTGGCCAATTCCACGGGCGACACTGACTTGCCTATTAGCTGTCGTCCACTATTGAGCATGACGAGGATGATGAGCATGAGGACCGTGGCAGCCATAATCAGAATGGAGAGCTTGGTCCAGTGCCGATAGTCAAACCACGCGGCAAAGAACATGGCTACCATTCCGATCCCAAGCCAGATCAACTGCCGCATGAAATAGTATGACTGATTCTCAAAGTTGCGGTAGCCCAAATCGGAAGTGGAACTGAACACCATCATCAACCCCACGGCGACCAGGGCAACCAGTGCGCCGACAAGGATCCAATCGGGCGATCCCAATGGTTTAGGCTTCGAGTCTTCCATCATTCACCCCAGTGCTTTCGCCAGCCTCTGAAAATGCTCACCTCGTGCCACAAAATCCCGATAGGCATCAAAGCTGGTTCCTCCAGGTGAGAGAAGAACCACGTCGCCAGGCTGCGCAACCTTGTTCGCAAGCTCGATACCCCGTTCCAGCGTCCCTGCATTGTGGATCTGGCAGGACTTGGCCCCGGAAGGTTCAGCATCGCGCATTGCCTCTTCAATGAGGCCGGCGGCCTCGCCAAAGAGAACCAGATGGCTGACCTTCTTCCAAGTCAGCGCAGCCATCTCCCCCCAAGGCAGGTGTTTGTCTCGCCCCCCTGCCAGCAGGACAATAGGATTGTCAGGAAATGCCCGGAGGGCGGCCACTGTGCGTTCTGGCGCTGTGGCAATGCTGTCATCGTACCAGCGGACGCCACCTTTCTCCCTACACAATTCCAGCCGGTGACCCACACTGCGAAAGGTCGTGACCGCCCGGCGCACTGCCTCTATGGGCGCAGCCACTGCAGCGGCCAGTGCGCATGCCGCCAGGGCATTGGCCAAATTGTGATGTCCCAATAGTTTCAGGTCCGCTGTCTGGCAGACTACCCGGTCGCGCTCTTCCAAACGTACCACCAGAGCGTCGGCCTGTAGAAAGGCACCCGATGTTACTCTTTGTCCAGTGCTGAACCATAGTATCCTCCTCTTTGTGTCTCCAGTTTCGCCCATCTCTCGCGTGATAGGGTCGTCCAGGTTCAAGATGGCCGTGTCTTCTGGTTGTTGGTGAATCAGGATCTGCGACTTTGCAGCGATATAGGCTTCCATCGACGAGTGACGGTCCAGGTGATTGGGCGTGATGTTAAGCACAGCGGCGATGGGCGGGCTCCAGCCCGAAGGATCAAAGACCGCCCCTTGTGTTCTACCATCTGGTCCATCCTTCCCCCTGCTGGTACACGGTGCAAAGTACTCCAGTTGGAAACTAGACAGTTCCATCACCACAGCATCAGCTGACGTGATTTCTCCCAGGTGGCCTATGAGTGGCCGCCCTATGTTGCCTCCAACCCAGGTCCGGTAGCCTGCAGCCTTGAGTACTTTGCCAATCAGTGCTGTCGTAGTCGTCTTGCCACTTGATCCCGTGATGCCCATGATAGGCGCTGGACACAGCTGTGTGAACAGGCGCGTCTCGCTGCTCAGCGGCAGGCCTCGCTGCCGTGCCTCGTGCAGAAGCGGGATCGCCAAAGGCACACCTGGACTGACAAAGAGAGTATCTACCCCATCCAGCAGCGCAATTGAGTGATCGCCTAATGCCAAGGTCACCGGCAGATCGGACAGAAGTGCTAATTGTTTGGCCAATGTACCGGCTGATTGTATGTCGGTGACGGTCACGTGAGCACCGTGCTCCACCAAGAAGCGTGTCAGAGCAGTTCCCTCGCGTGCCAGACCGATAACCAGGGCATTCAATCCGGTGAAATCTGGATCATTCCCTCTAATGCCCTTCATTCTTTCTGCAGCCCATCCCTGGCCCTCTCGGCTAAGCTGCGACAGGTCAGGTCAGGGACTTTCCACTCGTTCCGCGAGCGCCCGGCGAACTCACAGACAAGCGATGGTTGAGCAATCACAGCAGCGCCAGTGCGATGCCGAGCATAGCAGCCAGTACGCCAATGATCCAGAATCGCTGTGTGATCTGTGTTTCGCTCCATCCTGATAGCTCAAAGTGTAGGTGGAGTGGTGTCATTTTGAACACCCTGCGACCGGTGCCGCTCAACCATCGAGTTAGCTTGAAGCAGGTCACCTGAATTGTCACCGACCCGATCTCGGCCATGAAGATCAGACCAACGATCGGCAGGAGTAACCACTGAAACGACATCAACGCCACGATGGCCAAGGTTGCTCCCAATGCCAGAGAGCCAAGCCCGCCCATAAAGAGTTCGGCGGGGTGCGTATTGAACCAGAGAAAGGCGAACAGTGCGCCCACCATAGCAAAGGAGAAAGAAAGCAAGGGAAACTGCCCTTGCAGAAAGGCAATGATCCCATAGGCGACAAATGCCACGATTGCGATTGAGCTTGCCAGACCGTCCAACCCGTCGGTTAGATTCACTGCATTGGCCATGCCGACGATGATCAGCGTCGCAATGGGCACGAACCAGATGCCAACATCGACTACCTCCTCCACGGCCGGGATGCCTACTTCGTGAAGGCCCAGGAATTGGGGGTGATACAGTCCAATGGCGGCCACCAGCGCCAACAAAAACTGTAGAGGGAACATGACTCGCGCTCTAAGGCCCTTACCTCCGAAAAAGCCCCGCACCTCGGAAAGGTCATCAATGGCGCCCAATATGCCAAAACCAGCCATGACCAGGAGTGGCAGCAGAATACTCTTCCCGATGAGTGTGCTGCCTTCCTCAAAGTCAAAGAAAGCCAGGATTGCTTTCCCTGCGTCAAAGCCGCTCAGAAAGTTCGCAAAGTTCATAAAGATCGTGAGGATGACGACCGGCACCAGGAACATCAAGCCGCCCATCGTTGGCGTGCCCATCTTGGACTGGTGGCTGGTTGGGAGTTCGACACGGATCTCCTTGCCGATCCGCCACCTGCGGAGTACCCGGATGAGTGACGGCCCCCAGATGACGGCGATAAAAAACGAGACAGTACCCAAGGCCAGGGCAAAGGGCATGGGTTGAGATGTCATGGCCGGCCATCCCTGCCTTGTGGTATGGTCGTACCTGAGACTTGGGCCAAGCTGGTCACAATCTCCTCCATTGCCATTCCGCGTGAGCCCTTGATCAGGATGCGGTCGCCACCCGATCCAGCCTCGATGAGGGCCCTCAGCGTTTCAATGGCCTGGGCGTTGGTATCGACCGAGTGCACAGCCTCTGGGTCCATGCCCATCATCCTAGCCTCCTCGCCCATGGTTCTGGCCAGTGGCCCGATGGTGATCAGCTGGTCGGCGACATCGCGGACCCGGCGGCCCACGATCTTGTGGCCCTCTGCTTCGTATTGTCCCAACTCGAGCATGTCGCCCAGTACGGCGACTTTGCGCCCCTGGAGATCGTCCAGTACATTCAGAGCGGCGATGCTGGAGGCGGGACTGGCATTGTAGGTGTCGTCCAAGATGATAGATCCGGCAGGACCCGGTACAACCACCAGTCGCAATTGGGCTGGTTGGTCATGCAAACCAGCCATGATTTCTTCCCAGGATAGGCCTTCTGCAAGCCCAACTGCTGCTGCACGTAGGGCGGTATGGACACTGTGACGACCCAGCATGGGCACCCGTGCATAGATAAGCTCCTGGCCGTAGTGGAATCGGAAGTAAATACCTTCCAGCCCCTCACTCTGGATGTCGTCGGCCCACAGGTCCGCGCTGGGATCCAGCCCATAAGTGAAAACCCGTGCCTTGGTCTGGTCCGCCATGGCTCGCACCCACTCGTCATCGGCGTTTAGGATCGCGACGCCTCCTTCCTCCGCGGAAGGGAGAGCCTGGGGTAACTCGGCCTTGGCTTGGGCGACGCGTTCAAGCGTGCCCAGCCGCTCCAGGTGGCAGGGTCCGACGTCTGTGACCACGCCCATCTGAGGCCTGGCGATTTCGGCCAGTTCTGCGATCTCGCCAGCATCATACATGCCCATCTCCAGCACCACGCGTTCGTGGTCTGCGGTCAGATGCATAAGGGTCAGGGGCAGGCCAATCTCGTTGTTATAGTTACCTTCGCTTTTTAAGGTACGATACCGCTGGCGGATGACAGCAGCGATAACCTCTTTGCTGGTCGTTTTTCCAATGCTGCCAGTAATGCCAATGACTCTCGCGCTGTGCTGCCGCCGCCAATGGGTTGCCGCACGTTGGAGGGCGGTCAGGCTGTCCGGTACGACCAGGCAGACCGCATCCAAGTATCTGCACACCTGGAGGCCGGCCCCTCCGACCTCAGCGCAATTGGCTGCGCCTGGGACCTGTTCGGCAATGACGGCCACCGCACCCCTGCGGATTGCCTCCGGGATGTAGTCATGGCCGTCGTGCCGCAGGCCCCGAAGAGCGACGAACAGACAGCCCGGCCCAGCCAGGCGCGAATCGATGACTGTGTTCTCGATCCGGATCTTGCCGGCGTCGAACACAACCTCAGTCCCAGGTGTTCCGCTTGCCAATCCGGCTATCAGATCGGCCAGCGTCAAGGTGTCAGCTCTCCTCGCCATGGCCGGCGCTAGTGCTGTGCCAGACGGATCTCGTCGGGCGGGATCTGCCGGTATACGAGCAGCCTCTGAGCAATGGCCCGAAAGGCGGGTGCGGCTGTGTGAGCGGCCCATCGGGATGCTTTGGGTCTGTCGAGCTTGACGAGGATGATAAAGACCGGGTCGTCGGCCGGTGCGTATCCCACAAAAGAGACAATGGTATCGGTAGGGTGGTAGCCAACGGCCGTCGGGATCTGTGCTGTTCCTGTCTTGCCGGCGATGCGATAGCCACGTATGCGCGCCTTGGTCGCCTCGCGCTCCACCACCTCTACGAGCATATCGGTCAATGTCGCCGCTGCCTCCGCAGAGATTGCGGCCCTGACCGCCACAGGCTCGACGGCTGTCACTCTTGGCCGCCTGCTCGCCCTATCTTCAATGACGCGTTGTTGCACGATGTGTGGCCTCATCAGGATGCCTTGGTTTGCTACTGCTGCCACGGCAGTGATCATCTGCATGGGGGTAGCAGCAATGCCTTGGCCAAAGGAGTTGGTTCCCAACTCTGATGGGAACCAATCCGAGTCACCTGGAAGCTTCATTCTCCCGGGTCCCTCGCTGGCAAGGTCAACACCGGTCAGGTTACCGAAGCCAAAACGTCTGAGGTAGTTGTAGAATTGGTCTTTCCCCATGGTCGTGCTCACATAGGCTGCCACCGTGTTTAGCGAGTGGGCCAACGCCTCGGTCATGGAAACCTTGCCATGTGCCTTGCGGTCCGAGTTCTCAATGATCCGCCCGCCTACTTCTATCCGACCTTCGTCAAAGACAGTCATCTCTGGCGTGATGGCTCCCGAATCAAGGCCAGCACCCCAAGTCATGATCTTGAAGATCGAGCCCGGCTCCCACATCCCGCTGACCGACGGATCTGCGAGAAGGCTAGGCTCCGCACTGGCGAACTGGTTGGGGTCGAAAGACGGCAGGCTTGCCACGGCTAGCAATGCCCCAGTTTTTGGGTCCATGACAATGACTGTCCCACTTTCAGCCTTGAACTGGTCTATCGCGCTGCTCAATTCTGTCTCAGCGATATACTGGATATTGAGATCCAGGGTCAAGATGAGATTGGCACCTGGCTCAGGTGGGTTGTAATCCTCTATAGGCCGGGGGATAGGAATTCCGAAGGGATCTATCTCAATCAGCTTTGTTCCCGAGAGTCCTTTCAGCGCCGGGTTATAGTAGCCCTCTACCCCGTAGAACCCATTACCTGTATGGTTGACGAAACCAGTGGCGTGAGAAACCAAGTCGGACATTGGATAGTTACGTGTGGACTGGGGCTTGCAGATAATACCATGGATCTGCAGTCCTGCGATGGCTTCTCCGAGTTTCTGGGGAACGCCTTGAGCCAGAGGCAGCCAAGCCTTGTCGGACCTGAGATCGACTCTCAAACGTGCCCCATCCAGGGCCAGAGCACTCGCCAAGACACTGGCCAGATAGGCAGGATCTGTGATCAGAACCGGTGAGACAGAGATATCCCAACGGTTCGTATTCATGGCCAGAATGCGACCATTTGCATCGGCGATATAGCCCCTGACCGAGGGCAAGTCCGTGGTTCGCTCGCGCTGCTCCTCAGCCACTTGCTTGAGGTCGGAGTGCATCAGCACCTGATAGCGAATGAGTTGTGCGACGACTATCGCCAGGCCGAAAGTCAGGCACAGGCCCAGTACCGTCAGTCTTCGAAAATCCAGGTCTACCGTTTTTTCGGTGTCCATAGGCCTAGTGAAAGACAACTGATCTCAGGGTTGTGTCTCAGACACTGATTCCGAGTTGCCAATGATAGACTCCAGCAGAGAAGGCGGCTGAGATGCGGTTGTCTCTTTGGCAACACTGCTCGGTGCGAATGACGCTAGTTGCCCATCGCTGCCCCCTCTGTGTTTCGCAAATGGCTGCGATAACTCCAAATACAGCGCGTCTTGTCGCTCATACCCTTCTTCAGCTAGACGCCCTTCCATGATACGCGGTGACTCGCCCCAGCCAATCTTGAGCAAGACTACTTGCGTGTCACGCTCCAGTCTGTCAAAGTCCGCCTCCTTGTCCAGGATCAGGCGATCCGTCGAAGCGATCTGCATGGCTACCAGCAAATGCAGCCAGCCAAACAGAATGAGCAGAGCGGCAAATACGGCAATAGCAACCCGCAGCGATGGGAAGCGACTGGTCACGTGCGGTTGTGAGCGTTCTCGAGCCTGAGGCGCAGGAACAGGTAGTGAATGGCTGGTCATGTTTCGCTCCTTCCGGGACCGCAATATCTAGTGGCTCATGCATTCGCACCCACAAGATACCGAGCTGTACATATTATATCATAAACTACTGTTTTTTGCAAATGTTGCGCAATTCACTGCAGTTTTCTCCGTATTGTTAACCTTTTCTGCTTGATGATAGTGTTTAGAGATAGATCTGGGAGTGGCGACGGTCTTCTATCATCACCTCTTACTGTGGTTCTGAGACCAAGAAGAGGATCTAGCCAACTCAGTTTGAGAGACGTTCCGCAATCCTCAGTCTAGCGCTGCGACTCCTTGGATTTGCGGTGACCTCTTTGTCACTGGGCCGGATCGGTTTGCGGTTAACGACCCGCAATGTCGCCCGGTGTTGGCAGACACAGATCGGTATTTCCGGTGGGCAGATGCAGTCTCGTGCTTCCTGCTGGCAGAAGCGTTTGACTACCCTGTCCTCCAGGGAATGGAACGCGATAACGGCTAGCCGCCCGCCTGGACAGAGCACGTTCCGTGCTTGGGGCAGTGCCTCCGACAGATTCTCAAGCTCGCTATTGACGGCAATGCGCAACGCCTGAAACGTCCGCGTGGCTGGGTGGATCTTTTCTCGTTGGCCCCTGGCCCGTGCTACCAGTTCTGCCAGTTGGCCGGTGCTGGAGATTGGGCGCGCTCTGACAATGGCTCCTGCAATGCGACGAGAATGGCGTTCTTCTCCATACTTCCATAGTAGGTCGGCCAGCTCAGCTTCCGGCACCTGATTGACCAGGTCCGCTGCAGTTTGTTCCTGACCAGGATCCATTCGCATGTCCAGAGGGCCATCATGCATGAAGGAAAAGCCTCGCCTGGCGTCCGCCAATTGGCGGGATGAGAACCCAAGGTCCATAAGGACTCCATCGAAGAACTCGAACCCAACATCGGCAATCACAGTCGCCAGGTTTCGGAAGTTGGCGACCTGCATGATCACCCTATCGCCAAATGGGCGCAAAACCTGACCGGCAAAGGCGATTGCCTCCGGATCGGCGTCGAGTCCAAGCACCAGCCCATCGGGGGCAGAGGCGTGAAGGATACTGGCTGTGTGCCCTCCGGCGCCCAGGGTGGCGTCAAGATACCGGCCCCCAGGCCGAACCTGCAGTCCGGCCACTACCTCGTCAGTGAGGACTGGAACATGCTCGCTGGCCCTATCCATGAGCGCTGACCTTCGCTGTCCTAGATGCCCAGGCTGGTGAACTGCTCGGCGCGTACTTCGGGATCCTTGTAGCTATCGATCTGACGCTCCCGCCACTGCTCCGGGTTCCAGATCTCGCAATAGTCGTGCAGGCCAACGACCACTGCTTGATTGTCAATGTTCGCATACTCTCGAAGGTATGGAGGCAGGTTTACTCGTCCCTGTTTGTCTGGCTCTGCGTCTGAGGCGCCGCCAAAGACCTGACGGCGAAACTCGCGGGCCTTGGAATCCGTTCGCGGCAGGGCGCTAATCTTGTCAGCGAGCTCGCTCCAACCGCCGGTGGGGTAGAGCCACAGGCAGGGGTCAATCCCTTTTGTTACGACCAGACCCGCAGCCAATTGTTTTCGGAATCTGGCCGGGATCGTGAGTCGCCCTTTGTCATCTACTGTATGCTCGAATTCCCCCAGGAACATCGACGCCTCGAATATCTGTTCTGGTACCCATCTTCCCCCACATATCACCACTTCCACCCACATTGTACTATGTGGGCCCCATATTGGCAAGTCTTGAGTTTCTATGACCGAGGGGAGCAATAAATGTTAATCTTGAAGGGGCTGAGGCACAGATTCTGTCCTTGGGGAGACCTCCATTGGAGTCCTGCGGATTTGGAGAGGAGGGCCAGCGATGGTATAATCCGCCCGTTGCGTGGAGGTTTCATCTCTGGAGAGGTAGCATAGTCTGGCCTAATGCGCACGATTGGAAATCGTGTGAGGGTAACACCTCCGCGGGTTCGAATCCCGCCCTCTCCGCCAGGGTCTACCAGACGCCACAGGGGACAACGCCCTGTGGCGTTTGCTGTGGTGGCCTTTACGCTTCCGTCTGCGCCGGGCATAATTCAAAAGTAGGGGGACTTGACAGGTTTTCCCAACGAACTCTGGTTCGCACGAACTCTGGTTCGCACGAACTCCGGTTCGCACGAACTCCGGTTCGCACTGTCAGGTCTGTTGTCCCCCACAATTCTGAACGATACTCACCTACACCCTCGCCTTGAA
>Ga0209013_10006333_pt1 | contig 10063 bp, 7 predicted proteins | sample Cruoilmetagenom2_FD_187291 | JGI IMG/M metagenome (GOLD analysis project Ga0209013, IMG submission 187291) | Oil polluted marine microbial communities from Coal Oil Point, Santa Barbara, California, USA - Sample 2 (SPAdes) (version 2) | ecosystem: Environmental > Aquatic > Marine > Oil seeps ...
TGAATATCCAATATGAAAACCCGGTCATTCGGAAGCCATGCCTGTTTGATCTTATGGTCAGCGCTGATGTTAGGAGCCCTTGCGCCGAGTTCGCAAAGCGCCAGGGGATTATTCATTTCGTGTTCGCTGAACCCCGAAAGTTGAGTTAGATTACCATCATCATCCTTTGTTTGGCAATAAAAGATTTTCTTATGAATAGCGTCACTATCCTGCTTGTGATATAATCTGCTGCATGCAGAAAACCTGGGAGATTCAAACAACAGATGCCGACGCCACAGCACGGGTGGTCAGTCTTTTAGGCTGCCATCCTGCAACGGCTTCGATATTGGTTCAACGGGGATTGGATTCCGAAAAAAGCATCCAGGCATTTCTACATCCATCTCTGCACCACCTGCGCCCACCTTTCGGAATCACAGGCATGACCGAGGCTGTTACACGCATCAGCAACGCCCTCCTATACACAGAGAAAATTCTCATTTTCGGGGACTATGATGTGGATGGCGTGACGGCCACAACCCTGTTGTATCAATTCCTGAAAGCAATCGGAGCGGATGTCTCCTTCTATATTCCGCACCGCGTCACCGAAGGATATGGTCTGAAAGTATCTCATATCACGGATATCGCCATCCCAAGGGAAATAAAAGTTCTATTGACCGTGGATTGCGGCGTGTCGAGTCACGAGGCCGTGTCTCTGGCGAAGGACAATGATATCGCTGTTATTATAACGGATCATCATGACATTCCCCAGAAATTGCCTGACGCACTGGCTGTCATCAACCCCAAAAGGCACGACTGTCATTCAGGCCTGGAAAACCTGTCCGGTGTGGGGCTCGCATTCTATCTGGCCGTGGCACTACGAAAACACCTTCGAGATCAAGGTTTTTTCCAAAGTAGAAAGGAGCCGAATCTAAAAAAAAGCTGTGATCTCGTAGCCCTGGGAACGGTTTCCGACATGGTGCCCCTGGTGCACGAAAATCGTATTTTGACCTGCACAGGGATCGAAATTCTCAGATCTGCAAACAGACCCGGCATCAAAGCCCTGGCAAATGCCTGCAGCGTCGATCACCGTCATATCGATGCACAGGACATTTCTTTTCGGTTTGGCCCTCGCATCAATGCGGCCGGCAGAATGGACCATGCCGAAATCGCGGCGCGACTCCTGGGGACCCACCGCCCTGAAAAAGCAGTGCAGGATGCAGATCTGCTCAGCAAATTCAATTCACAACGGCAACAGGAAGAAGAAAGCGTTCTGGCAGATATTTTAGCACGACTGGACAAAGATCCGATTCTTGCACGAAGAAACTGTATGGTTTTTGCGAGCCCGGGCTGGCACGAGGGTGTGGTGGGCATTGTCGCTGCCAGGCTGACCCGTCTTTATTTTAAACCGGCCATCCTCATATCCGTAAAAAAAGGCCTGGGAAAAGGTTCTGCCAGGAGTATCCCCGGTATCGATATCCGGTCTGCGCTGACAGCCTGCGCTCATATGCTGCATGGGTTCGGCGGCCATCCCATGGCAGCCGGATTACAAATCCCGGCTGATCAGATAGAGCCCTTTGGGGATCGATTGAACCAGGTGATCGGCCAGGTAGCTTCACCCCAGGTTTTCACACCAAAAATCATCATTGATTATACATTGGAACTATCTGATATTACAACGAAACTACTTGATGAAGTCACTTCCCTGGGCCCTTTTGGCGTTCAGAATCCCGAACCCGTTTTTATGGCCAACAATGTCCATGTTCACACCTCTAAGATCGTGGGCAAAGGCCACAGGCGCATGCGCTTGTCAGGCTCCTCCAATAAAAAAAGCAAGGGTCTGTGGGCCATCCAGTTCAATGCGGATCCAGATTCCATCCATGTGGATCATTTCACGAAAATCGCCTATTGTCTCCAATGGAATCGATGGAACGGCAATAAATCCATCCAGTTGTTAGTCAGCGATACCCAACCCTTCTAATCGGTAGAACCTTTCCGGGTCCTCCACCAAGGGTGGAGGCTTTAGATCAGAGTTAAAATTTACGGTTATCTATAAAGCTCATGCGATACCGTGTACAGAGGTCTGCGGGGGTTCGTTTTAAAGTCGGGCAACTGTCTGAGATCGTTAGGCACCGTACGGATAACCGGTTTAAAATTTGAAACGCTCAATTCAGATTGAAGTAATTATCCCAGCAGGGTTTACAAGGGATGATTTCTTGTTATTATTTATAAATAAGCTTTCATGAGATGTCGACAAAGGGGTACGAATGCTGATTGGAAATCTCTTTAAATACTGGACGTATCAACTTTTTTCGCCGGAAACGGTGTTAAAGGAAAAATATGCCGCTTTCAAATCTCTTTTGACCCATGACAAACGCTCACATGAGCTCATGGCCGAGCTGGAAGAAATTTATTACAACCATCAAAAAATGGATTTCAGCGCCATTGAAAAACTGTGCTCTGAACTTTCTCTGCAAGTAGCCGGAATTGTCGATGACCTATCCAAGGTATGCCCGGCCTGCTACCCGGATCTTTTATTTTATCACAAAAAAATCGATTCCTATATCCGCTTCATGACGACGCCCAAAGAAGCTGTTGTCTCGCCTCCCTATGCTCTCCGCCTGGATGAAACAGGTCCGGAAGATCTTGGGCTGGTGGGCGGGAAAGCACTGAATCTCGGTATCGTAAAAAAGATACTCGGGCATACGGTACCCGAGGGCTTTGTGATTACGACCAATGCCTACCACCGGTTCATGGAAGCAAACCACCTCAGGAAAGAGATCGACCATAGGATGTCAACCATCGATATTAACGACACAGCGTCCCTGTCCGTCATTTCCGGGGAAATCAGGAACCTGATTGTAACCGCCAGGGTCCCCCCGGAGATCAAAGCGGAAATTACCGAATATCACCGCTCAATGGCTCTGCCTGACAAAACCGCCCCGGGTGTTGCCGTGCGAAGCAGCGCCGTGGGCGAGGATTCCCAGGCCTCTTTTGCGGGGCAATATATGACCGCCTTGAATGTAAAAAAGGAAAATCTGGTCAAGACCTACCAGGAAATCATTGCCAGCAAATATTCACCCGAAGCCATTTACTACCGGATCAACTACGGTTTTCTGGATAGCGACACCCCCATGGCGGTTCTGGTCCTGAACATGATCGATGCCGTAACAAGTGGTGTCATGTATACCGGGGATCTCGGAAATTCTGAATCCGGCAACCTGAAAATACATGCCATCTGGGGACTTGGTGAGCTCCTGGTGGGCGGACAGACCCCGGCAGACATCGTGACGGTTTCGAAAGAACCTTCCCCCCGGATCATTGATAAGCTGGTTGCTTTAAAACCGCTACAAATAGTGTATAGCCCGGATGTGGAAACCAAATCCATTCCTGTGGAAGAGCTCAAGCAAAAGGCACTGTCCATCGATGACCGTAGCGCGGAAAAACTAGCCGAATGGGGCCTGGCACTCGAAAAGTATTATGGCAAACCTCAAGACATTGAATGGTGCATCGACCGCTCGGGAAATATCTTTATTCTTCAATCCAGACCTTTGAGGACGGGCGTACCGCGATCCCTCACCAGGCCCGAGTGTGATTTCAGCGATGTCCGGAACGAAATACTTGTGTCCGGTGGAGAACGCGCTGCCTATGGTATAGGATCCGGCAAGGTCTTTCAAATAAAAAACGAATCCGACATTGATGCTGTCCCGGATGGATCCGTACTGGTGGCGGGAGATGCATCTCCAAAATATGTCAAGGTAATGAACCGACTCTCCGCCGTGGTCACCGATACCGGCAGTTCGGCCGGTCATTTTGCATCGGTTGCCCGTGAATTCGGCGTCCCGACCCTGGTAAACACACGCAACGCCAGCGCTGTTCTCGATCATGGCCAGGCGGTTACGGTTCATGCGGATGGCAGGACCGTATATGCCGGCACGGTCACCCAGATGCTGGAGAGCCCCTGCGCCAAAGCGAACCTAATCGTAGACAGTCCTTATATGAGAAAACTGCGCTACATCATGAAATTCGTCTCAACCCTGGACCTGGTTGACCCTGACCATAAGTCGTTTACACCTCAGCACTGCAGGTCGTTCCACGACATCATCCGATTTTCTCATGAAAAAGTCGTACAGGAAATGTTTCATATCTCGGACAATCGCTTGAGAAAACTTAGCCTGGCAAAAAAACTGGCATCCACGATTCCGATGCAGTTTTACGTCCTCGATGTCGGTGGGGGGCTAACGGATGATTCGAAACAGAATAAAGAGGTATGCATCGACGATGTCCAAAACAAGGCCATGCGTGCATTGTGGACAGGGCTGACCCACCCTGATATTCCCTGGGGCGCATTCAACCACTTTGACTGGGAAGCACACGACAGGATCGTTATGAGCGGGGGCATCGCGAGTCCGAAATCGACCATGTTTGCAAGCCATGCCGTCATTTCCGCCGAATATATGAATCTGAACCTCAGATTCGGCTATCACTTTGTCATCGTGGATGCGTTGTGCGGTGGTGAAAGCTTAGACAACTCTATTTTGTTTCGTTTTTCCGGCGGGGGTGCGGATCTGGCGCAGAGAATGCTTAGGGCAACGTTTTTAAAGCAGGTTCTGAATCGCCTCGATTTCAATGTAACCGTAAAAAGCGACCTGGTCGATGGACAACTCAAGGGTGCAGACATAGATACGAACCTTCAAAGACTAGAGATGATCGGACGTCTGTTAGGCGCCAGCCGACTCATGGATATGTACCTGAAAGATGCATCCATGATCGAAGGATTTGTTGACGATTTCATGCAGGGACGCTATCATTTTGCTTCGTTCGATGTGAAATAAAGATCCCGCTCTAAAGATCGGGATCTTTATTTCACATTATTAAAGAATAAAAAGGAAACGTTAAAGACCGATGGGTGTACCTGTACGACTTCGAAACTTTCTGAAATATTTACGCAAGATTGAAACCATGCCGAAATACGAACTCACATGGATAACAAAATATCTGGCTGTCGGCCATGCTCCTATCGAAGACGATGACCTTGAAGCGATCAAGGATCAGGGAGTCGGCGCCATCGTCAATCTTTGTGGTGAATTTTTTGACCTGCATAAAATAGAAAAGAAATCCGGATTTGAAGTTCTTTACTTCCCGATTCCCGATGAATGCGCGCCCGATATGATAAAATTGGAAATGGCAATCCAGTGGGTAGAGGACACCGTATCAAGAGGGAAAAAAGTCCTGGCCCATTGCCGTTTCGGCGTGGGAAGAACTGGAACTTTCGTGACAGCCTATCTCATGCATACCGGGCTGAGCATGAAAGCGGCAGAAAAAAAACTGAAGTATTCCCGGGCCAATCCCAGCAACTACTGCCAGTGGAAACTGCTGCGAGACTATAAAAAGATACTGAACCGTAAATAATATCGCTAGGTTCTGTAAATATCTGCCTTGATCCCGTATCGTTTAATGATCTGCTGAAGCGCCTGACGCTCCAGCCCGCACTGTCTTGCCGACCGTGTGACATTACCCTTGTTCAAGGAAAGAAGATCTCCTATGTAGGTGTGATTAAACGCTTTGAGGGTTTGCTCTTTAGCCTGCCGGTACGGTGCATCCTTGTATGCTGCTCTGTATGTCATGGACTTTCGGTTATTTTCGCTCAAACCGACATCATGGGGCATGATTTCATCTGATGAGGAAAAAAGTATGCCCCGCATGATCAGGTTCTCCATTTCCCTGACATTTCCTTCCCAACTCATATTCGTAAAGATTCTGACCAGTTCGCCGGAAAGTCGTTTCAAGGGTTTGTCCATTTCTTCACAATGCTTCTCCAACAAGTGGTTGGCAATCAGCGGAATATCTTCGGGATGCTCTTTGAGGGCGGGCAGTTTGACGGGCAGCACGTTCAGTCGATAGAAAAAATCCTCCCTGAATTCACCTTTCTTGATCTTCTCTTTCAAGAGCTGATTGGTCGATGCAACGATGCGGACATCGATCTTTACCGCTTTTGTATCACCCAGCGGCTTGACCTCTTTTTCCTGCAGCACCCTCAGCAACTTGGTCTGAATCGCAGGGTTCACGTCTCCTATTTCATCCAGGAATATGGTTCCGGTGTGGGCTTCCTGGAACAAACCGGTTCTGTCCTGCGTCGCATGGGTGAACGCACCCTTTTTATACCCGAAAAGCTCACTTTCTAAAATATTTTCAGGAATGGTAGGACAGTTCACCGCTATAAACGGCCGTTTTCGGCGATTACTCAGGGAATGTACAGCCCTTGCCGTCAGGTCTTTGCCACTCCCCGAGGGGCCGGTGATCAGCACCGTGAGGTTGGTGGCAGCTACCATCTGAATGGTTTCATACAACCGCTGCATGCTGCGGCTTTTTCCCACCAGATTGTGAAATGTTGATTCACCACCGCAAGCTCTCTGGAGACGGGTGTTTTCCCGGATCAGTTCACCCCTTTCCAAAGCCTTTTTCAGGCGCATAATCAATGCCTCATGCTCAAAAGGTTTGGTGATGAAATCGTATGCCCCTTGCTTCATGGCTTCCACAGCCATCTCAACATGACCGTAGGCCGTCATCATTATCACGGTCAGGTCTGGAATATCTTTTTTAACGATTTCCAGCAGCTCCAAACCACTCATCACCGGCATCTTGATGTCCACCAAAAGCAGGTCATAGGACGTTTGAGACAACATCTGAATCGCTGCTTGGGCTGATGGCGTAGTATCGATACGGCAATCCAGTTCAGACCCCAGACTCCTCTTCAAGAGATGGAGCATATCGGGTTCATCGTCGACGACTAATATTTTGCTTGGCATACGTTAACTCTCCTGTAGGGTTCACCCCGAGGTTGCAAAAGCCGGAGGGCTTCAGAGCCAAGGCGTCAAGGGTGAAGCTGTAGTTGTTTACCGCAAACCCTTGACAACACCGGATCTGATGTCCTCCGGCTTTCCCGAAGGGTAAACAACATTGCAAAATCGACCCCATCCTTTGAATGCACCAAGGGAAGTATCCAGAAAATGGTGCCTTTATTATGATATTTGCAATAATAAAGGCTCATTAATTATCCTTTGCCATGTTGTTTATGCAGCCTTGGGGTTCAGACAGCAGGAAGAATCACCGTAAATGTCGTTCCGACACCTGTTTTGCTATCGACAAAAATATGGCCCCCGTGGTTTTTTATGATCCCGTAGCTGACAGACAACCCCAGGCCTGTACCCTCTCCCGTGGGTTTGGTGGTAAAGAAAGGATCAAAAATATTTTTAAGATGTTTTTTCTCAATCCCGTGACCATCGTCTCTCACTTTGACAATAAGATCACCTGCCGGCTCACCCAGATCTGTGGAAATCCATATGTGGCCCTTTGTCCCGACAGCGTGTATAGCGTTCACCACAAGGTTGATAAGCACCTGTTTGATTTTCTTCTCATCCACCAGGAGCGGCCGTACTCCCGGGTTGTATTCTTTCTCTATCGTGATGTGTTCGATGTTAGAGTGATGCTGCACGAATGTAATCACATCTTCGATAATCTGATGAATATCCAACAGCTCTTTTTCGGTCTCCGATTTTCTGGAAAAACTCAGCAGGTCTTCGACGATGGCCTTACAGCTTCTAATGTGCTTTTCGATCGTTTTCAGATCGGCATAGCGCTCCGATGTACTTTTTTCGTCTCTCAACAGAAGCTGGGTATACCCCAACATGACACCTAGAGGATTGTTGATTTCATGTGCGACACCGGATGACAGCTCACCGATGGAAGCTAGCTTGTCAGCCTGGGCAAGCTGTTCCTCCATGCGTTTTCGCTGATCGATGTCCTTTATCAGAAAGTGAATGGTCTCCGTCTCGTTGTCCGACGTATCAGCCATGCTTCCACTCAAAAGTATACGTTTGACAGTACCATCTGAAGTGATGATTTCCAGTTCAACATTGGAAATCGACCCTTCGCTTTGGACAGATGCCATTACGTCGAACCCGTTTTCAGATTCTGCCATGAACTCATGGAAATTTCTACTCTCGATGTTATCCGTTTCACTGGCCAATCCCAGTAAGCTGTATCCGGTTGGATTTAGATTGACGATTGTCCCGTCTTTTTCCGTTACCAAAATCATGTCCTTGGACACCTCAAAAATCTTGCGGTATTTATACTCGGAATCAGATAGGGCGTTCGTGCGTTGCTCAACAAGCCTTTCCAGGTTTTGATTGAGAAACAGCATCTCCTTGTGGGCCGATTGAAGGGCCTGCCTGTCTTTACGGATAAGTTGGTATATCCTCCAGATCCGTTCGAAAAACAGAGTGACAGCACCAACAACAATGAACATGAAGGTGTTAATGGCCCCGCTGACGGGGCGAATGGTGTTCCACAAGGGATTGTGGTTGAACATAAGGAGAAAGTTCTTGAGGATGTGGCCGACCGATCTGGACACCGCAAAACAGGAGAGCGCCAAACAGACCCACCAGAGATAGGTCCAGATAAGATTGTCGTTATCCTGTTTGCGCAGTTTAAACACAATCCGCAGAGAGAGAAAAGACAGTACGATCATCAGGAATGAACCGATCAGGTCAATGAGCAATATGGGAATTGAGGATAAAATCATGGTTGGATCCTGTTCCCATCGTCATCAACAGCGGTGTTTTTAAAAATGGTTTTCAACCCATAATAAAGATAAAACATGGCTGGTACGCATAACAGGTGATCCAGTTTGAGTATGTAATACAGGATCGTAATACCGTTCTGCCCCTGTAAATTGTCGATCTGAATATGCCACAAATCGATTTTGGTTATCCCGAGAATATCGAGGTGTTCATCCATAAAATGGACGGCGGCAGCATCTATATTCCAGATAATGAACAGGATCGCCGCGAATTGAATGTACCTCCAGCCCCTCTCTTTATTGAGGTTTCGCTGGCGTAACCAAAACTCCAGACTCCACATGGAAATGAGAAAAAAGACATGTGCCATCTGGTGTACATAAAGGCCTTCCGGCTGCCCATGAGTCTGGGTGGCCAGAACGGGGTCGGCAAACAACAGCAAGCCGACAAGCGTGCCCGCCAAAATGGGGAGTTTTGAATTTTCTCCTTTCATAGAAAAGCCTTGTGCAGTAGTTTCAGAAAAAAGGCCAGCAGAACAACACCGAAAATTCGACGGATCGCGGCCCCTTTCAGCTTTTCGGACATGATCCTCGACCCGATCTGTCCGCCCGCAAACGAAAATAGAGCCGCAAGCATGATAAATTTCCAGTCCGTACTCGCCAGAGAGATGTGGGCCACAAACCCGGAAAATGATGAGAATACCACAATGAAAATAGACGTTGCCGCCGCCGTTTTTGTCGGCATCTTGAGCACATAGATGAGAAGCGGCACAATAAATACGCCACCGCCGATGCCCAGAAGGCCGGCCATCAAGCCGACCGTGATACCGATAACAGTGCCTCCGATCACCCTGCTCTTAACATTGGTTTCCAGCGCTCTCTCCATGACCTTTCCGGGAAAAAGCATTCGCATGGAAGCCAGAAATATGACCAGGGCCAGGATTCCCGAAAAAACCCTTATATCGATGAGACCCGTCAGCATAGCCCCAAACGGAGCGGCCAGTGTAGACGATATCAAAAGGGGAATGGCCGTCTTTATATCGATCATCTTCTTGCGATAGTAGGTTATGGCTGCAGAAAAAGCGGCGATCCCGTTTAAAAAAAGAGATGCCGACACAGCAGTGCTTAGCGGAAACTCAAGCAGCACAAACAGGGGTGAAAAGATGAGACCGCCCCCCAACCCGACCATGGTGAGGATCAGGGAAGCGAAAAAAATAATGGCAACCAAAAGGAAAATCGACATAAGTTCTGAAGTGGCACCTGAAAAGTGTGATTAACGTTCTGTGTTCTCTGAGCGCTCGAGCAAAGCTGGCGAGAATTCAAATGAATCAAATCCTTTGAAATTATTTCTAAATCCCATATTCTTATAATTTGAAACGTTCATCTTAGGTTAGAGATGACCTCGCCTTAACTCGTTTGTAATATTTAGCCACCACAAACCATATCAGATACGTCATCAGAAGGGATACAACAAACCAGAAAAGGCCCCCGACCATGACCGGTTCTGCG
>Ga0209013_10006334_pt1 | contig 10063 bp, 11 predicted proteins | sample Cruoilmetagenom2_FD_187291 | JGI IMG/M metagenome (GOLD analysis project Ga0209013, IMG submission 187291) | Oil polluted marine microbial communities from Coal Oil Point, Santa Barbara, California, USA - Sample 2 (SPAdes) (version 2) | ecosystem: Environmental > Aquatic > Marine > Oil seeps ...
GTGCCGCCCGAGATTGATGACCAGCTCAACTACCTGACCAAAGGCTGTGTCGACGTCGTACCGGCAGAGCAGTTGGCGGAAAAACTCAAGAATTCCAAGAAGACCGGCAAGCCTCTCGTGGTGAAGGTCGGCTTTGACCCTTCAGCTCCGGATCTCCATCTTGGCCACACTGTCGTGATTCGCAAGATGCACCACTTTCAACAACTCGGTCACCGGGTGGTTTTTCTGATCGGAGACTTCACCGGGCTGATCGGCGACCCGACTGGCAAGAAGAGCACTCGTCCGCAGCTCACGCCGGAGGAGATCGAGGATAATGCCGCGACCTATCGGCGACAGATTTACAGGCTGCTGGATCCTGAGACGACCATCATCGACTTCAACTCGCGATGGCTGGGGGCACTCAGCTCGGCCGACTGGATCCGGCTCGCGGCCAAGGTGACCGTCGCCCAGATGCTCGAGCGCGACGACTTCCGGACCCGTTACGAGAACCAGCAACCGATCGCCCTGCACGAGTTTCTCTACCCGTTGGCTCAGGCATACGACTCGGTGGCACTGGAGGTGGACGTGGAGCTCGGCGGGACCGACCAGCTCTTCAATCTCCTGGTCGGACGCCACCTCATGCGAGAACACGGGATGGAGCCGCAGGTGGTGATGACCCTGCCTCTCCTCGAGGGCCTCGATGGGGTCGAGAAAATGTCGAAATCGCTCGGCAATTACGTGGCGGTTGAGGATGGCCCGACCGAGATGTTCGGCAAGCTCATGTCCATCTCGGACGATCTCATGTGGAAGTACTGGCTTCTCCTCACCGATCGCGGCGCTGAGGATATCGACAACGAAAAGGTCCGGGTGGCCGACGGTTCCATCCATCCGATGGATGTGAAAAAAGCTCTCGCGACGACAATCGTCACCGAGTTTCACTCCGCTGATGCGGCCGAGGCCGCTCAGGGCGAGTTCGAACGGGTCTTCTCCTCCGGCCACTTGCCGCAGGAGATTCCAGAGCTTTCCATCAGTCCGACGGGTGAGAAGATGTTGCTTTCCAAGGTGCTGGTCGAGGGTGAACTGGCAGCTTCGAACTCGGAAGGGCGGCGCCTGATTCAGCAGGGGGGCGTGAAGGTCGATGGCGACGCTGTGCGCGACGTCAAGGCGGAAATCTCGACCACCGGAACTGACTCGATTCTCCTCCAGGTCGGCAAACGTCGCTTCGCGAAAGTCACATTCACGCTGGAGTAACGCTTCGCCCGATACTCTTCTCTCGGTATTTGACCCGCCCACCCACCCAATTTTGCCCGCAGATGACGCAGATCACGCAGATAAAGACCCAGCCCATTCGTGATGTCATCTGCGTCAATCTGCGTTATCTGCGGGAAAATTCAATGAATGAACCAAAAGGTAGATCGTTTACGAGCAGATGGACTTACCATCTGGCAGCATCCAGCATCCAGCATCCAGCATCCAGCATCCAGTGTCCACAAGCCTCAAGCCTCAAGCCACAAAAAAACACCCCGCCGTTTCCGGCGGGGTGTCGGGTGGTCGATGTCAAACAATCAGAAGAATGAGGTGTCCTGCTCGACCTTCTGACCCTCCTCGCTCAGACCCTGGATCTGGATGGAGATAAAGGTCGGCCGGAATTTGTGCTCCTGGCACAAACGACGCAGACGCTCGTCGAGATCGGCGTCCCAGAACTCGATGATCTTGCCGGTGGCCGTACAGACCATGTGATGGTGACCGCCGCCCGGCTCCATCTTCTCGTAGAAGTAGTGTTCGCGGCCGAGGCGGCTCTTGCGAACCAGGCCGCACTGAACCAGCAGGTCGAGGGTGCGGTAGACCGTTGCACGCGACACCTTGCGCTGCTTGGTCTTCATCCGCGCCAACAGGTCGTCCGCGTCGAGATGCTCGTCTGTGGCGAAGATCTCGTCCAGCAAGGCGAGCCGTTCCTGGGTGACCTTGAGGTTGTTTTCCCTCAAATATTGGATAAACAGTTTCTGTGCCCGTTGTGCAAGTTTACTGGTCATACCTTTAATCCAGTCTCATTATCATTGTCTCGATTAAAGGTAGCGTCGATGAGAGCATGTGTCAAGAGACGAAACAACTGTTTTTTCGGCCACTCTCGAGGGCGGTGACAACAGTCTCATGAACTCCGGTGATCTTTGGTTGGCGCACCTGGGGCCAGGGCGCCGAACTGACGATCGATCAGATGTACATTGTTGATTATGTTGGGTTTGCGCCACCTTGTCAGGAGTGAAATCGTTTCGCGTGAACCACCGTTCAGAGGAAGAAATGGGCTATCCAATATGGGATCTGGCAATCGGTGGAGGGATGCTCTTGGCCATTGTGGCGATAGAGCATGTGATCGTTTCACATTTCGCGATTGGTGACGGGTTGCTGATTGTGGTCACCGAAACGCTGGCGATTCTCGTCGGCATTGGCCTCCTGATTATGCTGGCGCGGGTTTCCAATCCGGTAGAAAAACCAGGCCTCGTCACTACACCCTCAGTGCGACGACCTTGACGATTGCGGTCATGAACATCACCCGCCAGCGGGGCAGACGCAGCGTAGTCGGACAACCCCCGGGTTCCTTGAAGGGTCTTTTTGGGGTTCCTTTATGTCTATTGCTTTTTGTATACAATTTGTATACAATTTTTTCATGGGGAACGGAGTCGAATCCCGGACGGCTGAGAAGCCCACCGCCGCCGAGCAGGTGTATCGCGCTCTGAAACGCGACATCATCACCCTGCAGCACCGGCCGGGAGTGTCGCTGACCGAGCAGCAGCTAGCCACACTCTACGGCACCAGCCGGGTGCCGGTCCGTGAAGCCTGTGGACGGCTCGATCAGGAGGGCCTGCTGACCGGGCGTCCGTATCGGGGTTACGCGGTCAACCAGATCTCGCTCAAGGAGATCGGGGATTGTTTCGATCTCCGCCTCGGCCTCGAGACGCGGGCTCTCGAGCTTGCGGCGCAGCGCGCGACATCTGGGGATCTCGAGCGTCTGCGAGGCCTTGCCACAACCGAGTACAGGTATCACGATTGGGATTCATACGTTGAGTTCCTCGATCGAAACCTCGATTTTCACATTCAGCTCGCGGCGCTGTCGCGCAACGGCCGTTTGGTGACGGTGTTGCGGGACTTGCTCGGCAGCATGCAGCGGTTTTTCTTCCTTGGGCTCGACCTCGGCGATTTCGCCTCAGAAATGCGTTCGGAGCACGAGGAGCTGGTCGCGCTGCTCTCGGGCGACAGCCCGGATCTGGCGATCGTCTGTCTGAACCGCCAAATCGCATCGTCGCGGGACAGGATACTGCGCGCGCTTATCGAAGACCGGATCGATCTACCGATCGAGTGAGGTGTCAAATGCCCGATTTCGTGTACCTCGACAACGCCGCCACGACCTTCCCCAAACCGGCAGAGGTCATCCAGTTCATGTGCGACTTCTATCAGACACGGGGGGTCAACCCGGGTCGCACTGGATTCGACCTCGCGCTCGAGGCCGAGGAGACCCTGGCCGACGGCCGCCGTGCCCTGACCGAGTTTTTCGCAGGCGGAGATCCAAACCGGCTGGTCTTCTCCTACAACGTGACCGATGCGCTGAACCTGCTGATCTCGAGCGTGCTCGCGCCCGGGGATCACGCCATTACCACCTGCCTGGAGCACAACTCGGTGCTGCGGCCGATGTACATGCACCGGGAGCGAGGTGTCGAGGTCGATTTCGTGCCCTTCGACAGCCGGGGATACGTCGATCCGGACGACATCGCTCGCCGAATCCGTCCCAATACCAAACTCGTGGTCATGAACCACGGATCCAACGTCATCGGCACTATACAGCCGGTCGCCGAGGTCGGTCGTATCTGTCGGGAACGCGGGGTCCTCTTCGCCATCGACGTTGCACAGACCGCGGGTCTGGTGCCGATCGATGTCAACGCGATGAACATCGATGTGGTCTGTTTCACCGGTCACAAGTCCCTCTTCGGGCCGTCCGGCACCGGTGGTATGTATATCTGTGAGCACGTGGAGATCACACCCTGCCGTGCGGGTGGCACGGGCGTCATGAGCGCGCTCAAAAGCCAACCCGACGCCTACCCGTGGCGCATGGAGTTCGGTACCGTCAACACGATGGGCGTTGCCGGGCTGCTCGCGGCGCAGAAATGGATTGCGGACCGCGGCGGAGTGGAAGCGATCTACGAGCATGAGATGCGGCACGCGAAGAGGCTCCACGAGGGCCTTTCCGCCATCGATGGCGTACAGCTCTACTGCGCCGATCTCGATCATGACCATCTCCCGGTCTTTGTCTTCAACATTGACGGTTTGCCGGCCGACCAGACGGGTACGTTTCTCGATGTAGAGCACGACGTCATCACCCGCACCGGGCTCCACTGCGCGCCACAGGTTCACGAGGGGATCGGGACCTTTGAAACTAACGGGACCGTCCGCTTCTCGCCCGGCATCTTCACAACCGACGAAGAGGTCGAACGCGCGATCGGGGCGGTCGCGGCGACGGCCGAAATCGGTCGGGAGCGAATCGGAGCGGCGAAACAGTCGGTCTTGGTGACAAGCTCGTAGCTCGTCGCAAGGTTAACCGGACCACTCCTCGGGGGTGAGGGTGCGCATCGAGAGGGCGTGGATGTCGTTGATCATCATCTCACCCAGCGCCTCGTAGACGACGCGCTGCGCAGCGATCCGCGACAGCCCGCGAAAACGATCTGAAACCACCAGAACCTGAAAGTGTCCGCCTCCCCCCCCCGCGCCGACGTGGCCTTCGTGGAGAGGGCTCTGGTCGATGACCGCAACATGCTGAGCCTCCAACTTGTCGCGGAGGGCGTCCTCGATCGCCTGCGCCCGAGCCGATATTTCCACCGCCCAACTCCTCTCGATGTGCTTCTCGTGGTGAAGAACCGGGTCAGCGCGGTAGATCTTCCCGAAACCCCCGAATCACGGCACCAATACGCTCTGCGTGCAGCGGGTCACTCGATGCCGGTGGCGAGCTTGCGGGCGAGCTCCCAGTATGGAACCGTGCGGTTCCGGCCAAGTTCTTTGGCCGCGTACATGCACGTGTCGGCCTTGCGGAGGAGCTGGTCCTTGGCATTCTTGGAGTCGCCGTTCTCCGCGCTGAGCTCGGGCATGATGTCTGACTGTAGGGTCGCGATTCCGATCGAGCAGGTCACCACGCATTCTACGCGAAGGTTCGGCCCACCCTCCGAGCTCTCGGGGTCGGCGCTGACCACAAATGCCCTGTCGGCGATGTTCTGGCGAATAGTCTCTGCGACCCAGAAGGTTTCCTGGCGCCCGGCGCCCGGTAGGGCGATGACGAACTCGTCGCCACCATACCGCGCAGCCAACCCTTCGCCCGGGATGATCTGCTTGAGAGTAGCGCCGACCTCGGACAGCAGTTGGCTTCCGACGAGGTGGCCGTGGGTGTCGTTGACTTCTTTGAAATGGTCGAGGTCGAGAAAGATGACTCCACATTCAGAGCCGTTGGCAACGGCATCGTCGATGATCCTCGACAAACTGCCGTGGAGATATCGATCGTTATAGAGCTCGGTAAGCTCGTCCCGTTTGGCGATTTCTTTTGCACGCTGGGCATCGATAGCGTTGACGACCGACAGTGAAATGGTTTGCGCGAAGATCCCAAGGAGGGCGAGATCGGCGTCCGAATAACCCCTGCCGCTCGAATGGTTGATGAGCTCGATCACACCGATCGTGCGTCCCTCGACCTGGAGAGGCGCTCCGACGACAGAATCGATATTGAAACCGATTCGGAGCCCGGGTCCACTTCGGAAGATAGGATCGGCGAGTGGTTCTGAACAGGAGTATGGGCTGCCGGTCCTATAGACCTCACCGATGATCCCCTTACCGGAGCTGAATCGCTCCTCCATGAGATCGTCGGACTTGGGCCCAAAGCCGGCGATCACCACCAACGAGAGCCTGTTGTCGTCCTCGTCGGTGTCCAATGGGTCGTCCAGATAAATTGTTCCCGCCTCCGACGGCAAGAAGTCGTTGGCGCGGTGGAGTAGCTCACGAAATATTCGGTTGAGGTCGAGATCGGCGACTGTCGATGACCGTTGCTCGCGCTTCAAAAAGTGCGCGAGCTTGGCGCTGCTGATGCAGCGGACGCCCGGCGGAGTCGATGAGGTGTGCACAACCATGCTATTTCAGAATAACAGGTGGTGTCCAACGGGTCCCCGCCGAACAGACTTTCAGGCGTCGTTGGCGTCCTTGGTCGCGGCCTGCTCATTCTCGTCCGTCGCCGCCTTGTCTTCGGTGCGCACCGAGTTCTTGAAGTTGCGAATGCCTTCACCGAGGCCCTTGCCGAGCTTCGGCAGCTTGTTGACCCCGAAAATCAGGACGACGATCGCGAGCAAAATCAAGAGCTCCGGAAGACCCAAACTTCCGAACATACCGACCTCCTAGGTTGGCGTCGCCTTGTGACCTCAGAAATCACTCACTGGATGCCGACGCCGCGACAAGTCTAGCAGAAGGTCCACCAACTCTGAAGGAGCCTCCAACGCGGCCAGCTCCGGCGCGATCTGGCGAACCATGTCCTCCGTCCAGTTTCCGTATGCGTTTGCGCCACCCGCGGCGAGTCTCGCGAAGGTGCCGAGGACTTTGAGGCCCCTCTGCGCGCTCACCAGTCGCCACCGGTCCAACCAGCCCGGACCCGCATCGGTGTCCGCCGCCCACGATTCCCGGGTCTGAGTCCTCTCGGTCTCTGAGAGCACCCGCGGCATCCCGCGCTCACCAAGGAGAGACACCGCGTCGTAGGAGTCCGGCCCGACCAGAATGTCCTGGTAGTCAATTAGGCCGACCGAGCCGTCCGCGAGAAGAAAGAGATTGTTGAGATGGTAGTCGCGGTGGCACACCCGTTGTGGATGTTCAGCGATGTTTGCGGCAAGCTCGTCAAGCCAGCATCCAACGGATGGGGGCGGCGCCATCTCGAGATGGTGACGGAGAAACCAGAGCTCGAAGCCGGCCAGTTCCCACCGCAAGCGTGCGCGACCCAGGGGCGGGTTCCACGCCGGTAAGTTGGTCGGCTGTAATCCTGCGAGGCTGACCAGCGGGGCGATGAACTGAAGACCAAGCTCTCCCCGGACACCTGGCGGAGCATCTTCCAGGGCGCTTTCTGCGTCGGCAGGTCCGAAATCCTCGAGTACTGCCCATCCCTCGCCGAGGTCGTAGTCGAGGAGGGAGGGCACCCGCAAGCCGTGTGCGGTACACCACGCTCGTACCTCGAGGTCCCGGCTCATCTGACCTCGTACGCTTTTCGGGTAAAAGGTGAGCATTGCGGTCCGGTCATGGCGGTCCCAGAGCCGTGCATAGTGTCGAGAAGAGGCGTCGCCGAGCAAAGTCTGCTCGCGAATCCAGGTTTTCGGGAGAAAAGCCGCCGGTTCCATAAGGCAACGCTAGTGTACTCCGCCGCAATTGGGGGGATGCTCCGGTGGCCGAATCCCACCGCCAATTGGGGCGGGGTGCACGAGCAAAGGTGGCGGGCGCGGACAATGATGTAGGATGGGAAGACATGGCCTGGACGAGGGGTTATTCAGGCGGAGGACAATGGAAGAATCGCGCACCCAAAAGCTGCATGAGCTGTTGCGAAGGCTGGGGAAGGCCCTGCACGCAACGGTCGTGCGCTCGGATGAGATACGGGAATGCCTCGAGGAGCTGCACGAGGACGGTTGGCAGGCGGTGATGATGCTCGAGACCTCGCTGGTATGCGGAGAGGACGGTTCGGTGGAGGTTGGCCGCGGCACCATGCGGCTCCACGTCGGCGAGAACTCGTCCATGCCCGAGTATCGGATCGGCGTCGATGACGCCCGGTTTTTGTCTTCGATCGGAATTTCCATTGGACGCCACCGCTCGCCATCGAAGATTTTGCCGCGTCCGCAGTCCGAATCGGACAGCGATTCGAAGACGTGAGCCGCTGCTCCAATCATGGACAAAAGAACGAATCTGGTGGGCAGGAGATCAGTCGAGATCACTGAGTTGATCGCGCCTCATGTCGACCGTGACTTCCGCGGTCGGCAGGTCGCACAGTGGATTATCGATCGCAATGCTTCAAGCTTTGGCGATATGACCAATCTGCCGCTCGCCCTGCGCCGAAACCTCGACACCTACTTCAGCATCGAGGAGCCTGAAGTACAGCAGGTGGTCGAAAGCTCCGATGGTTCCAGTAAATACCTCTTCGGCCTCTCGGACCATCTCGGCGTCGAGAGCGTTTCGATGCGCGAAGGGACCAAGGCGACCTTCTGTCTGTCGTCACAGGCGGGGTGTGCTGTCGGCTGCACTTTCTGTGTCACCGGCGCCATCGGCGCCGGCCGAAACCTGCGGCCGGAAGAAATCGTCGGCCAATACCGGGCGATGCTGCGTCATCTCGATGCCGAGGTTGAGCGCGTCAATATCGTTTTCATGGGCATGGGAGAGCCCCTGCTCAACACCGGAAATCTCGGGCCAGCTCTCGCTGTCCTGTCCGAGCGCGTGAGTTTGAAACGGATTACCGTCTCCACTGCCGGCATCCTTCCCGGGGTTCGCTGGCTTGCCGGGCTCGAGAAGCGGCCAAAGCTGGCCGTCTCGTTGAACGCTCCCGACCAGGACCGCCGGGCCCACATCATGCCGATTGCCCACCGCTACCCCCTGGTCGACCTGATGAAGGCCCTGAGAGAGTTTCCCCTGGAACGTGGTCGGAGGATCACCTTCGAGTATGTGCTGATCGATGGATTCAACGACGCTGAGAACGATGCCCGGTCCACGGCTCGTCTCATCCGCGGCATTCCCGCCAAAGTCAATGTGATTCCACTCAATGAAGATCGAGAGCACTTCCCGGACCTTCGGCGACCGGCCGCCGCGGTGGTCGATCGTTTTGCCGCCGGCCTGCGGGACGCCGGGTTGACGGTGACGGTACGCTGGTCGAAAGGTGAGGACGTCGCAGCCGCGTGTGGCCAGCTTCGAGGCCGCGAGTCGTCTTTCAGCGATTAGCAGTCAGCTGTCAGCTCATCACAGGGCGCTCAGAGGGTAAAGGATTCCAAGAAGACCTTTGACATCCAATCATGGGTGATCGATCTGTTTGGAGCTCATAGCTCATAGCTCATAGCTCATAGCTCATAGCTGAAGGCTGATGGCTGACAGCTCTCGGCTCCGCAGAGTGGCACTAGCCAGTTTGGTAAATCATCGACCACTGCCGGCCCGCACCGACCCCGTCCCGACGGTAGGAGGCCAGCTCCGGTGTCAAGGCCGTGCAGGGTCCTGCGATGTCGATCATCGTAGACTCGAGGCCGAGATCTTCGAGCCGGGCGGCGAGGAAACCGCGCAGATCGACCTGGTTCCCCTTTTTCCACCGCGCCTCATCAAGACCGAGTTCGCGGAGACCGTCAATGACCTCCCGGCTGACCTCGTACTGCGGCCCCGAGATGGCAGGTCCGAGCATGGCTCGCAGGTTTTGCGGTGGAACGCCGTACTCGACGGCGAAACGACGGACAACCGCCCCTGCAATATCGGCGACAGAACCCCGCCACCCGGAATGTACGGCGGCGACGACACCGTCACCGTTGATGAGAATCGGCACACAATCGGCTGTCCATACCACCAGTCCGACACCGGCATCAGCGGTCATCAATGCGTCGCAACGCCCCACGCAGCCAGCGTTCTCGAAAGGACGACCGGGCGCTGCTGCCAGCGATGCAATGACCCGACCGTGAACCTGTTCACCCCAACGAACGGCATCGATCCGCGCTCCGGAGTCTGCCATCAACCGCCGCAGCCGATTTTCTGGCGACCCTGCGGGTCTCGCCGGGCCAAAGCCGAAAAGCATTCGCACACCGCCCGACCTGAAGTCCAGGGCACGGTCGTCGGCGATCCTCGTCAGATTGCCCGGCTGGTCCATGGCCCAATGATACAATTCAGGCCCTCGGGGGGTGTGTTGAGGGATCATTGTGAGCGGCGCGAACCAGCCAGAAAAGCGTTGAAGCGAGCGCTTTCTAGCCCGTGATTCGCCTCCGTTCCGTGTCCAAGGAATACGAGCGGCGCACCATTCTCGATGCCCTCGACCTCCAGGTCGACGCCGGTGAGTTCGTTTTTCTCACCG
>Ga0209013_10006335_pt1 | contig 10063 bp, 10 predicted proteins | sample Cruoilmetagenom2_FD_187291 | JGI IMG/M metagenome (GOLD analysis project Ga0209013, IMG submission 187291) | Oil polluted marine microbial communities from Coal Oil Point, Santa Barbara, California, USA - Sample 2 (SPAdes) (version 2) | ecosystem: Environmental > Aquatic > Marine > Oil seeps ...
CTCGTACTCGCCACTACTGATTCACAGGTTGAGGATGTGCATTTTGTAAAATCAAAAATTTCTCCTTCGGAATTGGCCCGGAAAGTAGTCGCAGTATCCGTGAGTGATGTGGGGGCTATGGGAGGAGTGCCCAGGTTCATTCTGGCATCCATAGGTTTTTCCCAAAGAGAAGATGAAGAGTATCTTGAAGAACTGATTTCAGGATTCATCTCTTCCCTAGAGGAGTTTAAAGTTGAACTTATTGGCGGAAATTTATCTTCATCTAATAAGCTATTTCTGGACATCACTGCCCTTGGCGAAGTAGAGCCAAATTTAATGGTTAAAAGAAAAGGGGCCAACCCCGGAGACTTGATTTTTGTAAGCGGTACTCTAGGGGATTCAGCGCTCGGTCTCAAGATACTTCAAAATAAAGAAATAGGGGATGGATACGAATTCTTAATAAATAGACACCTGCGTCCATTGCCTAGACTAGCCCTTGGAAGAGAGCTTGCGGTAAAACAATTAGTAACCTCGATGATTGATATTAGTGACGGCATTCTTCTTGACCTCGAGAGGATTACAGTTAGCCAGGTTGTGGGCGCTAGGGTAGAGCTTTTGCAAATACCAACATCAAAAGAGTACGGCGAGTGTATTCGCCAATATTCTGATGATTATTATGAGCTGGCTCTAAGTGGTGGGGAGGATTATGAGCTTCTTTTTACTACGCCTTCAGATAGGCGGGCGGATATTAAAGAGATCTCCAAGAATTTGAACTTGCAAATTACCGAGATCGGCTATGTTACAAAAGATAATAAATTACAAGTTTTAAATAAGAATGGAGAAGAAACCTCATTTAAACAAAGGGGATTTGTTCACTTTAATAATTAAATGGAAGATCTTTCATTAAGTAATAATATCATATTAATTTTGCTTCTTCTTTTTCTCTCAGGCTTTTTCTGCCTGTCAGAGGGATCTCTATTTTCACTTGGAAGGCATCAACTAGACAGGCTAAAAAAAGAAGGCAAGAAGAGTTCAGAACTTATTGAGAAGCTCCTAAAGGATCCTTACAAACTTATCATCACTATCCTTTTTGCCGATGAAGTTGTAAATGTTGCCTACACAAGTGTTATCGGACTTACAGTTAAGGGAATTCTGGATAATTCTTCAAATCAGACAATTATGTTAATATCGGTTGCGATTGCATCTCCAAGTCTTCTTTTGTTAGGAGAGATAGGTCCCAAAACTTTAGGTGTGAAGTACCCAAGAGTAATTGCTACAGCGATTTCTTATCCTCTACATTTATTCCATGTCCTAGTTACGCCTATCAGATGGGTATTAATGGTTCTATCTATCGGATTTACAAGAGTTTTGGGCGGGAAGATAGAGCATGAGCATAGCCAAAAGTTTACGCCTGAAGAAGTAAAAACTCTTGTCGGCATAGGCAGCGAAGAAGGCGTAATAACCGAGATTGAGAAAAAGCTGGTTGGGAGTTTGTTTAAACTTGAAGATGTACCTGCTCATAAAATTATGACTCCGTCTATTGACTGCTTTTTGTTGCCAATCAATCTTTCCAGGTCCCAGGCTCTATATGAAATTAAGAAACGAGGGTTTTCAAGAACGCCTGTTTATAAGGGAAACAAAGACAATATTGTGGGAGTACTTTATGCTAAAGACCTTCTTTCTTTCGACATATCTGAGGAAAAAACTATTAAGAAGTTTCTAAAACCGCCGTATTTTATTCCAAGAACAAAAATGGCTTTTGATCTTTTAAGAGAATTCCAGCACCAGCGGATACATATAGCGATAGTTGTTGATGAGTATGGGCGTTTGGATGGCATAGTAACTATGGAGGATATCTTAGAGGAGCTTTTCGGTGAGATTGAAGATGAAAGAAGGGTTGTGAAGAAAGCCGAGGTCAGATGGGAGGGAGAGTCACTTATTATTCCGGGAAGCATGAAGATGGATGAATTTAACGACACCTTTTTATTTGCCGTACTCAGATACGGTGGGATTGAAAATTTAGGAGATGAACTTGAGGAATCCGTTCTTCCATCTGAAGAGGATCACGAGACTGTTGCAGGATTTGTGTTTGATTTATTCGGTAGGTTCCCTGCGGAAGGGGAGAGTGTTCCATACGGCAGTTTAGCTTTTACGGTAAACAAGGTTTCAGGCAAGAGGATAACCGAGGTCAAGATTCAGAGAACGAAAAAAGAGGTAGCGGATGTCGCTTGAAGTAGTTATCGCAATAATAGTGGTTTCACTTATATTACAGGCCTTTTTTGCGGGCTCCGAGATCGCTCTAATATCCTGTGACAAAGTAAAAATGAGATCACTTGCCGAAGAGGGATCTAAAAGCGCGCAATTGGTATTAAGTGCAATTAACCAAGTGGAGCGTTTTATAAGTACTACACTTGTCGGAATTAACCTTTCTCTTATCACGAGCACTATTGTGCTTACATTTTATATACATGAGAAATACGGACAGGGAGGGGAGTTCTATACGGTTTTAATTCTTTCACCGCTTATAATAATATTTGGACAAATTGTTCCCAAGGCTGTTTTTCAAAAGAGGAGGAATACTATTGTGCTCTGGGCAATATACCCTCTTTGGGTAGCCTCTAAGATTTTTTATCCAATATTGATTTTTATAAATATTTTCACGAAAAAACTGCTAAATCTTGTAGGGAGCACCGATAGTACTTTTATTACAAGGGAAGAGCTTATTGATGTAATAGAGGGCGATACCACAACACCGACTGTAGATTATAAAGAGAGAATAATCAAGAGGATATTCAGGTTCTCTGAGACAGCAGTGGATGAGATTATGATTCCCCTTATTCATGTACGCGCTCTTAGTGAAGATTCAAAAGTCGGAGACGCTATAAGACTTATAAAAGAGACAGGGCACTCAAGAATCCCTATCTTCTCTGAGCGTGTGGATAACATAACGGGCGTACTCCATTCTTTTTATCTCCTGGGCGCAGATCCTAACGATGCTGTTAAAAATTACGCACAGCCGCCTTTTTATGTACCGGAGTCAAAGCCTGTAGATGAGCTTCTGGACGAGATGAAAGAGGGACGCGCCGGTATGGCGGTTGTTGTCGATGAGTACGGGGGAGCGGTCGGCGCTATAACGCTTGAAGATATTTTAGAGGAAGTAGTGGGAGAGATTGAGGACGAATACGATAAAGGAATAAAGCTCTGGAGAAAAACAGGGGACGGAGAGTATCTAATAAATCCGAAAATAGAAATCGAAATGCTAAATGATGATCTCGGACTTGGGATTCCTGAGAGCGATGATTATGAAACCCTAGGCGGATTCCTTCTTTCAGAAGTGGGCTCTATTCCAAAGTCAGGGGATAAAGTTAAGCACTCTAACTACACTTTTACCGTAACTAAGTCTACTTCCCGTTCAATTGAGGAAGTAAAACTCAGGCTCAAAAAAGGGAAATAGGATTTACTCTCTTATAATTCTTTTACAATCAAAGATAGTTCTTTTTCTTTATCCCTCATAATTTGAGTTTCTTTTTTCTTCTTATGATCGTGACCGAGTAAATGAAGCACTCCGTGAATAATAAGTTTTTTTAGTTCCTCATGTAGCGTAACACCATAGGATTCGCTATGTCTCCTGGCAGTATCCAGAGAAATAATTATATCTCCCAGCAGTGTAACATCCGGTCCCTCGCTCTGAGGAAACGATAATACGTCAGTCGTTTTGTCAATGCTCCGATACGATAGGTTAAGCTCTCTCATTTTGATATCGTCTATAAAAGAGATACTGAGCTCAGAGTTGCCGGGAAGGCCGAGCTCTTTTAACACAAGCCGAGCAACATTTTTAAGATTACTCTTGTCTTTTCGATCCAGCTCAGTGGTTTCATCTAGAATCTCTATGTTCACAGAAAATATTTTACTCAGTCTTTCTTGGCTTATAAACACCCCATCATCAATATAAAAAGCACTTCCTACCTTGGATACTTCAATAATTTCAGATAATATTCTTAATTAATCATGGCAAAAAGACAGGCAAAAGTAGAAAGAAAGACCTCTGAGGTAAAAGTAAAGATTGATATTTCTCTTGATGGAACAGGGAAATTCGATATCGATACCGGCATACCGTTTTTTAACCACATGCTTTCTCAGTTCGCAAAGCACGGTTACTTCAATCTCGATATAAAGGCTATTGGCGACATCGATATAGATTTTCACCACACGGTAGAAGATGTCGGGCTTGCCTTGGGAGAAGCAATTCTACAAGCCCTTGGCGATAAGAGGGGTATTACAAGATTCGGAGAGGCTTTTGTCCCCTTTGACGAAACTCTTGCGTTCGCGTGTATAGATCTAAGCGGAAGGCCCCACTTTGAATTTAGAGTGGAAATCCCCAAATCCAAGGTAGGCGAGTTCGATGTTGAGCTTGCGGAAGAGTTTTTTAAGTCTCTTACCAATACGCTCAAGTGCAACCTTCATATAGAACTTAAATATGGCGATAATCTGCATCACATAATAGAGGCTATGTTTAAGGCAGTAGGGTGTGCACTGGACAAGGCAACAGGCCTTGATCCGAGGTCCAAGGATATACCCTCAACTAAAGGTAAACTCTAGAAATGATCGCCATTGTAGATTATGGAATGGGGAATCTGAGAAGTGTTAGTAAAGCTTTTCAGAGTCAACAATTCCCCGCCATAGTAACAAGAAATCCGGACGATATTGCAGGCGCAAGCGGACTTGTACTTCCGGGAGTGGGAGCGTTCGGAGACTGCGTACAAAATCTCGCTGAATACGGGCTCATAGATCCGATAAAAGAGTTTATAGATTCTGGAAGACCTTTTTTAGGGATTTGTCTCGGGCTTCAGGTGCTATTTGATGAGAGCGAAGAAGCGCCCCGTGTAAAAGGACTTGGTCTCATTAAGGGCAGGGTAGTAAAGTTCCCTGATTTTCAGAAAGAAGGTTTAAAAGTCCCGCATATGGGATGGAATCAGGTCACAATTAAAAAAGATATTCCAATTTTAAAGGGCGTGCCTCAAAATAGCTGGTTTTATTTTGTGCACTCTTATTATGCCAGCCCTGAAGATGACAGTGTGAGTGTGGTTAAAACAGACTACGGCCTGGAATTTACAGCCGCTGTCGCTAAAGACAATATTTTTGCCTCCCAGTTTCACCCCGAGAAGAGCAGCACTCTAGGTCTTAAGATACTTCAAAATTTTGCCGCCCAGTGCGGGGAAAAGTTAAGAGCCTGAGAGCTTAATTTACAGGATATTTAATTTCAGAACCCTCTGGTGTAGGCGTTCTAGGCTCATTTGATGTGGAAGCGTCTCCGTATATTGCCTTGTACGCTCCGTAGCTTCTAAGAATTCGCCTAATGTAATTCCTCGTCTCCCGAAAAGGGACTTCTTCAATAAATTCGTCTTTTTCAAGCCCATAAAACCTAACTTTCCAATCAGCTGCCCTGTGAGGCCCGGCGTTGTAGCTGGCAAGCGCAAGCTCGACGTCTCCGTTGAACTTATCCAGCACTTGTTTGAAATAAAAGATGCCCATCTCTATATTAATTCGGGGTATTGTAAGCATCGCTGTACTAAATCCGTTGATCCCGATTTGCCTGGCCACAGTTCTTGCTGTGGGCGGGATTAACTGCATAAGCCCAACGGCATCTGCCGGGGATACAACGTCTTTTTGAAACCTGCTCTCCTCTCTTATAATTGAATATACAAGAAGCTCATCAACACCGTATTTTTTAGCGTAAGGGCCTACAATTTCCTTATAACCCTTTGGGAATGAGAGTCTGTTTGCTTGAGGGAGTCCAATTCCCTGAGCAACATTTATAGATTTATTATAATCATCCACTTGAGAATAAAGCAAGCTTACTATGACAAATTCTTCCTTTGTCCCGGCCTCATCTTCCATAGCGATTATTTCAAACTTTGCCTCATCTAGCATTCCGAGGCTGATAAGCAGCAGCGCCTTTTCTTTCCTTGAATTTGCTTTTGCGCCAAGCACGGAGGATTCGGGGTTTATATTTACGAAATTCGGAGTATAGCCACTTTTCTTTTGAGCTAGATAGGTGTGATATGTAGGTGTGGTGGAGCCTGCTAGTTCCCTGTATTGAACGTGAGCTTCATCACGTTTACCTTGTTTCTCTAACGTTCTTGCTTTCCAGTATTTAGCGTTTGAGGCATTAAAGCTGGAGTCTGAATCTGTGAATGCGGAGAAAGTTCCGTGTGCTTCTCTATATTGTCCTTTTCTGTAATAAATCCATCCAAGATACCAGGCGCCGTCTTCGGCGTATTTGTTTCTGGGATATGATCTTATCAGTATATCGTAAGTCTTTATAGCTAATTGTGTTTGGTTATTTATTTGATAAAGCCTGGCAGCATTATAAAGCCCTTCCGGAGCAAGCGGGCTGTTAGGATATGACTGATGAATCTGAGTGTAGAGTTGTGACGCTTCTGAATCAAGCCCCTGTTTGGTTTTTAACTTGCCTCTCCAGAAAAGTGATCTCGGAGAATTTATATTTTTAAGTATGTTTTCAGCCTCATTTAACCTTTTGGTATTGACCATAGCTATGCCCATATTTGTTCTGACTTCAGTACTTTTTGATGAAAGTTTATTGTAATTATTTAGAGCTGAGCTCCATCTTGATTTATTAAAAAGAATATTGGCACGCTCAAGATAATCTGATTGTGAAGGCTGAAACGCAATACCCTGGGTATTACTTATTCTATTGGCTGCCGTATTAGCTTCTGAAGATGATTTAGTTTCCGGATACTGAACCCAGACACGTTTATAAGTGCTTATGGCATCAGAGTATTTTCCCTGTTTTTCCATTGCTCCACCTAGTCCCAATAGGTAAGAAGCCTTTAAATTTCTATTATTTTCTTCACCATATAGAGATCTGAAAATTCTCTCTGCATTTCCATAATCTCCTGACTGCGTGTATATGTTTCCCAAACGCGCCAGGGTCTTTTTCTTAAGTCCGCTCTCTGGATGCTGGGTTAGTATTTTATTAAAAAGAACTGAAGAATTTGCGTAATCCCCAAGATTCTCATACCCGGCCGCCTGATAATATATTACGTAGTCTGCAACTACAGGTAGTTCATTTGCGACTCCATTTAGCCGTGTAACGCCTTCTTGGAATTGTCCTAGTTTAATAAAACAGTAGCCTTTTTTGAATTTGTCCTGCGGGTCGTTTGTTGCAGGCAGATAGATCTCCGACTGGCAGTTTAATTGAGCAAGTAAGGCAGTGGGAACGATAAGGAATGACACTAAAGCAATAATAGTAAATATTGCATATTTAAAACCCGGCTGCATGTATGAGTTCCCCCCACTATATATTATTTTCAAGATCCTACCTCCTTGTTCTTTGCGGGTCGAGCATATCCCTTAGACCCTCTCCAAATAGATTAAATGAAAACGCCGTGATAAAAATAGCGATGCTAGGGAAAACAATTAAATGGGGGAAAGTTCTTATCCCCTGCCACCCGGTGCTTGCCAGCGTGCCCCAGCTCGATTCAGGCGGTGCGATTCCAAGACCCAAAAAACTCAGAGTAGATTCCGCGAGTATTGCATAAGGAACAGCGAATGTGATAGTAATAATTAAGGGGCTTAAAATGTTTGGAATAATATGACGCCCCATAATTCTAAATGGCGACGCTCCTAAGCTCCTTGCCGACTGCACATAGTCGACCCCCTTTATTTGAAGCACATTTCCCCTTACTATTCTTGCCACCCTCATCCATGCTGTAAACCCCAGAGCAAGCACAATTCCGAGCACCCCTCTGCCAATTACTAACGTAACCAGTACTATTAACAGCAAATCTGGAAGTGAGTAGAATATATCCACCACTCTCATCATCAGCTCATCTGCCTTGCCGCCCAAGTAACCCGAAACAGCCCCGTAAATTGTTCCCACTATTAATGCGATTAGAGCAGTGCCAAGTGCGACTGAGATAGAAACCCGGGACCCGTAGATCACTCTGCTGAAGAGATCTCTTCCTTCCTGATCGGTGCCCATCAGATTTACTTTGTTGGGTGAGCTCAAAGTGTTTGAGAAGTTTGTATCGTCGTATTCAAATGGAGCAATATAGGGCGCTGCGAAAGCAGTCGCTATGATGAGTAGTATAATTAAGCCTGTAATATATATTTGAGCTTTTAGAAGCAATTCATATCTACCTTTAAGGTGTTTATGAAAAATACTAACTTCAATTTGTTGAGAAAGAAATAACTTTTACCAATTGTACTTTATAAAAAGTAATATCAATTATTTATTTAAAGCCCGTCTCTGAGTTTTCATCCCTGAAATAATTAGCTTTTACTACTGTTTTTATTCCGCCCCTTACGTTAAAGTCCCCGGTCACTTCAGCTCTGATTGGCTTGCACATATCCACTATATCATCCAATATCTTGTTTGTAACATGCTCGTGGAAAGCGCCCTCCTCACGGTATGAGAACATATACAATTTAAGAGATTTAAGCTCTATGCAAAGCACGTCAGGCACGTATTTTATCTTAATCGTGGCAAAATCGGGCTGTCCCGTCTTCGGGCAGACACAGGTGAACTCAGGGCATGAAATATTGATCTCGTATTCCCTTTCCGGATACTGGTTTTCGAAAGTCTCTAAAATTTCTGAGTGCTTGTCTGCCATTGCTTATTCCCTTTTATAGTCTCATGTATTTATTTAAAGTGTATCCAATACTTTGCGTCTGGCAAAGAACTTGACTGAATAGGTATTATTATAAATACTAAATGCTCTACTGGGGCATAGTATAACGGCAGTACGTCGGTCTCTGGATCCGAAGATCAAGGTTCGAATCCTTGTGCCCCAGCCACGTTCACTCCAGTACTCAGATCACGTTTAGTCCAATCTATTTCTTTCCTATGTAAAAGAGATTATAATTAGGAAAAAGTTTTGATGTGTGGGATGGCTCATCATAACGACTCATCAGTACATTCTGTATGGAGGATAAGCATATGCCCTGGATTTCCGATCGGTTTGCGAAGAATTCCGCGATTACATCTTTTCTGGTCTGCTCGATTTTTGTTGCAGTATTCTGCTTTTCACACCTTACATTTGCGCAACCGGTTTTTGAGATATCAAACGTATCACCCGTTATTATACCTATAGAGGACAACGTACTTTGGGATCAATCGGACAATGCATCCGACACTGATATTGTTTCTCAGGATTTTATTGACGTTATATTCGATACTTTTGACGCACGAGCAGCGGATGATTTTCTTGTCCCCGATGGCTTCTTATGGAAGGCTCATTAGAGAAAATATATGAAATTTATAACTTAAAAGGTGGACCTATTTTTGGGGGCTTGACACACTCGTGGTTTCATTTCTGAATATTCTGGTAGTTTGAGGGCCCGTAATTTTCAGGCGAATAATCCTCACTGAAATTATTGCCTTTATCTTTAATTTCCTTGGCATCCGGGCGGATTTTTGCACATTGAGTAACGTTGGCAGCTTCATTTGTACTCTTTGTTCCCTTGCAGTCAACCCTCTTTTTGCCGTAGAGCTCATGCTGGTTGATTTCGTTTTTATTTCCTCCCCCGCATCCCGACAAAATCAATATAAGTAGCAAAAAAATTATTCTTTTCATCTAATCCGCCTTTGAAATGTGAATGATAATTATACTTGGTAAAAATATGGATATAATCAATGATTATCTTACACGCTTCTTCTCTTAAATATACATAATAATTTTCCTTAAGTATTGGATAGTTGGGGTTCAGTAATCTCGGGAATGTTCTTAATGGCAGCCCAAATAGAACAGAATTAGAACCACATACTCTTGGATATGAAAAATATATATAAATTTAAGGATATTATAGGGTTTTCAACAAATAGTGGTGATATTAATCGGCAAATTGTAGACAATAATCCCTAATGTATTAAGAATGATATAATACAATTATATGAAAACCGTGATATTTCTAGTTCTACCTTTTTGTCAAACACGGTTTTATTTGGATTCTTGAATATTAAAACTAAACAAAAAAGGGAGCCGAAGCTCCCCTTTTAATTTTTACGTTATTCTAGATACTTTTACTTATTTTTTTGTTACGTTTTCAAAAGCCTGCTTGC
>Ga0209013_10006336_pt1 | contig 10062 bp, 9 predicted proteins | sample Cruoilmetagenom2_FD_187291 | JGI IMG/M metagenome (GOLD analysis project Ga0209013, IMG submission 187291) | Oil polluted marine microbial communities from Coal Oil Point, Santa Barbara, California, USA - Sample 2 (SPAdes) (version 2) | ecosystem: Environmental > Aquatic > Marine > Oil seeps ...
CAAACGGATCCGTATCAGCTAAATAATATTGCTACACAGAATCCAGAGATCGTGAATAGATTAATTCGTACCGAACTGGAACCATCACTTAACAAGTTCAATGATCCGTTTTGATTGTTTCAACAATCAGCGATATCATGAATCATTGAATACAGTAACCCAGCATTTTCTTACGAAGTATTTGATAAATTGCTTACCATTTTATAACAATGCATAACTAGAACTGACTACAATGGAACGGCGTAAATTTATTAAATCATCTGCTCTGGGTGCAGGAGCAATCACTTTAGGCGCAACTTCTGCCTTAGCAGCGACCCGGAAGAACAAAGTTAGAATTGGTTTTATTGGTTTAGGTGGACGGGGGAGAGGATTGCTAAATGAAATACTATCCTTAGACTGGATAGAGGTACCTGCCATTTGTGATATTAATCCCGGCGCTTTGGTCTCCACTCAAGAGATCATACAGAAGCATGGGCGAAAAAAGGCAAGTGAATATGGCAAGGACGAGCTGGATTATAAGAGGCTGGTTGAACGCGATGATCTTGATGCCGTGATCATTGCTACCTACTGGCAATGGCATACACCCATGGCAGTTGATGCAATGAAGGCTGGCAAATATGTTGGGGTTGAAGTACCTGCGGCCTTATCAATTGATGAGTGCTGGCAACTGGTCAACACATCTGAAGAGACCGGGATGCCATGTATGATGATGGAAAACTGGAGTTTCAGGCAGGATAACCTGGCTGTGCTCAACATGATCAGGGAGGGTGTGTTTGGTGATATGGTTCATTGTCATTGTGCCCATTCTCACGATTGTATTGATCATTGGTTTTTTGATTCCAAGACGGGAGAAGATAAATGGCCTGCAGAATTTCTTGTGAAGTATAATCGCGATCAATATCCCACCCATAGTTTAGGCCCTGTGTTAAGCTGGATGGATATACCCTGTGGCGATACATTTGACCACATTATCTCCATGGCCACAGAAGGCAAAGGAATTAACGCCATGTTTGCCGAAAAATTTGGGAAAGACCATCCCAGTACCAATAGGAAATTTGCCCAGGGAGATATAGTCACCAGTATGATTCGCACCAAAATGGGCAGATCCATTGTGGTGAATTATGATATGCAGTTGCCGCGGCCCTATGATAACCGCTGGTCTATACAGGGGACCAAAGGTATTTACAATGAGCAACGTACCTCTCTGTACCTGAAGGATGTGAGTCCTGAATACCACCAGTGGGAGCCATTTGCCCCTTACCAGGATACCTATAACCACAAATTTTGGAAGGGTGAATATGTGGGCGGTGGACATGGCGGAGTTGACCTTATAGAGCTGGGTTATTTTGCGGAGGCAGTTCGAGATAAAAAGAATACACCTATTGATGTATATGAGTCTGTGCTAATGAGTTGTGTTGTTGCTCTATCGGGCGATTCTATTGCCAAAGGGAGTCAGCCTGTTGAAGTTCCTGATTTTACAAGGGGAAAATGGAAAACCAGAAAGCCCACCTTTGCCATATAATATAGACAACATGCTTAAATTACAGGCAAGTGTATCGAAAGGGTGGCTGAATAAAGAGGGTGGTTTCAAATTTACTGAAAAATACTATCTGGATCCAATGTACAGGATGGAGATAGACAAGCAATGTCATCATTTTATCAAGTCACGCTTTCCGGTTTACCCCATATACAACATGGAGGACAACCTGGTTCAGGCCGAGTTTGTGGTTCCTGAGATGATCCTTGTAGGTGCCATCCAGCCAAATATGATCATTGCAGCTGCCCTGGGAGCAAAATTTGTTTTTGATCCTGGTAAGGATTCAGATGTAAAAGGATTGCCTCTGAAAGATCTGAAGAGTGCTGATGAACTTCCTGATCCTGCATCTTTGTTGAAACTTCCATTTATAGAGGAACTGGAGAGACAGTATCTTTCAGCAAAACAGAATTATCCTGACAAAAAGATCATACCCTCCTTTTTCTGGGATACCTCTGGTCGTGCCACAATTCATGGTATCATTACGACTTCCATGAAATTTATGGGTGATATTATCTTTATTCGAATGATGGAGGAACCTGAACTGGTGCATGCCATACACCAATGGATTGCTGATGTCTATATCTCCGTAATCAGACATTTTGCCCATATCGGAGAAATGGATATTACTTCGATCCATGTGGGCGAGTGCTCAGGGGCTATGCTGGATGAGCATCAATACAGGGAGTTTGTAACTCCATATCTTAATGTTCTGGGCAGAGCATTTGGATCGGTAAGGATCCACAGCTGTGGAAATTCAGATCACATCATGCCTGCCATATGCGAGGTTGAAAACCTCTCAGTTATTGATACCGGATCAAATACCTCTATTGACGCAATTCGAAAACTCAGGGGCAAAGAATTTGAGATTAATGTGGCCCCTCCAGTGGAGGTGTTATTGAGTAAAGACGAAGATCCTATGGTACGCTGGCTCCACAGAACCATTAAAGAGAATCAGAATGGCAACCTTAAGATCGTCTATCATATGGAAGCTGATTATAATGAGAAGAGTTGTGTTTATATAAGCGAATACCTGTCTGAAACCGGTTTGTTAAGTCTGGGCAGGCTCTATTAATAAAGTTTGCAAACGACTTATATATGGAACAACTATTGAATACCAACTTTACAGGTATCGATTGGGTCATCGTGGTGGGGTATATAGCCGGGATCACGTTCCTGGGTAATTATCTGAACCGATACATCGGAACATCATCATCCACATTTATGGTAGGGGCGGGGAAAAGCCCCCTTGCCTTAAATACTGCAAGTTATATTGGGACCGAGCTGGGGCTGGTAACCATCATGTACGCAGCCATAGAAGGATATACCATGGGTTTCTCCTATTTAGTGATCCCACTGGTTGCACTGCTAGCTTCATTTATTATTGGTAAAACCGGATTTGCAGTGTCAAAGCTTCGTGCGCTCAAGCTTACCACTATCCCGGAATTTTTTGAGAAACGATATAGTAAAAAGATCCGTGTTCTGTCGGCTTTTATGCTGGTCCTTGCCGGAGTCCTCAATATGGGGCTTTTTCCTAAGATGGGGGCAGCGTTCATTACATATGCTACTGGCATTTCGGCTCTCTCAAACCCGACAATGATTGTGAATATTGTGATGTCAGTCTTAATTGTACTTGTGGTATTATATACCATAAGGGGGGGGATGGTAGCTGTACTTGTATGCGATTTTATTCAATTCTGTGTATTAAGTGTAGGTCTACTGATTGGATTAGGTTTTGTTCTCATGAATGAGAGTAGTGGAATGAATGAAATCGTGAATAGCTACACTTTAACTCTGGGAGAAAGGTCCTTCAATCCTTTTTCTAGCGATAGTTATGGTACAGCATACATCATCTGGATGTTTATTGTATTTTTTGTTTTTGGTTTTGCATGGGGACCTACAGTGGCCAGGGCATTGACTGCAAAAAATGAAGCGGTTGCACGGAAGACATTTTTGCTTGGTACACCCGGGCAGTTCATCCGGCTGGCCCTGCCCGCATTGATTGCCATGGGGGCATTTGCATATTTCAGGAAAGATGGTGATCTGGCAGCTTATTTCTTTCCGAATGGTACTCCGGATATGAGTCATGCCATTGAAGCAATGCCGCTTTTTCTTGGGAAACTGTTGCCCGTAGGCTTTATTGGGGTGTTAACAGCAGGACTGTTAGCTGCATTTATGTCTACACACGATTCTTATCTGCTCACCTGGGGTTCGGTCATCTCGCATGATATCGTTGTACCACTTAAAAAAGCAAAGATTAATGGGAAACAGGAGATATGGATTGCAAGATTAGCGATCGTTATCATAGGTGTTTTCTTACTTGTCTGGGGCATCTGGTATGAATTGCCAGATAGTATCTGGACATATATGGCTATTACAGGAAATATTTACCTCACTGGCGCAGCATCTGCAATCATTGGCGGATTATACTGGAAACGGTCCTCAAAAACAGGAGCGCTGGCTGCTTTATTATCCGGACTCGCTTCTGTGGCAGGAATAATCCCGGTTGTGAGTGAAGTGCTACCCATTGGCGTACTTGGCCTCTCGGCCTACCTGTTCTCAGCTGTCGTTTTTATAGTTTTCTCACTGATGTTCCCTGATAAAAAAGCAAGCATATGATGGCATGGATTATAATCTGGAAAATTGTATTGATCGTTGGCATATCCCTATTTGTGGGAACGGCTATTTATATTATTCCTACCGGATTGAAAGACGTGATGAAGTTTTTTAAAAGTCTGAATGATCCGGAATAATACATTGGTATCTTATCTTCCTATTTCCTGATTTTGAAGCTCCTTGGTAAGGTCAATAGTAAGTTTGAACAGATTCTCATATCCATAAAGAGACAGCATATCAACAGTGTCATAAATATTATGAACTCCTGCTGAATGTCCTTTAGTAAGGAAAAAGATAGCAGGAACCTCTTTTTTGTGAAAAGGCCAGTGATCGCTATTAGCAGTCCCCACCCTATTCTCCACTTCTTTCATATATTGCTTCTTCTCGTTAATTGATTGTACAATGGCTGCTTCCAAAGGACGTTGGATGCCATTAAACAGTATAACACCCTCCTGTCCGGTTCCAACCATATCAAGGTTTATCACAAGTTTTATCTTAGCAAGTGGAAACAGGGGATTGTTTACATAATTTTTGGACCCCATAAGTCCTCTCTCCTCCCCACTAAATAACATAAAAGCTATGGAGTAGTATGGTTTTTCTCCGCTTTGAAAATGACGCGCAAGGTCTAACACCATGGCTGTACCGCTGCCATTATCATAAGCCCCAGGGAAATAATTACCTTCACCAAATGAGCCACACATATCATAGTGGGCTGTAAAAACAATAAATTTATCAGTCTGACCGGGGATATATCCAATTACATTGCTCGTTGAATAGTTCTCATAGTATTTATTCTTAACATCTATCTCAACCTTATCAATGACAGGAGGCATTGCCTCTCTGCTAAGCTGAATATGAGCTACTGGAAGATATTCCCTGCCAACGCGACCGATTGGGGTTTTTGGATATACCTCGATTAATCCGGAAATTCCCAGTTTACCCTCCAGTGCAAGAGATTTAACAAAATGATACAGTTCAGGATTATTTAGTCCTAAAGAATCTATAATCACAACGATGTCTTTTCCGGCCTGTTCCATAGCCTCGAACAAGCGTTCCGGATCCTTCATTAATGGTGCGTCAATTAATAAAGGTTTAAAGCTTCCAGATAAAGAACCACTGGAAGCACTCATCATAAAATCCTTTCCGAATTTTAGCTTTTCATCATTTATCTTCACCGAAACCTCTTCAAGACTATTAACCTTAAAGGAGTAATATTGAAAATAGTCCTCTTCAAATGATCTCAATCCATGATCCTTAAATTGAGCGCTCAGATATGCAGCTGCCAGTTTATCACCCTTTTTGTAATATGCCCTGCCGTAAAACTCTGGACTAGATAATCGGTCGAGTTGTTTTCTGACATATTGAATATCCTGTGCATTGCACTGAAAGATTGTCAAGATTAATAGTGTTATAATTGGCAGTACTTTGAATATATGATTTTTCATATAAAAAATTATTACAAAGTGTTAATATTTAGAATCATAGTGAGCGAAGAAGCTTGAATGTTCTGTCAATTTCATCTTCACTATTGTAAATATGTAAAGAATGTCTTATCAACTCTCCACCCTCAGATCTGGGTTGAAGCCTTTCCCGCTCCCAAAAGGTCTTTTGTAAATCTGATCCGGCAATACCTTTAACACCATAAGTGGTAACACCAGCACACATGTCAGGGTGTGTGGATGAGTAAATTGTGACTTTGCTGATTGATTTCAATCCAGATCTGAGATAATCTCCCAGGAATTTTATTCTGTTTAGCCACTTATCCGGGCCAATAATGGTGTTATAGAAGTTGAAAGAGGCTTCTATTCCAGCTAATATGGCAGTGTTGCCTGTACCTGTTTGCATTAGCCTGAAACCATGATCTTCTTCATTTTCCCAGTTATAACTTCCTATTGTAGTCCAAATTTCAGGCATTCTTTCTTTTTTGATATATAAAATACCACTACCTGCAGGAGCTAAAAACCACTTATGAAGACTTCCATAATATGCATCACAACCAATATCCCGTACATCCACATCGATTTGGCCAAGGGCTTGAGCACCATCCACAACGGTAAAAATACCACGTTTTCTTGCCTCTGCGCAGATTTCCTTTACCGGCAGAACAACACCATAAACTGAGACAATATGCGGGATTGCTATTACTTTGGTATGCTTGGTTACTTCTCTGAAAATACTTTGGACAATTTCATCAGGGTCATTGGCAGGAACAGGCATTTTGGCTTGCTTATAAATGCATCCTCTTCTTTTCGCTAGAAGCTTCCAGGCAGCATATCCTCCACCGTGTTCCTGATCAGTATTAAGAAGCTCATCTCCTTTTTTCAAATCAAGTCCATTGGCCACATAATTCATACCAAATGTAGCATTCTGGGTAATTGCAATCTCATCGAAATCAGCATGGATCAGATTGCCAATTTTTGTACGTAGGGATTCATATTTGAAATAACCTGTCAACAATTGAGGGCCTTCGCTAACGTAATCCGTTTCAGCAGCATGGATGGCATTTTCACGCATATCTTCTATCATTCTGCTCATGGTATAGTCGGGCAATGGACCCAGTGTTGCATTGTTGAAATAGGCTTGACCTTGCTTGAGAGGAAATTGCATTCTGACCGCCTTCCAATATTCAGCTTCTGAAAGAAAATTTTTCTGTTTCTGGAACGATTCAAAAGAATTGTCCCCAAATGATAATTTATTTTCAGTATTAAACGGTAACACAGCTAGAGATGATAGAGCTGTATTTCGAAGGAATTTTCTTCTTGAATTCATTTGAATAAATTAGTTAAGGATCGTTTATATAATAGATATTTTGTATTGAAATTCAATTATTTGCGAACTTATAGACAACTAGAAGGATGAAGATAAAAGTAAAAAAATAGAATGAATTCTTATCACCAATTGGGCGTTAATATTTTAAGCAGCCTTAGTGCCTTATATTATACGTGCTTTGCCTAAGTATCATTGCTGCGCTTTGTCAAAGAGCACTTTGATTCTGATTCTGTAAATTGCTTGATAAACTGACAGATAAGCAAGCAACCTGCTTAGGGCCATGATTGGTGTTTTACCGTATTCTTTTGTACCTTTAACTTGTGTTTAACTTGTACTTAAGTTACGAAAGAATTGTATTTTTAATACCCCTGAAAGCCTTGTGTTTTCGGGGGTTTTATCAACATACTGTTAATCTGTCAAAGTAGAATTATAACATGTCTCAGATAATCAATATCCCAGCTTGCTATAAATCATGTGGACCAAACACAACTATGGCCAGAAGATCAGGGAGTTGTCTTATCCAACAATCCAGATGAATGAGTGGAGACTAGTTTGACGGCCTGGATTTTCGAATAATAAACCATTATCAAGATGAAGAAGGAATATAAATACATACAGATAATTGGCACCCAAAGATCGGGATCAAACCTCTTGCGTTTAATGCTCAACCAGCTACCGGAAATTGTTGCCCCGCATCCGCCGCATATACTTCAAAACTTCCTGCCAATAGTTGCTAAATACGGCGATTTGAAAATGGATGATAATTATAAGCAGCTTATTGAAGATGTATGCAGGTTTGTAGAATTGAATCCGGTTCCCTGGACTGGAGTTGACCTTATTCGGGAGGATATTTTCTCATATTCGAAAAAGAGATCAGTCTACGAAATATTCAAGTTGATTCATGAAGCATATGCCAACAGCAAAAATGGATCCATATGGTGTTGCAAAAGTATGACCAATATTAATTATGCAAATGAACTTGAGAAAAGTAAATTTCGTCCATTCTATATCTATTTATATCGCGACGGCAGGGATGTTGCACTATCATTTAAGAAAGCAATTGTTGGCGAAAAGCATATTTTTCATTTAGCAAAGAAATGGAAGTGTGACCAGGAAATATCCTTAGACTTCTTAGAAAGCATCGATGACTCAAGAAAATACAAACTAAGCTACGAGGAATTGATTAAAACTCCTGATAAATACTTGAAACAGATTTGCAAAAAGTTGAATATTAATTTTGACCCTAGCATGTTAACTTATTATAATTCTGATGAATCCAGAGTCACAGCTACATCAGGTGAGATGTGGGTCAATTTACAAAAGCCTATAATTAAGAGCAATACAAATAAATACAGGAAAGGATTAAGTATTGAAGAGATAAAGCTGTTTGAATCTGTCGCAAAAGATACCATGAAAAAGCTCGGATATTTGCCCGATTATTGTAAAAATGGTTACAACTATGATATAAAACAAGAACAGATTGCATTGTATGGTGAGGAAAATGAACATCTGAAGTTTGAAGCAAGAAAAAGGGCTAAGAAAGCTGATCTGGAAAAACGAAAACCTCAGACAAATTTCTTAAATGAAGTTATAAGCAGATAATTATAAGAATTTTACTAACTAATACGCGTGGCAAGAAATAGAACAATTTCTGAGAGGAAAATTGACAATAAAGAGGATAAAGAAGCTAGCATCAAATACCTATTCTTCACCTTTCTAAAACTTGGATCTATATCATTTGGGGGTTTCATGGCACTAATATCTGTTATACAAGATCAATTAGTGGATAAAGACAAAATAATAGAAAGCGAAACTGTTCTTGATGGAATTTCACTGGCCAGTGTTTTACCCGGACCAATCGCAGTTAATGTTGTAACTTTTATCGGCTATAAGCTGAAAGGTCTCTCTGGAGCAATCATCAGTATGATTGCAATTGTTATTCCCTCTTTTCTCTTGTTATGTATTTTGTCATTTGTATATTTTCAGTTTGGAAGTTTACCAACTTTTGATAGGGTCTTTAATGGAATTATGCCTGCAGTATGTGCAATTATTCTTGCAGTAGCATTCAATCTTAGCAGGAAAAACATACAGGATTACAAACAAATTCTTATTGCTGTTGCATCAGGATTGATTTTACTCATTATTGGAGGATTCCTGTCTACTTTTATTATCATTCTCGTTGGAGGCTTGCTAGGTGCTTTTTTATATCATAAGTTGTATTCTGAGGATTCAACAGTTATTGAAAACAGGAAGACTTTACCATCCAGTAGAATCATTATGGGATTTTTAATACCGCTGTTATTAGTGATAGTCGTATTGGTAGTATTAATTGTAGTTATCCCAATTTTCTTACCTGAAGAGGGTTTTTCAACGTTAAAGAAATTGCGAAGTATTGTCCTGACATTCAGTGGATTGAGCGTAACACTTTTTGGCGGCGGATATGTAGTGATCCCCGCAATGCATGAAATATTTGTAGATAATCTGGAATGGTTAAGCAGTAAAGAATTTGCCGATGGCATAGCACTCGGGCAGGTTACACCAGGACCAATTTATATTAGCGCAGCATTCATTGGTTACAAAATACTTGGGTTCTGGGGAGCACTGATCGCAACAGTTTCGGTCTTTCTGCCTGCAGGATTGATTATGATAATAAGCTCAAAGTTTTTAAACTTTTTTAAGAATTCATCATTAGTAAAAGCAGTTTTTAAAGGCTTAAGGCCCGCTGTTATCGGCATGATATTTTCAGCTGCAGTAACCATAGGGAAGGGGATTGATCTGAGTTGGCTAACCGTGGTAATTTTTCTTTTGGTTTTGGTACTTTCAGTAAGATTTAAAGTCAATGTTGTTTATCTAATCCCTGCTTCAGGAATAATAGGACTGTTATTATTGTAAGAATGAATGAGAGCTTTATATTACTTTTTTCTGCAGAATGCCAGGATTGGAATCAATGCAAATGAGTATAGTCAAAATCACTAATTCTAATCTCTTTAGGGGTTAGTTCCCCGAATTCATAGACAAAAACAAATTTCTCAGGCAATTTTTTGTTGATATGTGTTAACATAGGGCGTTTCACGTTTAACCACCTCAAACACACGATTTATCACTTTGTATCGAATTGAGTTTATCACCAGCTGATATTCTTT
>Ga0209013_10006337_pt1 | contig 10061 bp, 11 predicted proteins | sample Cruoilmetagenom2_FD_187291 | JGI IMG/M metagenome (GOLD analysis project Ga0209013, IMG submission 187291) | Oil polluted marine microbial communities from Coal Oil Point, Santa Barbara, California, USA - Sample 2 (SPAdes) (version 2) | ecosystem: Environmental > Aquatic > Marine > Oil seeps ...
ACGGAGGTTCGTATTGACGAGATTATCCCACTGTGTCAGTGTCACGTCGCCCAGCGGAGTGGGGTGAAATCGTGAGGCATTGTTGACCAGTACATCGAGTCTGCCGAAGCAGTTTATGGCATCTTTCGCGAGTTGTTCCAGCTGTTCTGGGTCAATTAGATCGGCCCTCACCATGGCGGCTGAATCACGACGCTGTGCATTGTATTCATCTACCTGTTTTCCTGCTGCGGCATCTGAGGAATGATAATGAATTATTACCCTGTAACCCTGAGCATGCAGACGGCGAGCGACGCATGCACCGATGCGATGGGCACTGCCTGTAATCAGTGCGACGGGTGAAGTTTTTTCGGTAGACATAGATGAATTTTCCTCCACGCAATATAACAGGATTACCTGAACCCGATAAGGCTTCCCTCGATCACAGTCTCAGAGTGGAGAATGCCATCCGGGCAGCCATTCGTGATGCCGGTGGTACGCTGTCGTTTTCACGCTTCATGCATATGGCGCTTTATGAGCCGGGCCTTGGCTACTATGTAGCGGGTCAGCAGCGTTTCGGTGCGGGCGGTGATTTTGTCACGGCGCCTGAGCTCGGCAGCTTGTTTGGGCAGTGTCTCGCCAGTCAGATTGACCAGATCATGACTCATTTGAAAGAACAGGGTACTGAGGTTGATGTGATGGAATTCGGCGCGGGCAGTGGTCAGCTTGCAGCCTGTATTCTGGCTGAACTTGAAGTGATTGAGCAGTTGCCGGCACGCTATTTAATCGTCGAAACTTCACCTGATTTGCGCCAGCGTCAACGCGAAACTATTGAGAAGCGTGTGCCTGAGCATCTCGAAAGAGTGGAGTGGGTTGATAGCATTCCCGACCATTCCTTTTCAGGCGTGATTCTGGCCAACGAAGTGCTCGATGCCATGCCTGTCGAGTTATTCGGTATCGATACCGGGGGTGGTGTGCAACAGGGCTGTATATCACTTGAGGAGGGCGGATTCGGCTGGACGGCCGTGGCTGCCGATGATGCATTGGCGGAACAGGTCAAACGTTTTGAGTTGATGCCTGCCTACACCAGCGAGCTCAACACCGCATTACCCGGCTGGATTGCCATGCTGGCCGGCTGGCTGGACAATGGCGTCGTCCTGCTTATCGACTATGGTTTTCCTCGTCACGAGTACTACCATCCGGAACGCAATGGCGGCACGTTGATGTGTCATTACCGGCATCATTCTCATAGTGACCCGCTGCGCCTGGCAGGTATACAGGACATCACTGCACACGTTGATTTCACCGCAGTAGCAGAAGCCGCGGATGACGCCAGACTGGATGTGCTGGGTTTTACCAACCAGGCTGGTTTTTTGATTGGCAATGGCCTGCCGCAGCGTATGGCTGGTTTGATGCAGGAAGATACTGAAACACAGGCAAGGATCAATCATGAGATTCAAATGCTGACTTCACCGGCAGAGATGGGAGAATTGTTCAAGGTCATGGCGCTGGGCCGCGGATATGACGGTGAACTGGACGGCTTTGTATTCAGAGATATGCGTAGGCGTTTGTGATGTCCGACTGGCAAACATTCTGGCTCGCCTTCGTACAGGGATTTACTGAATTCCTGCCGATCTCGAGTTCGGCACACCTGATTTTGATGCCGCGCCTGTTCGGCTGGCCGGATCAGGGGCTGGCCTTTGATGTCGCTGTACATGTTGGCAGTCTGACGGCGATCCTGTTTTATTTCCGCCACGACCTGGTGCCGATGCTGCGGGACTGGGGGCTTAACATCGCAGGGCGACCTGCCACGCAGCATAGCCGCATGGCCTGGGCAGTCATAATTGGTACCATTCCCCTGGGCATCGGCGGTCTTTTATTCAAGAGTCTGGTAAGTGGTGAACTACGTTCACCGTTGGTCATTGCCGCAACGACTATCATCTTCGGCCTGGTGCTTGGCTGGTCCGACAGAGTTGGCACCCGCACCCGCGAGGAACACGACATCACCTGGAAAGATGCGCTGCTGATCGGTGCAGCACAGGTGCTGGCACTGGTTCCGGGTACATCGCGTTCAGGCATTACCATCACCGCCGGATTGCTGCTGGGCCTGACGCGTACAGCCGCGGCACGTTTCTCTTTCCTGTTGTCGATCCCCGCGATCCTGCTGCCGGGTAGTCTGCTTGGGCTTGAGCTGCTGGAGTCCGCCGAGCCGGTTCACTGGCGCAGCTTCATTATTGGCATGGTGCTATCTGCGGTGTTCGCGTATCTGTGCATTCGTCTGTTTCTGGCCTGGATACAGAAGATGGATATGACACCGTTTGTTGTGTATCGGGTGTTGCTGGGGATCTTTTTATTGGTTGTGTTTCTGTAAATAGAAAATCGTGGAAGGCGCGCCCTCGCGGCGATTTACTCTTAAACTATTCCAAAAATAAAAAAATATTCGCCGCGGGGCGCACCTCCCACAAGTCCGCCTCCCACAATTTTCTATTTACAGGAATTAGTTACACAGCCCTCGCCACTACCAGCCCCGTAACTCTCTTTGCACCATTCCTTTTTAACACTTCCGCAATCGCCTGCAATGTCGATCCCGTTGTCATCACATCGTCAATGATTGCAATATGCATGCCCTTAACATTCCCGGTTACACGAAATGCATCGCGTAAATTGTGTCTCCGCTGTTTAGCCGTCAGCCCGGTTTGTGAGGGCGTTGCGCGAACGCGTTTACAAAGGTCATGGCTGGCTGGAATGCCGCTGAGTTTCGAAAGCCGTCGAGCGATTTCCCAGGCCTGATTGTAGCCACGTTGTCTCAGACGGGCGTAATGCAATGGCACAGACACGAGCAGATCTGGTTGCAAATCTGTGGGCTGGACAAGCTCGAACAGCTGTGTTGCAAACAGGCGTGCCACTTCAAACCGGTGTCCGTATTTGAGCTGTTGTACGAGGTGGCTGACTGTTGACTCATAAAGAAAGAGCGAGGTAATTGCATCGAAAGCAGGCCTCTGCTGCAGGCATTGGCCGCAGATGCCGGGCGTCCCGACAGGCAGCGCACAAATACTGCATGACGTTGTTATTGCGGGCAGGTCATTCAGGCAGCCGGGACACAGGCAGAGTCCTTCCAGCGTTGAGCCGCTGCACAGAATGCATGAGGTGGGCAGCAGGAACTGCAGGGCATCCCGCCCAAACTTGTAAACCATCCTTGGTTCTCCAGGTTGACAATCAATAATGACTTGTTGAGACTGCGGGCCTGATAATACAGAGATATGCACGATGAATCAGCCGCAGCAGGACATAAGCAACAACATTCGCCACGACTGGCAGCGCAATGAAATCCTTGCGCTGCTTGAGATGCCATTGAATGACCTGGTATTCAGGGCGCAATCACTGCACAGGAAAAACTTTGATCCCAATGCAGTGCAATTAAGCACGTTGCTGAACATCAAGACCGGTGCCTGCGCCGAGGACTGTGCTTATTGTCCACAGAGTGTTGCCAACGACACATCGCTCGAGATCGAGCCATTGATGGACAAGGACATCGTGATGGACAAGGCCCGCCAGGCAAAGGCCAATGGCGCCAGCCGCTTCTGCATGGGTGCCGCCTGGCGATCCCCGACGCCGAAGGGTTTTGAGCGTACCCTCGAGATCATCCGCGGCGTCAAAAGCCTCGGACTAGAGACCTGTGCGACCTTAGGAATGTTGACACCTGATCAGGCAGAAGCGTTGTCACGTGCAGGCCTCGATTACTACAACCACAACATCGATACCTCGCCGGAGTTCTATGGCGAGATCATCACCACTAGAACATTTCAGGATCGCCTCGACACCTTGTCGCACGTGCGCGACGCCGGTATGAAAATCTGCTGCGGCGGTATCGTGGGCATGGGTGAAGCCGAGTCTGACCGTGCAGGATTGCTGCAGTCACTGGCAAATCTCAATCCTCATCCCGAAAGCGTACCCATCAACCTGCTGGTCAAGATAGAAGGCACCCCGTTGGAAGATGCGGACGATATCGATGTATTTGACTTCGTTCGTTGCATCGCCGTGGCACGCATCATGATGCCCGCCTCGCTGGTGCGCCTGTCAGCCGGCAGACAGGAGATGTCCGATGAAGCGCAAGCGTTGTGCTTTATGGCGGGGGCGAATTCCATCTTTTATGGTGAGAAGCTGCTCACGACGGAGAACCCGGATGCGAATCATGATATGGAGTTGTTTGAGAGGTTAGGGTTGTACCCGATGCAGGTAGAGCTGGATACTGAGAAGGCTGTTTCAGCCTGAATGATTAATACCCCTCACCCTGCCTCTCTCCCAATGGGAGAGGGGATAAACTGGTTTTTTCTGGTACAGGCTTCATGCTAGCACGAGCGACAGGGATTGGGTGTTTGTGGAAAAAGTGTTGTTGGCATGGCCGTTCCATTGCATCCATGCAGGAGGTAGAGCAACGCATGGAGCAGTTGCCGAGGACGCCGGGAGCGACCATGGACGTATTCACGGCGGCTTTCGGATTAAATACCCAGTATCTGCCGCGTTGCTCAACAATAGTAAATTCCCACGTGCATGTTTGATCTCAACTCCGAATTATCGGCACGTCGTGACGCCGGTCTGTACCGTACCAGGCTCCATGCCGAATCAGCACAGGGCGCCAGGATTCGCTATGACGGTAAGGACTATCTCTCTTTCTGCAGCAACGATTATCTTGGGCTGGCAGGCCATACCGATCTGAGAGGCGTGTTGTGTGACGCAGCGCGTGACTGGGGTGTCGGTGCGGGTGCTTCTCATCTTTTGGGCGGTCACAGCCAGCCACATGAAGAGCTGGAAATAGCGCTGGCCAGGTTTATCGGTACTGAGCGGGCATTGCTGTTTTCCACTGGGTACATGGCCAATCTCGGAGTTCTCGCAGGACTGACCGGGCGCGGTGACCGCATCATTCAGGATAAGCTCAACCATGCCTCGCTGATCGACGGCGGACAGCTGTCACGTGCGAAGGTGTCGCGCTACCCGCACGTAGACCATGCTGCAGTCAGTCATATGCTTGGGGAGGGTTTCAGTGGCAAGCAGATTGTCGCCAGTGATGGGGTGTTCAGCATGGATGGTGATATTGCTCCCGTCACAGAATTACTCGCAGCTTGCCGGGAGCATGGCGTGCTGTGCTATATCGATGATGCGCATGGTATGGGAGTGATCGGTGAGTCAGGTCGCGGGTCACTGGAAGCCTGCGGCGTCGATCCCGGTGTTGAAGAAAATAGGCCGCATTTGCTGGTCATGGGCACGCTGGGAAAGGCCTTCGGGAACTTCGGGGCCTTTGTGGCCGGCAGTGAGGCGTGGATCGAGACATTGATACAACAGGCACGTACTTATGTCTATACGACAGCCTTGCCACCTGCACAGGCTGCTGTGAGTCTTGCTGCGTTGGACATCGTGCAGCGGGAAAGCTGGCGGCGTGAACATCTGGCACAGCTGGTTTGTCGTTTTCAGAGTGGCTGTAAGGAACGCGGTATCCGGATGATGCCTTCCAATACACCCATCCAGCCTGTCGTGATCGGCGACAAACAGCGTGCCATGGAGATAGCGCACCAGTTGAAGTCACAGGGCCTGCTGGTCTTTGCTATTCGACAACCGACGGTGCCGGCAGGCACTGAGCGTCTGCGTATCACTTTCAGTGCCGCACACGAACTGGGAGATATCGATCAGTTGCTCGATGCATTGCAGGAGGCAGGGCTGTGATGCGTGTGTTACTGCTGCCTGGCTGGGGATTTAGTGCGAGTGTGTTCGGCAGCCTCGTGGATGCACTGGGGGATGATTATGAATTTGACAGGGCTGAGATGTCGCCCACAAGCCCGGGTGCTGAACTTCCAGATATGTTAGTTCAACAGGCCGATTCGGCAGATGTGCTGATTGGCTGGTCGCTGGGTGGTCAACTGGCGCTGCGTCTTGCAGTACAGCATCCCGGGCGAACCAGGCGCCTGGTGCTGCTGGCCACGACACCCTGCTTCACAGAACGCAGGGACTGGGATTCAGGCATGCCTGAATCGGTATTCAATGGATTTCGACAGCTTGTAATGAGCGATGCGGCTGCCGGTTTGCAGCAGTTTATTAGGCTCAACTCGGGAACCAGGGTTAATCCGGAAACACGCACACTGCTCAGCGACAACACCGTAGAACCGAATACTGATGCGTTGACCGCAGGGTTGGATATATTGGAAAAGACAGATCTGCGTGACGAAATGGTAATTCTTCAGACTCGAGTACTGATTCTTCAGGCGCGTGACGACCGTCTGGTGCCGCTACAGGCGGGCAGATGGTTAAGCGGTCAACTCCCGAAGGCAAAGCTGGTGGAATATGACAACGGCGGCCACGCCTTTTTCCTGTCACAGCCTGCCCGGGTTGCGGAGGTGATTCGGCAATGGTTGTGAAAGGGGGTCACCAGCCCGGGCATCCCGTACACGGATTTGAGTGCGCGGCAGATACCTATGATGAATACGCCGTGCTGCAGCGTGCTGTCGGCGAAGAGATGCTGGAGCGACTGCAGTTTGTGACGATGAAGCCGACAACAATCCTTGATGCTGGCTGCGGCACGGGCCATTGCACACGCGCATTGCGTGAGGCGTATAAGGGTGCAAGGGTGATAGGTCTGGACAGGGCGGTTGCTATGCTCAAATCTGGACGCCGGCAGAAGGGCTGGTTCGACAGGACGCGCTACCTGCAGGCAGATGCCATGCAACTGCCGCTTGGGGATGGCTGTATTGATCTGGTGTTCTCCAATCTGATGCTGCAGTGGTGTGATCCTCATCGCGTCTTTCAGGAATTTCGTCGCGTTCTGAGCAGCGATGGCCTGCTTATGTTCTCGAGTTTCGGACCGGACACGCTACGGGAATTGCGTGAAGCCTGGGCGGGCATCGATGAGCGGCCGCATGTGATTGATTTTACCGACATGCATGATCTGGGTGACATGCTGATGCACACTGGTTTTCGCGAACCGGTCATGGATGTCGACCGTCACACACTGACCTACAAAGACGTACTGGGTCTGCTGCGTGATCTGCACGGAATTGGTTCACGTAACATCGATACTCATCGCAGTCGAGGTTTGATGGGACGCGGGGCTTTGCAGTCACTGGCACAGGCATATCAGCAGTTTGTCGATCATGCAGGGCGCCTGCCAGCGAGTTACGAGGTTGTCTATGGGCACGCCTGGTCTGGTGGTCAGGGAGCCGATCAGGATCAACCGGGTGAAACGATGGTGTCCCTCGATCGCCTCAGGAGTGGATTGTGAGTTCGGGCTGGTTTATCACCGGAACGGATACCGGTGTCGGCAAGACACTGATCACCAGTGCGCTCTTGCATGCATTGGCGGCTCAGGGTAAGCGGGTCATCGGTATGAAACCGGTCGCCAGCGGCTGCACAGAGTCCGGCTCACAGCGCAGCAATGAAGATGCCGAACAGCTCATTGCAGTGAGCAACATCGAGGCCGATTACGATACAGTTTGCCCCTATCGGTTTCTAACTCCCATCGCGCCGCATCTCGCGGCGGCCGAAGAGGGCGTGGAGATCTGCATTGACAGGATCATCGACTGTTACCAAATTCTAAAGCCGCAGGCCGACCGGGTGCTGGTAGAAGGTGTCGGTGGTTGGGCGGTGCCGATCAATGAACAGTACAGCATGGGCGATGTCGCGGTGAGACTGGGTTTGCCGGTAGTAATCGTCGTTGGTGCAAGGCTCGGGTGTATCAGCCACGCTCTGCTGACGCAGCAATGTATTCTCGACCGCGGTTTGCCTTTGGCCGGCTGGGTCTACAATCACATTGATCCGGACATGCAGCGCAGTGATGCCGTGCTGGCCAGTTTGCATGACCGGATGTCTGCACCGCTGCTCGGATCTATCCCTTTTATGAGGAATGCCGATCCGCAGCAGATATCGACCTTCCTTGATCTAGATCAATAGAATAAACTTATCTCTGCGCTAGCCAGACTGTTATCAGGCAGGAATTCTCAATATTTCCAGCCGCAGTAAAACAACAATAACTAGTTGTATTAAATAGATGTTATCAATATTTCGTTGATTCCCTTATGCCCGGCAAGGTACTTTATTCGTAGATTGACAATTGTCATGGACAAATTCGCGACTTGCCATTTCAGGGCTTTTTTGGCATAAACCGTTAGCTGGTCTGATAAGGATAAAAACTGACCTCTGAGATGTACCACTGAAGGAGTGATATGTGGTTTTCACTGATTGCAGTTCGACATCGGATTGTACACTGGAAATCAGGCCTAATCGTTCGCTCACACGACGCGGAATGATCGTATTTTTTACACTCGTTTGCGTTGCTGCCATGTTAATCGCCATACGCTTCCTGTTTTTGGGTGCCTGGATGGTGATGCCATTCACCATCCTGGAGATGATGGTGCTTGGCGGAGGGTTTTACGCTTTCGAAAAAGCGACTGCCTATCGTGAGCTGATCACGCTCAGGGGGGAAGAGCTTTTAGTCAGGCGTGAAGCACGTGACGGCGATCAGGAATGGTCTTTTCAGCCGTACTGGGTGCAGGTGATTCTGCAGCAAGATAACAAGAGCTGGTATCCGAGCCGCTTGTATATCAGATCGCACGGGGATCAGGTCGAAGTGGGTACTTGTCTGACTGACTACGAGAGAGAAAAGCTCTCAGAAGATTTACAAAATTTGATTGCGCAGAATACGCGTGTCGCACCAGCGAACAGCTGATAAACAAGAGATAGAGACGAGTCTGGAGTCAATATGTTGCATAAATTAAGGGTGATGGTTGGGTATCTTGTTGCTATTACGGCGACGTGGTTGCCTGCTAGCAGCTATGCCGAGTTCAAATACAACCTGCCTGAACCTGTTTCGGGAATTACCCGTGACATCTACAGCCTGCATAATCTCACATCGATTGTGGGCATCATTATCATGATCATCGTAACCGGCCTGATCGTCTATTCGCTGGTCACCCATCGCAAGTCAAAAGGTTTTGAAGCTGATCAGCACTTCCATGAGTCATGGTTCGGCAAGTGGTCCTGGGCCCTCGTGCCGGTCATTGTGCTGGGCATCGATATGTCCATTGCAGGCCCTGCTTCGAAGACGCTGAACAAGATCGAAACCTATGACCCTGCCGATGTGACCGTAAAGGTGACTGGCTCGCAGTGGAAATGGACCTACGAATATATGGACAGCGGCGTCAAGATCGTCAGCAACCTGAACCGCGACCTGACCCCTGAAGACGAATTTTATCTGCGTGACGTCGACAACCCGCTGGTGCTGCCGACTGGTAAGCGTATTCGCTTCCTGCATACAGCATCAGATGTACTGCATGCCTGGTGGGTGCCCGCCATTACCTACAAGAAGGATTCAATTCCCGGTTATATCAATGAAACCTGGACGGTTCTGGACACTGACAAGGAAGGCACCTATCGCGGTCAATGTGCTGAAAACTGCGGCACGGGCCATGCCTATATGCCTATTGTCGTCAATGTTGTCAGTGCGAGCGCGTTTGATGAGTTTATCGGCGGTCAGAAACTGGCCATGGCGGCAGCCGCTGAAGAGGCATCTGCAGACAAAATCTGGGCTCATGAAGAGCTGATGAAGCGCGGTGAAGAGGTCTACATCAAGAACTGCGTGGCCTGTCACCAGGTAACGGGTGAAGGCATCCCGAATGTCTTCCCGGCACTGAAAGGCGGGGCAATTACCACTGGTGATCTGGCTGCACACAAGGATATTGTTCTGAATGGCAAACAGGGAACAGCTATGGCTGCCTGGAGCGCTCAACTGAACGATCTGGAGATTGCTGCGTTGATCACCTATGAGCGTAATGCATGGGGCAACAACACGGGTGATACCGTACAGCCTGCCGATATCAAGGCAGCACGATAAGCTTAACAAGGAGATTATGATCATGAGTACTGCTGTCGCACACGACGATCATCACAACGAACCACCCAAGGGCTTCGGCCGCTGGTTATACAGCACCAACCACAAAGACATCGGGACCATGTACCTGATCTTCTCGCTGGTCATGATGTTCCTGGGCGGCGCCATGGCGATGCTGATCCGGGCCGAATTGTTCATGCCTGGCCTGCAGATC
>Ga0209013_10006338_pt1 | contig 10060 bp, 8 predicted proteins | sample Cruoilmetagenom2_FD_187291 | JGI IMG/M metagenome (GOLD analysis project Ga0209013, IMG submission 187291) | Oil polluted marine microbial communities from Coal Oil Point, Santa Barbara, California, USA - Sample 2 (SPAdes) (version 2) | ecosystem: Environmental > Aquatic > Marine > Oil seeps ...
GCGAAGTAATAAAGTTTACTATTTTTCACTAAAGCAATCATCCAGTTACACGCAAACAAACCTGAAATAAAAGCAGCAATAAAACCTACGCTCATACTTCCAATTTGATCACTTTCTAAACTAATTTCTCCGCTCATAATATCTTTAGCTACTTTGCCAAAAATAAGTGGAACAACCATTAAAAATGAAAATCGAGCAGCCTTAGTTCTATCAATACCTAATAAAACAGATGTAGATATTGTAGCGCCTGATCTTGATATGCCAGGCAGCATAGCAATTGCTTGAGAAACACCAACTATAAAAGCATTTTTATACGATACATTTTTATTTGTATTTTTAGCTTTATCTGCTAGTAATAATAACAAACCAGTGATTAATAGCATAAATCCAACCATTAAAATATTGCCATTAAAAAAAGTTTCTAATTGTTCTTCAAACATAAGGCCAATGATAACTGCAGGTATCATTGAGATTATTATTTTAAGTGAAAAAATAAACTCTTCATTCCATTTAAACTGAAATAAACCTTTGATAATATCTAAAACTTCTTTTCTAAAGATAACCAAAGTGCTTAGTGCTGTAGCAAAATGTAGGACCACCGTAAAAGTTAAACTTTCTTGAGGTAGAGATTGGTCACCAAAAAGAGCTTTGGCTAATTCTAAATGTCCGCTTGATGATACCGGTAAAAATTCGGTTAAACCTTGAATAATTCCAAGAATTATGGCTTCTATATAACTCATTAAAATTGATTAAATAGGATGGATTACTTTTTCTTTGGATTGGCCATGATGGCATATATTTCAACTGCAAGACCAATAAGAACAATGGTTGGAGCGAGTCTAATTCTACGAAAGTTGTAGATATCTTCATTAAATACATTTGGATCATCGCTTCCGCCTCCCGCCATTAAAATAAAACCAATTAGAATAATTATAATTCCAGTAATCATTAGGATATAGTTTCTTTTTCCAAAAAGAAATTCACCGGACTCTTTATTTTTATTTGCCATTTTATATTAAATTTATATTAATTCTAATAATACAATTCGTCCGTTCTTAAATTTAAAAAACGTTGGGTTGCAAAAAAAGTACTCAACCAAGTAATTAAAATTCCAATTAAAAAAACTAGACCAAATAAACTTGCAATTTCAATTCGATCGTCAATAATACCAAATTCTGGGAATTGTTTATTAAAGTAAAACAAAACAACAGCAAGTCCTATTAAAGCTAAAATTGCACCAATAATCCCTAATCTAACACTTCTCCAAATAAATGGTTTACGTATAAACCTTTTTGTTGCACCCACCATTTGCATTGTTTTTATGGTAAATCTTTTTGAGTAAACGGATAATCTAATAGAGCTGTTTATCAAAACAACTACAATTAAGGTTGCTAAACCGCTAAAAATCAATATAAATAGACTTATTCTTTTTACGTTTTTTGTCAACAATTCTATTAAAGGTTTGTCATAGGAAACGTCTGAAACAAACTGATTATTTTTGTATTTCTCTTCAATTTCATTCATTTTTTCTGGAGTTACAAAATCGGCATTTAAATTAATGTCAATTGAATTTTGAAGCGGATTGTAACCTAAAAAATCCATAAAATCTTCACCATTTTCTTTTTTGTAAATCTCTGCGGCCTCTTCTTTTGAAATGAATTTGGTCCCTTTTGTATAAGGTTCTTCATCAATAGAAACTTGTAAATTTAGAAGACTCTCTTTTTTTACCTCATTTTTTAAAAAAAGTGTTATTGCCGCTTGCTCTTTAAAATAGTTGGATACTTTTTTTGTATTTAAAACTAATAAACCTAACAAGCCTAACAAAAATAGAACTAAAGAAATACTAATTATTACTGAAATATAAGACGAACGTAATCTTCTTTTTTGATATTTTTCAAAAGATTTACTCATAAATTTTCATAAAGATTGTGGTGTGCAAGGTAATTAAATCAATTTGTTTGACAAACAAAATATATTGCGTTTGTCTTATTTTTTTTCATCAATCTCTTGACAAAGTTCAATCAAAACTCCATTAGATGATTTTGGATGTAAAAAGGAAACTAATTTATTGTCGGCTCCTTTTTTAGGAGTTTTATTCAGTACAATGAAACCTTCTTTTTTAAGTCTGTCAATTTCTTTATTGATATTATCAACAGAAAAAGCTATATGATGAATTCCTTCTCCTTTTTTTTCTATAAATTTTGCAATTGGACTATCTGGTTTTGAAGCTTCTAATAATTCAATTTTATTTGGACCTATTTGAAAAAAAGATGTTTTAACACCTTCGCTTAGAACATTCTCAATTTTATAATGCTTTTCACCAAAAAGAGAAGCGAATAATTCATTAGATTTTTCTATATCTTTAACTGCAATACCGATATGTTCAATTTTATTCATCATGCATTTTTTTATTTCAAAAATAGATAATTTATACCCAACGGATTTAGCATTTAGATATTTTTAACCTTATTTTTGCATTTATGGAAACAAATAGACAAAAAAAAATAGCTGGAGTAATTCAAAAAGACTTGGTTGATATTTTACAAAGCGCTGCTCGTGATGGAATGAAGGGTGTAGTAATTTCGGTAACTAAAGTTCATGTTACTACTGATTTAGGTCAAGCTAAAGCTTATTTAAGTATTTTTCCATCCGAAAAAAAAGATGAAATATTTGAAGGCATAAATTCAAATACACCTATGCTTAGACATGCTTTAGCGGTTAGAACGAAAAACCAGTTACGTAGAATGCCTGAGCTTACATTTTATATAGATGATTCTTTAGATTATATTGATAATATTGATGCGGCACTAAGAGGTGATGAAAATGATCCTATAAAAAACCCTAACTCTTTTAATAAAAAGAAATAACAATTTGAATTTTCCATTTTACATTGCAAAGCGATATTTATTTTCTAAAAGCAGTAACAATGCTATAAATATTATTACAATTATTGCAACACTTGGGGTTATTGTTAGTACAATTGCTTTGTTTATTGTTCTTTCTGTTTTTTCAGGATTAAAAAATTTTAGTCTAAGTTTTATAAGAACCGCTGATCCCGATTTAAAGATCACTTCCGTCCAAGGAAAATCTTTCCATTATAATGATTCTATAAAACAAGCACTTTTAAAAAATAAGATAGCATCCTATTCAAAAGTAATTGAGGAACGTGTTTTTTTAAATTATAGAGACAAATCACATGTTGCCAGCATTAAAGGAGTTGATTCAAATTATTTGTTAGTAAACAGATTAGATACAGCTGTTTATTTTGGTAATTGGGTAAACTATGATGCAAAATATACAAGTGTAGTTGGAAGTGGAATTGCCAATGCACTTTCAGTTGGAGCATATGATTTTTTAGAATCACTTAAAATATTTGTTCCTAAACCTGGTACAGGTTATATAACCAATCCCAAAACAGCGTTTAGTCAGGTAAATACACAACCAATAGGAGTGTATAGGCTAACCGATGATTTAGATAAAAAATTTGTCTATACCAATTTAAGCTTAGCGCAAGAATTATTGAATTATAAACCAAATCAAATTTCGGCAATTGAATTAAAAATTGACAAAGAAAGAAATATAGATGATGTTAAAAATGAATTACAACAATATCTTGGCAGTAAGTATACAATTCAAACACGGGAGCAATTAAATTCTGTTTTTTATAAAATGTTGAATACTGAGAATTTAGTTTCTTATTTGGTTTTTACTTTAATTTTAATAATTGCACTTTTTAACGTTATTGGTGCCATAGTGATGATGATTATTGATAAAAAAGATAATTTAAAAACACTTTTTCATTTAGGGTCAACAATTCAAGAGATAAGAAAAGTTTTTGTTTTACAGGGTTTTCTATTAACAGTATACGGATTAATTATTGGTTTAATAATTGCTATTCCGTTTGTACTATTTCAAAAAAAGTATGGATTTATTATGATAACACAATCGCTAGCGTATCCTGTTGAATTCCATTTTACAAATGTTTTGATTGTTGTTGCTACCATTGTAGTTCTAGGCTATTTGGCAGCTAAAATAGCTAGTGGAAGAATAAGTAAAAAATTGGTGGAATAAGTAACAGTTAAAATAATATCTAAGAAAACTTCTCCAAAACTTCCTCGAATACCTTAAAAACATCTTCTTTATTATCAGAAGTTACCATTCTTAATCTATATTCTTTAAAATGAGGTATTCCTTTAAAATAGTTGGTATAATGTCTGCGTGTTTCAAATAGTCCAGTACGTTCACCATTCCATTTCATAGCCATTTCTAAATGTTGTTTAGCAGTTTGCACTCTTTCTCTAATTGTAGGAGGTTCAAGATGTTTACCAGTTTCAAAATAGTGTTTTACCTGAGCAAAAAACCAAGGATTTCCAATGCTTGCCCTTCCAATCATTGCTCCATCCAATCCAAATTTGTCTCTCATGATCATAGCTTTTTCGGGAGAGTCAACATCGCCATTTCCAAAAACAGGAATATGCATTCTTGGATTATTTTTAACATTGGCTATTGGTTCCCAATTTGCTTCTCCTTTATACATTTGCGCTCTGGTCCTTCCATGAATTGCTATTGCTTGAGTTCCAACATCCTGCAGTCTTTCAGCTACTTCTATAATGTGAATAGAATCATGATCCCACCCCAAACGAGTTTTTACAGTTATTGGAAGTTTTGTGTGCTTAATCATTTCTTCAGTAAGCTTAACCATAAGCGGAATATCTTTTAGTATTCCTGCTCCCGCTCCTTTACTCACTACTTTTTTTACTGGACAACCATAGTTAATGTCAATAAAATCAGGATTTGATCTTTCAACAATTTCTACAGTTTTTAACATAGAATCTAAGTTGGCGCCAAATATTTGAATACCAACCGGACGTTCTTTATCGTAAATGTCAAGTTTTTGAACACTCTTTGCGGCATCTCGAATCAATCCCTCTGAAGAAATAAATTCCGTGTAAACAACATCAGCACCTTGTTCTTTACAAAGAGCTCTAAATGGAGGGTCACTCACATCCTCCATGGGTGCAAGTAATAAAGGGAATTTACCTAATTCTATAGTTCCAATTTTTGCCATTTTATCATAAAATTGAACGGTAAAAATATTCAAAACTTTCGACTTTTAACTTCTATCCTTTTAGATTTTTTTATCGTTATTTTTTCCGCTTTAAGCGATATTTCATTTCCTTTTAAAAAAACTACTTTTGTTGCCAACTAAAATCAAAAAAATGAAAATCAAATTTATACTTGTTTTAATTGTAGCTTCTATATTAAGCTGTAAAACAACTACTGAAGAAAAAAAAGAAAAGAACTATGAAAAGGAAGATGCAGCAACTGGTGCAACTAAGATCGTTAATATAACACATTACCCACAAGAAAAGCACTTGACTAATATAAAGCAATTGACATTTGGTGGAGATAATGCTGAAGCTTATTGGAGTTTTGATGGAAAAAAATTAGTTTTCCAAGCAACTAATCCAGCTTGGGATTTAAGCTGCGATCAAATATTTACCATGAATATTTCTGACGATTTGAGTGATGGTTCAAAACCTCAATTAATAAGTACAGGATTAGGCCGTACTACTTGTAGTTATTTTTTACCAGGAGATTCTACCATAGTATATTCTTCAACACATTTAGGTAGTAAAGATTGCCCGGAAGTTCCAAAAAAGGAGGATCATGGAGGTAAATATGTTTGGCCTGTTTATGAAACGTTTGATATTTTTGTTGCTGATGTAAATGGTAAAATGGTAAAACAATTGACTAATGAATCTGGTTATGATGCAGAACCAACGGTTTCGCCTAAAGGAGATAAAATTGTTTTTACTTCAACCAGATCTGGAGATCTTGAATTATATACAATGAATATCGATGGCTCGGATGTAAAACAAGTTACGAATGAATTAGGTTATGATGGAGGTGCTTTCTTTTCACCGGATGGAACGAAATTAATTTTCCGTTCTTCACGGCCAAAAACGGAAAAAGAAATTAAAGAATATAAAGATCTATTGGCACAGGGATTAGTAATGCCTACGAATATGGAATTATATGTTTGTAATGTTGATGGTAGTAATATGAAAAAAATTACGAATTTAGGAAGTGCTAACTGGGCACCATTCTTTCATCCAAATGGTGAGAAAGTGTTGTTTTCAACCAATCACCATAAAGAAAAACATGATGGATTTAATTTATTTATGATTAATGTTGATGGATCGGGGTTAGAGCAAATCACCTTTGATGCAGTATTTGATGCATTTCCAATGTTTTCTCCAAATGGTAAACAATTAGTTTTTTCTTCAAATAGAAATAATGGAGGAACTCATGAAACTAATTTATTTCTTGCCGACTGGGTTGAGTAAATAAGTTAATCAAATAATAAGATTAGAGATTTTATAAATTATCTCTTATCAACATTAAAGTTAATACCTATAAAATACAATGGTGAAGTTTTATGACTTTGCCATTTGTTTTTTTCGCTATCTTGCAGCACTCTTAAAATATGCCATTTTTAAAGATGAAGAACATTAGAAATTTTTGCATTATTGCACATATTGACCATGGTAAAAGTACTTTGGCGGATAGGCTTTTAGAATTCACTGATACCATAACGGAACGTGAAAAGCAAGATCAATTGTTAGATACGATGGATTTGGAGCGTGAACGTGGTATTACCATAAAAAGTCATGCTGTTCAAATGGATTATGAACAAGATGGGGAAGAGTATGTGTTGAATTTGATTGACACTCCAGGTCATGTTGATTTTTCTTATGAAGTATCTAGGTCTATCGCTTCTTGCGAAGGAGCATTATTAATCGTAGATGCTGCTCAAAGTATTCAAGCCCAAACTATTTCTAATTTATACTTGGCTTTAGATAATGACTTAGAAATTATTCCAGTTTTAAATAAAGTTGATTTACCAAGCGCTAATCCTGAAGAAGTTACTGATGATATCGTTGATTTATTAGGTTGTGATCCTAATGAAGTTATTCATGCAAGTGGAAAAACAGGGTTTGGAATGGATAAAATTTTAGCAGCAATTATAGAAAGAGTTCCTGCTCCTAAAGGTGACCCAGATCAACCATTGCAAGCATTGATTTTTGATTCTGTATATAATTCTTATCGTGGAGTTGAAACTTATTTTAAAATCATGAATGGCGAAATTAATAAAGGGCAACGTATTAAATTTATGGCAACGGATAAAGAATATTTTGCTGATGAAGTTGGAACATTAAAAATAAATCAAGTGCCTAAAGCATCCATAAAAACAGGTGATGTTGGCTATTTAATTACAGGAATTAAAACTGCTAGTGAGGTAAAAGTTGGAGATACTATTACAGATGCGGTTAACCCAACTCAAAATAAAATTGATGGATTTGAAGATGTAAAACCAATGGTTTTTGCAGGTATTTATCCAGTTGATACAGATGATTATGAGGAGTTAAGAGCTTCCATGGAAAAATTACAATTAAATGATGCTTCATTGGTTTTTTTACCTGAAAGTTCGGCAGCGTTAGGTTTTGGTTTTAGATGTGGATTTTTAGGGATGTTGCATTTAGAAATTATTCAAGAAAGACTAGAGAGAGAATTTGATATGACGGTTATTACAACCGTACCAAACGTATCTTATCATGCATATACGAATAAAGAACCTGATAAAGTGATATTGGTAAACAACCCTTCTGATTTACCCGAGCCATCTACATTAAATAGAGTAGAGGAACCTTATATTAAAGCAAGCATCATTACAAAATCTGATTTTGTTGGTCCAGTGATGAGTTTGTGTATTGAAAAGCGTGGAGAAATTACAAATCAAACTTATTTAACAACCGAAAGAGTTGAATTGACATTTGATATGCCTTTGGCTGAAATTGTGTTTGACTTTTACGATAGATTAAAAACCGTATCTAAAGGATATGCTTCTTTTGATTATCACCCTATTGGAATGAGAGAATCAAAATTGGTACGGGTTGATATTTTGTTAAATGCACAACCTGTTGATGCACTTTCAGCATTATTGCATGATAGTAGCGCTTATTCCATTGGTAAAAAAATGTGTGAAAAACTACGACAATTAATTCCACGTCAGCAATTTGACATTCCAATTCAAGCTGCAATTGGCGCAAAAATTATTGCAAGAGAAACAATTAAAGCGTTGCGTAAAGATGTAACAGCAAAATGTTATGGAGGTGATATTTCAAGAAAAAGAAAGCTTCTAGAAAAACAGAAAAAAGGTAAAAAACGTATGCGTCAAGTAGGGAATGTTGAAATACCTCAACAAGCGTTTATGGCTGTATTAAAGCTTAATGATTAAGAAAGTTAGTACTAGATTATAATAATTAAGTAGAATGATTTTTTAATTCTTATTGAATAAAAAAAAAGCCCTGTAATACTATCACAGGGCTTGAATTGAAAATTACAAGTTTTTAAACAGTTCTAAACGTTCCCATTGAGATTCAACTTGTTCTTGTGCCTTATCAAGTAATTCTTTACCTAAAACACCATCTTCTTTAGCAACTCTAGTAAAACGAGCTTCATTGTACATAAAGTCTTCTAATGGAGCTGCCGGAGCTTTTGAATCTAATCTAAATTTCTTCCCTTTTGGTTTAGAAGGATCAAATCTAAATAATGGCCAGTATCCTGTTTCAACAGCTTTTTCTTGTTGAGTTGCACCATGCTTAAGATCATAACCATGTTCACCACAATGAGAATAAGCAACAATTAATGAAGGTCCAGGATAATCTGCAGCTTCTTTTATAGCTTTTAATGTTTGAAGATCTTTAGCTCCAGAAGCTATTTGAGCAACATATACGGTTCCGTAAGATATGGCCTGCATTGCTAAACTTTTCTTAGGTGTTTTCTTCCCTGCAATTGCAAATTTAGCACTTGCTCCAAGTGGAGTTGCTTTTGACATTTGTCCACCAGTGTTGGAATAAACTTCAGTATCCATCACTAAAATATTAATATTTTCTCCAGAAGATAATACATGGTCAACACCACCATAACCAATATCATAGGCCCAGCCATCACCACCAAATATCCAAACCGCTTTTTTGCGTAAATATTCAGTTAACTGACCTAATTTTTTGGCTTCGTCATTGTTGTCAATAATTTCTAATGTTTTATTTAATTTGTCTATATCAGCAAATTTCTTGGCTTTTCCTGCTTCATCCTCTTCAGGATTCTCCATAATAGCATTAACAATTTCACTTCCAACTAACAATTCTAGTGATTTTAACAGATTAACAGCAATTTCCTGTTTTTTAGTTAAACCCAAATGCATACCTAATCCAAATTCAGCATTATCTTCAAATAGCGAATTTGCCCATGCCGGACCTCTACCAAATTCATTTGTTTTATAAGGAGTTGTTGGTAGGTTACCACCATAAATAGAAGAACAACCAGTTGCATTGGCAATCAAAATACTATCACCATATAACTGAGTAATTAATTTAATGTATGGAGTTTCACCACAACCAGAACAAGCTCCTGAGAATTCAAATAATGGCTCTAAGAATTGAGATCCTTTTACATTAGTTGTAATTAACTCTGTTCTATCGTAATTTGGTAAATCAATAAAGTAATCCCAGTTTTTATTTTCAACTACATCATGATCTATTTTCTTATGCATATTGATTGCTTTGAAGCCTTCAATTTCTTTACTTTCTGCCGGACAAACTTCTACACAAAGATCACATCCCGTACAATCTTCAGGAGCAACCTGTAGAACATAAACATCATTTTCTTCAAACGGACGGCCTTTAGCCGAAACAGTTTTTAATGTAAGTGGAGAATCTTTCAATTCTTCCTTAGTTACAACTTTAGCTCTAATTGCTGCATGAGGACAAACTGCCACACACTTATTACATTGTGTACAAAGATTTTCATCATCCCAGATAGGAATATAATCAGCAATTCCACTTTTTTCATATTGTGTAGTTCCTGTAGGGAATGTTCCGTCAACAGGGAATGCACTAACAGGCAGTTCATCTCCTCTACCACCTAATATTTTTTCTAAAACATCAGTTACAAATCCTTTTGGAGCATTGGTCATTGGAGATAAAAATGCTTT
>Ga0209013_10006339_pt1 | contig 10060 bp, 8 predicted proteins | sample Cruoilmetagenom2_FD_187291 | JGI IMG/M metagenome (GOLD analysis project Ga0209013, IMG submission 187291) | Oil polluted marine microbial communities from Coal Oil Point, Santa Barbara, California, USA - Sample 2 (SPAdes) (version 2) | ecosystem: Environmental > Aquatic > Marine > Oil seeps ...
GCCGCCGCCTGCTGGTTCTGGAATATCTGCTACTACTGCTTCTGTAGTTAAGAATAATGCTGCTACAGATGCAGCATTTTGAAGTGCTGAACGAGTAAAACAGCCGTTCTTTCACAATTTATTAGAGAAATACCACTTCTCAATAAATTTAATATATTTCTATTATGAAGTATTTGTTGCATTTTGTGAAGCAGTATTTGAAAACAGGAAAAATAGCGCTCCTACTCGATTGTTATGATATTTCTTTTTTATGTCCTATACTCTTTTTTGAACGACCATAATTCCAGTTTAAAATTAAAAAAGAGTCCGACATACGTCAGACTCTTCCATCAAAATTAATAAATTAGTTGCACGAATTCCTCTTTGGAAATACCACCAAAATATTTTGGGAAATCGATAGACTCAAGCGCTTCCTCGATTCCTTGTTTACTATATGGCTTACCAGTAAGAAGTTGCTCGACTTCTTCCATGTCACCAACACTAAAGAAGAGAGCCTTACCTTTTGCTAACTCGTCCGATTATTACTTTTCCACTATTATACAGTTAGTAAAAATTATATTGCAATTGTTCATTTGTGAATCTGAACAAAATAAAAACACTTCAAGTTGAATGAAGTGTTTTGAATGTGAATACTTTTCGTTTAGTTTCGTAAAATCTCAATTCTACTCTCTAAATTTTCAAACGACTCTCAGGTGTATCATCTTTTTAGCCATTCTAAACGAAGTACTAAAGCCACAAGAAGCGATTTCATTGGGGTTGTCGATGGTAAATTAAAAATCCCTAAGGTGCTGTTAAGGAATGCTGTTATATCAAGGTTTATTGTTGATTTGTAGGGTTATGAATTGCAGACTGGACTGTTAATCACAAGTGTTCAAGATTGTTAATGTCGTTAATTCAATTTTATCCAAAGTTGGTAGTAATCACAACTTATTTTCAACTTATTGATTTGTTGAAAACTCCTTTGTAACTCCAAATATATAAAATATCTTTTTAACTGATGATACGGTTCACCGTTATCAACAAAAAACACAGTTAATCTTATAAATAAAGTGTTTGTTTTAATTTAAAAAACCACTCCTCCGAGTGGTTTTTTCATAATAAGATCATAATAAGCATTGTTTAATGATGTAAATTTTCAGCTATCGTGGTAAATACTTTTGAGGAATTTTTAAACTCAGTAGCCCTTGCATGATTAAAATCTTTAATTATTTTTGGCATTACTGGTTCTATAGATAAAGTAATCCCTGTTGGTAGCAAACTATTAGCTAATCTAATTTCTCTTTCCTCGGAATCTTTTAGATAATATAAAAATAACTCAACACTATCAATACCCATCTTTATTTTGGCAAAGGTGTTCTTGGTTTTGTCTAGTTTCTTAAAACTAATAGTCAGTTGGTGATGTAAACTTTTATCTTTAATAGGTGTATCAATCATTATATATTTAAAATAATTCCAATCCTGTAAAAAATGGTTTATATAGTATGAACCTAATTGTGAAATTGCAATTGATTTGGTATTAACTAGCTGTTGTCGTTCTCCTATATCAGATTCAATAATAAATTGTTGTAATAAGTATTCTAATACATTACCCATTTTTTCTTTATTAACAAACATAAATGAAAATTTTTCATAAAGTTCGTCTAATGTAACAAACCCATTGTTATATTGATTTTGAGTCCAAGCCTTATTCTCTAAGAACCGTAATACATAAATATTTGTAAAGTGAGAGTAGTATCCATCATCATTATAATTAAAAAGATTCTTTATTGGAGAATCTTTTGATTGATAATATTTATTATCACCTAAAGCAATACTTTCAAGTACTTCATTATATTTAAAATTTGCATTTTTAAGTTTTTTTATTATGTCATAGTTTTGATATAAAACAAAATTACCAGATTGTATGAATTTTTTGAATATTAATAGCACTCTTCTCATATTTCCACCCGATAAATACTCAAACATTTCCTCTACTTGTCTTTCTGGTATATAATCAAGAGTATTTTCAAGTATTTTTACGAATTGAGCAACAGGTATTTTAAATGTTTTTGTACTTCCAGTCTTACTATCTAAATCAATAATGAACTCTTCACGAGGATATTTTAAAGAAGCACTCAACCTCTTTTTTAATAGTTCTTTAACACTTGGTGGCTCTATTCTAAATATTATTGGCTCGTATGCATCAAAAGGCGGTTTATCTAATGAATTAAAGTAATTTTCTAACCTTAAAGCTGTAACGATTATCGCTTGATAATCATTAGCTCTTCTAAATGCGTTCATTAATATTTCTAATTGTTGGTCATTAGGTTTTTGGTCTGTGTTATCAAAAACAAAACATATTTTTTTCCCTAACTTTTCTCTTAAGTATTCAAATACTTTCTTAAAGTGAAGCTCCCTATTTTGTTCTAGTTCCTTTATTTTACTAAACTTCTCTTTTTCCACTTCTTTCTCATCTTCTAGAATATATGGTGGTAAACCGTCTATTAGTAAATCTATCTCAGTTTCATATATTTTAAGTTTTGTTTCCCATTTAGAAATACTGTACTCTTTAAAAAGGTCTGTTTTAAATAATTCTTCTAAAGTATCTGTTAAAAATTTATCAACCTCGTCCACTTTACCTGTGAAGTCTAAAAAGTTAATATTTATCCAAATTAAATCTTTTCTAACAATTTCACTTAACTCAAAAAAATAAAAGTGATTTATAAAAGTGGTTTTACCAGCACCTACGCCTCCAGCTAATATAAATACTGCACCCTCATTTTCATTAAGTTTTGTTATATATTTTTCCTCAAAATTTCCATCTTGCCATAAACGGTCATTTACTGTTAGCTTATTTAATGCATTTATCTTTTGTGATGTAATTTTCTGTTTAAGGTGTTGTGAAAAAGAAGTGAATTTCCCAGTTGGGTCACAGTAACATTCCTTTAATGTCTCTAGCTGTGTTTTACTATTAATTAATTCACCAAAATACTTTGTTACATAATCCTGCGTTACAGCCCGAATTGCACTACTAGATGTTTGTTCATTTTTATTTATAAGTGCATCAAATACTTTCTTACTATAGGGAGGTGGTTGCCTAATCTCATCTGAACGGTCAAGTATCTTATCTAAGTATTCAAACCCTGTTCCATTAGGACTTAGAATGCTATAAAAATCTGAAAAATTCTCTGCTATATCCTCAATTCCTTTAAAAACTAGTGTATCTTTTTTACGTCCAAAACTTTTACTTCTAATTATTAATATTTGTAGCCCATTACATAAAACACAAAACGGAGTTCCTATTTTACTCATGTATGTAGTTGCTTGCTCGATAAATGTTTTATTTTGCTTATCTGAAGTTAATACTCCATTTACAGTTGTATATGTTCTAATAGTACTTGCAGGTATTTTGAAATACCTTTCATTTCTTTTCGCCTCAATTAAAAACTTATTTGTATTGGAAACTAATAAGTAATCAGCATATAAGCTTTTATGTTCAATATCCTTTTTTGTTTCTCCAATTGCATGCTCTGCTTCTACATCTCTTTTATCCCAGCCTAATACATCAATAAACAGTGTATCAATTATTTTAAGACGAGTATCAGATTCATTAAGGTTTCTTTGATTCATTTCTACTAACATATCTCTATTTTCCATAAATTTTTGATAAGATACATCTGGACTGAACATTTTTCTTTATTCTCCCCCTTCAAAGAAATAAAAAATAAGGACTGTAACTAATAGTTGATTAGTTTCAGTCCTTATTATATCATATCCAATTTTTTCAACAAATTCCATGCATAGTCATTTATATTTTCATCATTAAAAAAGGGTTTTTTTCTCATTAAACTCACAAATACTGCTTTTTTATCTAATTCTGTATCTTTTTTTAAAAATAAAATAGAAGCCACTAACTCAAACCATTTAGATGTAGACATCCCTGTTGGGACATTATTATTAATAACTTTCATAGGTTCTAACTTTTCTAGTGCCAAATCACTTAACCTATAATTACTTACCTCATCAAAAATATTAGAGAAGTTATATAATATCGATGTATATCCAGGTGAATATGGTCCTGCTTTATACCAATTGAATGTATACTCATTTAAAGACAAACCTAATTGTTGAGCAATATAACCAACCTTTTGCCACAATAGTCTTTCATCATAAGTCGATTTAGATGGTAAATTACCTGTTACAAAATTATATATTAAAACTGGATATAATTTCTCTATTGGTACTTTCAAATTCTTATTTAGCATAATTATCTTCCTTTTTAAATTTCATCACTAATATCTAGAGTCTCCAACTATAAAATTTCTATACAAACCTTGCACATCTAACTTAAATAAGGTGAAAAAAATATTTATATAAGAAGAATTTCAAACAGCAAATAAATATAACACATCTTTTTTAGTTTGTAAATATGTATTGTATGTACAATCTCTATTTTATACATATTAGATAGTCAAGTCAATATTTTTAAAAGAATTTAACAATAGTTCTTGACAACTATTATTATAATTCGTTCTCAAGTATCAATACTCCTGCATTAAATTAAATTTTAAATTAATAAAATTACAATACTTTAAAATTCATCTTATCCTTATTTTTTCATATCGCCAAAATTTACCTTCTCTATAAATAATCCTCTAACTCCTCATGATATTAAACTACATTATATGTATATGCGAGACGGTGCTGGTATACAACTGTACAGGGTGTATATTCCATTTCAAACTACTAATATAGTCATTGTTTAAGTTATCGCCTTCGTATATTAAGCATATTAGGATTGTAGGTGTGTTAGCACCACTTAAAAAAATTCATTTACTACTTTTGATGTAAACTATCCCCCCACTTATAAAAAACCTCTCACTTTTAATAATGAGTTGCTATTTGATTGCCTTTTTACTTTTTTGCTTCCTTATCTCCCGATTTACATAACTTTTGATACAATAGTCATGTCCTATTTTTCTGTTACTGTGCACTACTCTTCATCATTTAGTAAAAAAGTACACCTATTTCCTAATCATAATTTATACACTTTCTGTTTATTGTTATTTTTTATGGTAACTTATTGTTATAGTTAATTTTCACAAAATATTGGAGGGAACTATGAAAAAAAAAACAATATTCGTATCATATTCTTGGAATGATAAAAACACTATACTAGATTTGGAAGATAGATTTTCAAATTACAATGTAGAATTAATAAGAGATGAACGAGGGTTAAACTACAAGCAAAGTATTAAAGAATTTATGAAATCTGTCAGAGAAACAGACTATGTGCTAATGATGATTAGCGAATCGTATCTAAAATCTACAAATTGTATGTATGAGGTATTAGAGTTTGTTAAAGACGAAAACTATAAAGATAAAATATTACCCCTAATCCACAGTGACACAAATATTTTTAATCCAGTAGGTAGAATTAAGTATATAAGATATTGGGAAGAACAATATAAAAACCTAAAAGAAAAAATTGAAGGTTTAGACCAGTTAAACATCTCTAGTGTAATAGAAGATATAAAAAAAACAGAGGAAATTTCTAGGAAAATCGGTGAATTTTTAAGTGTAATATCCGATATGAATAACATTGTTCTGCAAGCAAACATTGAGGATGAAAAGTTTGGGGATATTTTAAATGATATAGGAATACCATATAGTTCAAAAAATTATTATATACTAAGTAAAGTGAAAACTCTCAGTTATAGAACCAATACATTTCAATGGTGGGTACAAAACAAAAATGGTTATACAATTAACATAAAAAGTGCGGGAATATTTTCACTAGATGAAGTAAATGATATTGTTAAAGAATATAGCCCATATACTAAAATCACTAGGGAGATTGCTATCCCAATTGATATAGCAAATAAAATATTTCAACAACCAATAGTCCCTTATAGTAATTATTATTTAAGTTTATTGTATCAATACAAGGAAAATATCATAGGTGAATTGACTTGGGATTTACCAGAATATATGTTCTAAACTCTTTTTTAATTTGCAAAAAAAGGAATCTCACTCCTCTTTTTTGCAAATCTTAGGGTAATATAAAGTAAAGGTTTCTTATAAATGTCCATACTAGTCATTTCCTAAACAACTTCTTTTTTACTATTCCTCTTTCTTATCTCCCTATACAAAGTAGCTTTTGTACTGTTCTGTATCATATAGCTTCAAAGCCTTCTCAATATCCTTTTTGTCCTTTTTAGGTCTGCCTCCATTTCTACCTCTTGCTCTCGCACTCTCTAGACCAGCTTTCGTGCGTTCTGAGATTAAATCCCGTTCCATTTCAGCTAGAACAGCTAACATTTTAAACATTGCCTTTCCTACTGCGGTAGTAGTATCTATACTATCTTTAATACTCACTAATTCAATTCCTCTTTCTTGAAGTTCTTCTGACCATTCAATTAGTTTTTTGTGGAACGACCTAGACGGTCTAGTTTGTAAACACACAAGACATCGCCTTCTCTCGCATATTTAAGTAACTCATGTAATTGCGGTCTATCGTCTCTCATACCGCTTATCTTCTCTTTATATAGCCTTTTCACAGCCTAATTTCTCTAATGCATCTACTTGTAAATCTAAAGATTGGAAATGCTAAATAAAGTACTGGTTGCTTTATAAATACTAAATAGAGGACACTCCATTTTTTCTAAAAAAATCCAGAATATCTTTGGACATTCTGGTTGAAATATTTTAATGTAGTGCTTACCTTACTATTAATATATTTTTATTATTAGTCATCTCCCAACAAAAAAGACAAATCTTCATCATTGTTATCTACTCTTTTTTGATAAATAAAAGGTCTATTATAACTTTCCATTTCTGCTTCCATCCTTTGTAAATGCAAGGTTTTTTCTTTTTCTCTACTCATCTTTTCATCTTTAATTTTCACATTTGCTTTATTGGTTAAATCAAGGATTAATGCTTTTCCACCTTCGGATACACTTTCAATAGCATTAATACGTTTGTAAGCATGTTCCTTTAAGTAATTACATCTTGTTGTAAAAAATATATACATATCTTGTACTTGCAATTTTGAATCTTTATCAGTATTAAACCAGTTATGCTTTCTTGATTCTATAGATTTTTCGGATATATTTTGTGATTTTACCATGGTATTTATAGTTTTATTAACATCGATTGGTTCTACTACTTTATCATTGGTCAGATATCTATTAGTTTTTTGACGAGCTTCTCCTGCAGCTGTTAAATAGTAATCCCCTCGTAACTTCGTTATTATACCGTTATCATGACAATACTTTATTATCTTTACTGCAGTCTGGTGAGAAACATCTAACACTTGTTCCCACTCAGCATATGAAATAGCATATTCAATACTTTCTCTCCACCTAATGAAAATTATTACTTTCATATGAGTAACGTTCTCTGCTTTTACTAATAAACTATCTCTTACCTCAGTATATCCACGATATGTCCATGAACCGCTTTTCACAGAACTCGTATATACTTCATCTAAACTATCTGGCAATATCACTTCAAGTAATGAAGTGTTTTTTAGTGTTCCTTGATAAGATAATTCTATATATCCTTTTCTATCAAGTCCTAATAATGCATCTTTGATTCTAGCACATGCCCTTGATTGATTTGTAAACTCTAATTTCATAAGTTCATTTAGCAAATTAATATTAGTTTTCACTAATTTAGTATTTCTTGCAAGTACAATTTTACCAAGATTATAGAATACTAAAAACTCATCATCAGTTGCATAATATTTAGTTTCAAATGCATACATTCTATTTGGCATTTGTACAAATGGCTCTTCATTCTTACTCATATAACATTCTCTCTTTCTCATTCTCTGGTTTTTGTTTTATGGTTTTTTCTTTTTATGGTTACTACTATCAAGTTTAGGTATATTTCTATCCAATAATTAAAGGGTATTTTAGTGAATTTTGTATAAACATATACGTGATATATATATAAGCAAGTATGATTTTATACAAAAAACAGAGACTTTACTTTCTTCTTATAATCAATCTAATTCACCTACATTTACACCATGTTTACTCAAATCTGAATGTAAATCTATTCCTAAGTCACCATTTTCAAAATTTAAAAATGGATTACCTCCAAAATCACTCTGGAAGCATAATAAAAACATTTTTAAGGCATCTATTCTTTTCTTATCATTTTCTTCAATTAATTTTACAATGTTCCTAAATACATTGTAATTATCATCTTCTTTATCTATAGACCCTCGTATCTTTATCAACAATTGTTCCATAACCATCTCATTGTCTAGTAGGTCTAACACTGCCTTATTAGAAGAATAGCGTTCTTGTTTTTCAATTTTTATTATTTGAATCTGAACTTTTTCTGCTTCATTTAATTCTTTCTGAAAATAATTTTCTGGGACTCCGAAATACTCAGACAAAATCCCAAGGTGTTTCTTGGGTATAGATTGCCAACCATTTCTCCAATTTGATACTGATTTCCTACTAACTCCTAACAACTCACCTACTTCTGTAAAACTCATGTGAAATTCCTTTACAATGTACTCAAGACCTATCATAATATTCCCTCCGTTTTTAATGGACATTGTCCACTTGTACGTTAAATAAAAAATGGACATTGTCCACTTGTTGATATTAGCATATACCCTTATCTTATTTTAGTCAAGCTATTATATTAACTTTTATTTTTCATTCAATTTTAACAGTTGATTAGTCCCTGTCGTGTCGTAAATTTATAAAGTACCCCTTTTGTGACTGGTACTATTACAATGATTACAGTAGAAGGAGTTTTCAGCTATCCTGTAAACTATGCCCCCTCCATTTGATAAAATATATATATTATATAAGTCCGTCTAAACTTTTTATAAGCTGCTCCAAAAAAAGACTAATAAACAATAGAGAACAAAAAAAGAATCCATTCTTAGAAAGACTGGATTCTTTACGTTTTATGAGTTTGTTCTGCTAATGTATCGTTACATAATTCCAATTTATTCTCTTCTTTATATGTTCAAGTTATTCAATGGGTTATGTTTATCATTTTGCTCTTTTAATTCATTGCCCCACATCGCTACGTAACGCATCGTCACATTGATGTTTTTATGTCGCATCATCTTCTGTATAGCAAAAGCAGACATACCACTCATGGCTAATCTATGGCAAAAAGAATGTCTAAAAGTATGTGCAGAGACACGAACATCTTTAAAATTCATGTGGTTCTGTAAGTTGTTAAATAGTTGTGTTATTGAGTTATCGGTCATCTGTGTATTATCACGCTTCAAGAAGACATATTCATATTCATTTCCTTGTCCAAAATGATTCTTACAAAAAACTTGGTACACTGAAAGTTCTTTGGCAAGCTTCTCTGTCATAAATACTGTTTCGTATTGACGATTTTTACCGTATACATTCATCGTTAAACTTGGCATATCAACGTCAGACCATTTTAGATTAATAACCTCTTTGCGTCGTAATCCCGTTCCAAGTAACAGCATAATCAACAAGTAGCCACGATAACTAAAATAACTCTTCTCCTTGCGCCTTAAACTTCGATAGTAAGCTAACATCTGATATATCTGCTCATCTGTAAAAACATCAATCTTTACATCTTCTTTTTGTAACTTTACCCTTCGCCCCATATTTTCACTTACTATTTTTTCTTCGGTGAGGTAATTGAAGAATGCTCGGATTCTGAGAATCTTCGTGTTAACAGTATTCGGTTTATTTCCTCTTTCCTGACAATCTAGCAAATAATTACGTACATGTTGATGACCAACCTCTTCAATGTTGATGACACCTTGTTCAAGACAATATTTGATAAACTGTCCTAAAGTCATTTCATAGTTCTTAATGTTCGTCTCGGTTGTGTTCTTAAACTTTCTGTCAGCTAAAAAGTCTTGATAAGCAAATTTCAAAAGCATAAAAAAATAACCACCTCTCTAAGTATGAGAAGTGGTTATAGCTTTACTAATTAATTGTGATTTACACTACTTCACAGAAAATGATGTAAAAAAGATTACATCATGCCGCCCATTCCACCCATGTCAGGCATACCCATGCCGCCGCCTGCTGGTTCTGGAATATCTGCTACTACT
>Ga0209013_10006340_pt1 | contig 10059 bp, 6 predicted proteins | sample Cruoilmetagenom2_FD_187291 | JGI IMG/M metagenome (GOLD analysis project Ga0209013, IMG submission 187291) | Oil polluted marine microbial communities from Coal Oil Point, Santa Barbara, California, USA - Sample 2 (SPAdes) (version 2) | ecosystem: Environmental > Aquatic > Marine > Oil seeps ...
TAGTCCCCGCGGAAAGCCCCAGAGAGCCCCTGCACCATATGAAGAAACAGTCCTGCGCGAAGAAGTAAGAGAAGTGTCGCCAGGACCAGAAGGGCGTCGAGTGATCGGCTCCCCATTCGCTGCCAACAAGAGACTTTTTGATTGCGACGCAGAGCAGGACCAGATTGAGCTCGGTAAGCATTAGAGCAATGAACGCGCCGGCAACGGGATAGCCACCCAACCGCAGCAAACAACTATACAATATCGCGAAGATGAGTACCTCGGCGATGCGCAGTATGCCAATGCTGAAGAGGTCGTTGAGAAAAACCCGAGTCAGAAAAAGTGGGAAGCTTGGCACTCTGTGGGTTTCATTCTCCGCCTCAAATGACGGGCTCGCAAATTTCAGGGGCGGGTTTCCCGCAACTGTGATTGGCTCGCCCAACCGCGATCGCATCTGTCGTCGGAACAGTATGTCATTGCCTGGCGTGGAGACTCCGAGAAGAAAGTTGGACGGGAAATTCCCATACTCCGCCACGCAGTTGTTCCCGCTGAAGAAATTCCGGGGCATGTCGAGATGGCGCAGCTTGAGGTGCTCGGCACCATAGTCGAGCATATTCGTGAAACAGCCATTGGACCAGAACACCTGGGAGTCCGCGCTAGCGAGCTCCGGTACGAGGTTGAACATGACGTCGCATTCCGAGGCTCCCAACTTCGGAAAGCGCACGCCAGCGAGCGCTCGCAGGTACTGCCCCGTAATGGTCCAGGTCCACAGTCCCTGGATGCGGTTCATTTCGTTCATCCTGTACATTAGGAGAGCGCCCCTAAGCCCACGCGATGGGTACAGCCCCGGTGAAGCGGCCGTATACCGGATGAAGAGGCAGCCCAGAAAAGAGGTGACGACGACGACGATCCAGGTCGTGATGAACGCATAGACAGCCAGGTGCCAGACGATCTCGAACAGCGGCGTCACCATGAAATAATCCGCGGAAATCTCTGATGCACCCGTGGGTATGATGCCGCGAGCGAACCAAATGATTGCGGCCGTGGGGACAACACTGAGACAAAAGAATATGAAGACCTGCATGATGATATTGCAGGTCTCTAGAAACCAGATTGGATGCGCGTATTGGCAAGTGTTCGCCGTGCGCCTCAGCTCCGTGTAACGTCCGTTGCAGCGCGCAGGAGCGCCTTCCCACATCTCCTGCGAACCCACATCGCTGAGGATAGGCGTAAACGGAGTAATCCAACTGCCGCAACCCACCGTCACATTATTGGCGATGGCGGCCCGCATTCCGATCTTGCACCCGCTCTCAAGATGAACAGGGCCGACGTGCAGGAACTGCCCCGACCACCTCGTCGTTTGGATGTAGGCACCGCTCTGGATGGCAACGTCGTCGTTGATGGAAAGCAAGTCCAAGGGTCCAGACAGGTAAGCATTGTGCGCACACTGAAGGTTCTTGCCTACAGTTGCTCCGAGTTGCCGCAAAACGAATGACATGAGCGGCGCGCTGCGATACATCGCGCCAAGAAGGAGGACCGTGCTCTCCATCCGTCCGATGCACCAGATTCGCAGATGCATTTTGCTCCACTTGGGATACACGCCTGGTGTCACATAATTCCTGCGGATGTCACCACCCATGAAGAACTTGATCAGCATGACCCAGAGCAAGCTTGCGAAGGGCGCGAGGAGAGCCAATAAATACAATAAAGAACCGACGACAATGAATGCCCAAAGGCTGCCTGTCGCGAAGAACGTTCCGATGTCGATGAATTCAAAGACACCGAGGAAGGCCACTAAGCCCGGGGAATACAGGAACAACGCGAAGAGGACCTGCAGAGTGGTGAAGTACCCGGTGGAGAGCACCTCTGCTGCAGCCTCATCGCGCCCAGCGCTATCCGCGTCGGTTTTTGTGGGGGGCCTGGAGGCCTGCTGGAACGCTCGCGGGCGACTCGCCACTTTTCGTGCTGTGTTGCAGTCACTAAGCAGTGCCCGAACGGGTACCGCCCATCCTGCCCTCTGCAAGCGCTGCGCCAAGCGCGCGATGACGATGGAGTGCCCACCCGCCTCAGCGAACTCATCGTTCCATCCCAGCGGCGTCTCGAACACGGCCCTGCAGATCGCCAGCACTTCTTCACAACCAGGCTCAATGCCTGCATCAACGTCAGGCGTCTTGACGTCTCTACCCTCTGTGTCGTGCGTGCCGATGGTCGCGTCCCTAAGCCTGTCCTCCGATTCCGGCGCGGCTTTTCTTTGCAGATGAGATAGGCTTGGCAGGCACTTCCGGTCTATCTTTCCCGAGACCGGATTCATGACAAAATTTTCGACAAGAAAGATCCTCGACGGGATCGACGGCTCTGGAAGTTGTTTAGCGAGTGTCGCCGTTACACGGGCGGCCCACTCCGCCGGCGCTGGAGCGGCCACCGAGATCTCTCCGTTGGAAATCGAAGGCGCGGCGACGAAAGCGACAAGCGCTTCGTTCTGGTAGTCCACCACAGCGGCGTCGACCTCACTGAACTGCGTCTGGAGGATATCCTCAACGGCCTGTGCCTCGACGCGGTGGCCGCGCACTTTGAGCTGCGCGTCGATTCTGCCGAGGAAATGAACGCGCTGCGTCCGGACGTCGATTTTACATTTGTCCCCGGTGCGGTAGAGGCGGCCGAAACGAGGGTGCATAATGAACTTCTGGGCGGTTTGCTCCGGCAAGTTGCGATACCCGCGCGCAACGTGCACCCCACCGATGCAGAGCTCTCCAACCTCCCCGTGCGGTAGTGGGAAGAGTTGGTCGACCTCAAGGATGACGTAGGTAACGTTGGCAAATGGCGGACCGATAGTGACCGGTTCACCAGGCCGCAAACTCTGGCGGCTCGTGTCGGTGCTCGCTTCTGTGGGGCCGTAGGTGTTGATGATCTGCCGTCGACCCCGCGTCCAGGGCTGCACCAGCGCACTAGGGAAGGCTTCGCCCGCCGGCACGATGTAGCGGCACACCGGATAGGGGAGATCCACTTCGGGGGTTGGTGTAAGGGTGGTGAGCAGCACCGGCGGGCAGAAGAGCACCGTGACCTCAGCTTCGCGCAGGACAGGGACAAGGTCTGGACCAGACCGGACCTGCTCCTTGGTCAACATGACCACAGCGCAGCCCGATACCCATGCGCTGTACATCTCGGAGATGCTGCCGTCGTAGCCGAGCGACGAAGTGAGCGAGGACGCGTCCATCCCTGGAAGGAGATCAAAGTAATCGGCGTAGCTCAGGGCCAAATTCACGTAACCTGCGTGCGGGCATTCCACGCCCTTGGGCATCCCAGTGGTTCCACTTGTATAAAAGATGCTAGCAAGGCGCTGCGCGGGGTCATCCAACCAGGGTGGCGGTTCGCGTCGGGGCATCCTCTCCGGCAACGTCAGGACGTCGAGCGTCGGCATATCGCGGAACTTGTCTTGCCCCCGCGTGACAATGACCACCGGGTTCGCGTCATTGAGCATGTGAGTGATCAGGGCGTCGGGCAAGGTAGTATCGAGGAACATCAATGTACCGCCAGCCTTGAGGATGCCGAGGTGAGCGGCCACGATTTGCCAGTTGTCCTGTGACATAGCCACGGCCACGACCTGGTCCGGGCCTGTGAGGAACGGAGAAAGGGCCGCGGCTACGTTTTCGGCTCGCGCATCGAGTTCAGAGAAAGTCAAAGACTCTCCTGTGTGGGGAAGCTGTAAGGCCGTGAGGTCGGGGAACTTCTCGGCGGAGCGGCTGAAGACCTCAGAGAGCCACCGAACTCCTTCCTGATGCGGAACTTTCACGTGTAGGCTGTCGTCAAAGACATCCGTCAAGCTGTATTGGCAGGTGTCCGCCTGCCCGTGCGACGCCTCTTGCGATGCCCAGAGGTACCTCCTCCACGCCACAAACGTCAGCACAAAGAAAGCCGCGAAAACTGCCGCTACAAAAATTGCTCCCAAAGCTTTTCCTCACATGCTCGCGACGTCGAGACGCCTGAGGTCTCAACGACCCTGAGAGTCTGGCCTTCAAAGGTCAAATCTATTCGTTGGTTGAGCATGGCGAAAGCGGGTGGTTACTCGAAGTATCGCTCGAGCGTTCCAGTTCGACGGATGTCGAGGGTAACGCAATGGAACCCACCGCCCATCATTTTCGAGTGCCGCAATTTTATAGGTACGACATCAAGCCCCTGCTTCTCTAAAAGTTTTATGAGTGCCGTCTGATCTCGATCGACCACAACCAAATTCGGATTAATACTGAATGCATTCATATCGATCCAGTCACTACCGATACATTTGGATAGGTAGTCGGCATCATATCTGCCTGTATTTTCCATTGGTGGACTGTAAATCACCTCCCACTGTTTTAAGATTGCGGGAAGGGTATCGTCATTGACACGAGCAGGGTTGCATAGGACTAAGCCGGGCCGTAGCGCCACGAAAGTTGAGTCAATGTGGCTGCCATAATAAACATCTTTGAGGAAGTGCACTCGAAACTTATCGCCCAAAATTGTTTGCAACCAATGCCCCCCCAATTCGTTACCCGTGGCACTGACCAAATAGATCAAATCCTGGCCAAAACGCAGGATGTTTGCAGCATCAAAGGCTGGCTCATCGTTACGTGGCGTGGGCTTGTCCGGGTCAAACTCAAAGAGGGAGTCCAAAAGCATGGGTTTGGGAGCGCTGTACCACTTTGCGCCCGACTTCATATAATCCAGCAGCAACGCGCGGTAGCTAAACGTTTCCTGAGCGCGGCTGCGAATGACGTTGGGCGTCTCGATAATGTGGTCGCCGATGACCAACATAACGTCGCGGGGACAATAATTGTAGTACCCCTCAGATTCCCAATGAATCGTAGAGAATTTTGCCTCGTGCGGCCATGTCTCTGGCCGTCTTACGGTGATGCCCAAGCCTTCTAAAACTTGAACAAATTCATTCAAATCCTCTTCCGTCTCTTCAATAATCCGTTGTGGGAAAGCGCCCCGCGGCATCTCCGCCAACTGACGATCGGGAAATTCTGCCAGTTGGGTGCTCCGGTCTGGTGTAGGAAATCGCGCGCCCAGCGGATTGCCTACAATAACTTCTTCCAGTTGATCCCACTCATTGCAACTCCATACACCTAACATATGTAAAATGCCTCCACGCTGTTCTGAGTGGGTATGACCTGCCCAGTTGCTTAGGACCACCCTTAGCTTGAGTGCTCCTCCCTCGTCTCTCTCTCCGGTCGGCCAGCCGAACTTAAAGTATTTCGATACGAAAGACTGAGGACCAAATTGTCTTCACCACCGAGTGGAATTGCTGAAGAAGTCTGGTAGCGCAATTGCCGTATTAGCCGAGACTGCTGCCTCAAGGACAAAATTGCCTACGGCCAGATCAAGAACGCCAAGCCCAAATGGTGAAAATATGCGAGGCCTGTCATGATCTAGAATGAGCTTCTTCTCTAGAACGTCCACTAAGCTACCAGCGATAAAATCCCTATTCCCCGTCGACATTTCTGTTAGATGGAGTGATGTGTTTGCCTTCAGACAATGATCCACATCATCTACAATATTTTGCGATGCGCGAATCATATTAACGGAAATATCGCGAAGCGATAAATGTAGAACAGTTGGCGAATGTTCGAACAATTTTTCATCCGAAAGATAGGGCTTGAGTGCGGTGGTTGTGAACAGTATCAGAGAAGAGTCACGTATAACGTTCTCCAAACGGTCTTGAATATCTGCGCGTAGGTTGTGCTGATCCCAAAGCCACTTGCTGAAGTGCTCCGCCTCCTTGTGTTCCAAATCATACAAGTTGATTTTACGAAACTTCCAATTTCGAAATATGAGCCACTCGATGGTTGTGCGGGCGATTACCCCAGTTCCGATTACACCAAGCGTTCCTTCAAAGGGATTGGGGGAAATATTCTCGGCTGCCAACGCCGCAGAGGCGGCAGTGCGCGTAGCACTGATCAGCGATGCCTCAATACAGGCTAGGGGATAACCTGTCGTGGCATCATTTAGAATCAGAACTGCCGAGGCCCGAGCTAAATTGGATGCCGTATTTTCTGGAAAACTCGATATCCATTTAATGCCACTTTTCTGAACAGCACCGCCGAGATGCGCTGGCAACGCGATGATGCGAGCACTGGGCTTATCCGGATACCGGAGGAAGTAGCTATCCGGGTTTATAGCATCTCCGGAGGAGTGAAGACGGTATGCCGCCTCTACGGCATCGAAAACTTGTTTCCTATTGCCTTCAATTGCGTTCTTAACCGTCGAGCCTGGAATAACGTAGAATGTCGGAGCCGTTGCCAAGGTCTCTTCACCTAAACTTGCGCAGGCATTTTAGCTTTCGGCGCAATAATATTCTCTACCCAGGCCGGGTTATAGATCGTGTCCAAGTACTTTTCGCCAAGATCGGGGGATATGGCGACAATGGTATCTCCGAGCGCGAACTCTGGTGCTAGCTGTTGCACAGCGGCTAGGACAGTTCCAGTGCTGCCCCCAACAAGTAAGTGGTAATCTCGAACAAAGGATAGACAAGCCTCAATCGTTTTTCCTTCCTCTACGGCTACTACTCTATCCGGATTGACGAGGTCAGCCAGCTTGGGTCTCAGGCTCGTGCCAATGCCCGGAATGTTCCGAGGCCCGGGCGCACCTCCGAATGTGACTGAGCCTACCGGCTCGACGGCTACAACCTTAATCCTTGGGAATTCATGACGAAGACGTTCTGACACCCCGGCGAGGGTACCGGTAGTACCTGCCCCCACAAAAAGCCAATCAACTTTATCGAATTCACGTGCGATCTCGTTCGCCGTTTGCTCGGCATGTACATTTTTGTTGGCGATGTTGTCATATTGATTGAGCCAGACTGCATTTGGTTCCGACTGAAGTATACGATCTATGGTGTCGAATCTATTTTCTAAGTATCCCCCCGCGGTGTCGCGCTCCTCAATGACTATAACTTTTGCCCCATAAAGTTCCATGCCTCTAATATTGGCGCGAGTAGCATTCGGATCTGTAACACAAATAAATTTGTAGCCTTTGATGGCGCATACCAAACTAAGGGCTACCCCAAGATTTCCTGATGATGATTCGACTATTACGGTTTCGTGTGGCCTGGCGATGCCTCGCTGTTCCAAGTCCTCTAAAAGCCCTATCGCAGTCTTTACCTTAATCGAACCGGATACATTGAATCCTTCCAACTTGAGAAACACGTCGTGGCTTCCAGAAAAAGCACGAAGACGATAAAATAAATCACGAAAGATTAAATCTAAGGGCGACTCGATAATCATGGCGCAAAATCCTTGAGCAGACGACCCTGCCCTGTTTTTTCCGGGCACTTTTCGCTTGAGTCTTCCGCCTTCTTCTGTTTAGTCGATGGCCCCAGCTTAGTCAGTGGCGCTGCGGGGCCAAACCTACAGGCCTCGTATATCGGATCGGCGCAAACCGGTTTACACGCGTCAGATCCCGCGGTGACGTGGCACGCAGAAGCAAGACACTAACTATATAGTGGTTAATAATTTCCGCGTAGGTTGCATCCCCTTGCCGTCAACATTGCCGTGGCCGGGATGGTTCGTTCTTGTTCGACTGTATGGCCCATACTGATCCCGGGTTCGACCGCACGTAGCAACCGGGCGAATTTGAGCCTCTTGGGTAAATTTTTGCAGCAGAGTAGTTGGTCGGCAGTACGGGCCGCTCCCTCGATCCTAACGCTCTGATTGTGGTCTTGACGCTTGCCACCTGCGAACGGAATTGCCGATACAAAATTGTGGTGCAAGTTTACGTCTGATGCGGCGCGCAGCGTGCGCGAGGTCGTCGCCGATTTCCAGACCGCTATCTAGCGGAAGGAAGCCTGATATGCCAACGCTTGAGGAAATTGGGTCTGCACTGAAAGGCGCTGCGTCGTCTCATCACGAGTTCGAAAAGGTATATCTTGAGGGGGTGCACGACAAGAATTGGCCGGCCTATTACGCCGCCTTCGTTCTGGGGCGTCTCGAGAACTTGGATATTGTGCCATCGAAGCTGACGGCCCTATTGCATGGGGTCTCAGCGGACGATTGGACAACGGAGGCTGGCAAAGAGATTCACGCCGCGTCTATCAAATCACCATAGCCGTCAAAGTTATGATCGGGGCAGCCGGCTCCGTGCTGCGGTAGCACACAATGATGCATGACCGATGCAATGTCCGCTAAGTGCCAAAAGCGGACATTGGTGCTAGCCGAGCACCAAGATATTGTCGTTGGGAGCCTCAATGGTTGCCCTAGAGCGCAAAACCGGCCTTCATATGCGAAAATCGTTTGGGAGTAAGCGATGACTGAAAGTGAAAATCAGCGCGTTTTATTCGTCGTAACGAACCACGGTCAGTTGGGTGATACCGGCAAAGAAACGGGTTATTTCTTGCGTGAAGTCGCCTATCCCCACAAGGCGCTAACGGAAGCAGGTTATCAGGTAGACTTTGTAAGTCCGAAGGGGGGCGCGACGCCAATGGATCCCATCAGCAAAGACCTGGACGATGAAGTAAACAAGGCCTTTGTTGAAAATGAAGCTCTGATGACTACTCTACAAGACACTCTGACCCCCGAGACAATTGATCCATCAAACTATGTCGCCATCTTCTACGCTGGCGGGCACGGCACAATGTGGGATTTACCCGATTGTGAAGCATTGGCTCGAATAGCCGTCGCGATCTACGAGGAGGGTGGAGCCATTGGCGCCGTATGTCATGGACCTGCAGGACTCGTAAATATGAAACTTTCTGATGGCAGCTATCTTGTCGCGGGCAAGCGTGTAGCGTCCTTTACCGACGAAGAAGAGCAGGCTGTTGGTCTGGAAAATGTCATGCCATTCTTATTGGCATCAGAACTCAAGAAACGCGGCGCCATTCACACTAAGGCAGATAATTTTAAACCTCATGTCGAAGTCGATGGGCGCTTAGTAACGGGGCAGAATCCGCCTTCTGCAAAAGGCGTAGGGGAAGCGCTTGTCCAAGTCCTGAAAGATCTATGAGCACGACGCTCAGCGCCGCGGTTAATGCGTGCCTGCCTGTCGAAGTCCGCTTTTCCCCCAAGAGCGGATATTCTCAGAGGCCGCTTAGATGTCCGCTAAGTGCAAGAGGCGGACATTGATTGTACTTGGCGTTTAGATGGTACCGAGAGCTGTCCTGTCGCCAGCAGCATGACATCGAAGGCTTGGACAGGTGGGTCGCCTTTTCGGCGAACGCAGCCGTAGCATGGACACTGAAAATCTAATCTTATGCGCTTAGTCATGTCGAAGAGCCGCTTGGTGGCAGTAATCTTGATTTCTGGCGCGTCTGCTGCCTGGGCAGAGGACGCGTCTGGACCGCTCATCACTCGAGGCAGCTTGGGGTACAGCATCGAAATCGACCGACATGAGCGCCTGGTAAAAACCCGCAAGTCTGAAGGCGCTAGATTGGCTGTATTCGCGAGTGACGGCTGCAGTGGTGGCGTGTCGGCGGGCTGGGCATTCGTCTCAGCGGCCTTTCCGGCAGTTGCCAGGTATCATGGAGATAAACCACCATGGGAGCGTTGTTGCTTAGCGCATGACCGGTTCTACCACGCAGGCGGTCCACCTGATGCGGATGCCAAGACCAGCTTCGAGGCACGCCGCATTGCCGACGAACAGTTGCGTCAGTGCATCATCCAGGTCGGAGACAAACGGATAGAGGACTTGATGGCCGGATACGGCTTCAACCATGAGCAGATCACTCTGCTTTATCGGAGCATCGCAGAGGTCATGTACCGAGCCGTGCGACTCGGGGGTGCTCCTTGCACCGCGTTGCCTTGGCGGTGGGGTTTCGGTTGGCCGTCCTGCGAATAGAGGGAACAACTATGCCAGCCATCCTGCCGACACAGCAGATGTCCGCTGAGTGCCAATAGCGGACATTCAGGTGAGAGCGGGTCCGAACAATGATCTGCACGGCGCAATGCAGAAACGTGCCTAGTTAACATGGCACGACGTCGGAGGCGACCGCCTGTATTAGACCTCTTAAGGCTTTTGTTTGATTGCCGATCTCCAACTCGCATGGCAAAGTGTTACGGGTTCGTAGCGTGTTGAGGTTGGTCATGGCTTCTAAAGGTTTCGTCCTGTTTAGTG
>Ga0209013_10006341_pt1 | contig 10059 bp, 7 predicted proteins | sample Cruoilmetagenom2_FD_187291 | JGI IMG/M metagenome (GOLD analysis project Ga0209013, IMG submission 187291) | Oil polluted marine microbial communities from Coal Oil Point, Santa Barbara, California, USA - Sample 2 (SPAdes) (version 2) | ecosystem: Environmental > Aquatic > Marine > Oil seeps ...
CATCCCCTTCTATCATAAATGTATCCACTGCTTGATAGGTCTGTCTACCCTTTATACTAAACGTTTCATAATTATTATTCTCTACAGCAACACCAAATGTTTCCATAATATGCAAAGTGATATCAATATAAGGTTTAGAAACAAGCTCTCCGATAATAGAAATGGTCATATCTTCTTTTGCCATAGGAGCTGCGAGTAAAAGTGCTGTTAGGAATTGACTTGAAATTGCCCCTTCTATCTGCACTTCTCCGCCATTCAAACCATGTGCTTCTATTTGAAGAGGAGGATAACCTTCTGTCTCTTTATAGCTAATATCTGCTCCAGCCTGTCGCAAAGCATCCACTAAATGTCCTATGGGTCTCTCTTTCATACGGGGTTCCCCGGTAAGCAGGTATGAACCTTCACCCAAACACAATGCAGCGCAAAGCGGTCTCATAGCTGTTCCTGCATTTCCTAAAAACAATTCATGAAACATGTCAGAGTTTATAGGGCCGTTGTTACCAACGATCGTACACTCTGTCTTATTTGCAGATAAGGTATACTTAATGCCAAGTTGCTTCAATGCATTCAGCATATGTCTTGTATCATCACTCTCTAAAAGATTGGTGATCTTTGTCGTTCCTTTAGCTAAAGCAGCCACTAACAAAGCTCTATTGGAAAGACTTTTTGATCCTGGAAGATTTATCTCTCCCTCTACTTTAGAAATAGGTTTGAGTGTTAAAGTATTCATGAAATCTCATCTACTTTCTGCATTTCCTGAATTTTATTGATCACATTTTGTACGATCCAGTCAGGCGTAGATGCACCGGCAGAAATACCACAAAGTGCTTTCCCCTCAAACCAGCTTGATTCAAGTTCTTTTTCATTCTCTATCAAGTAACTGTCATTACAGTCACGTTTACAAATGGAGTGTAATTGTTTGGTATTGGAAGAGTGTTTTCCTCCGATGACTATCATGATATCAGCATCTTTAGCCAGTACTGACGCGGCATCCTGATTTTCGAATGTTGCATTACATATAGTATTAAAAACCCTGATCTCTTTACGGGTCAGCATCAACGCATTTACGATCTTGGCAAAATCTTCAGGTTTTTTAGTTGTTTGGGAAACCACTGCCACCTTCCCTTTAAGAGGCAGTTCATCCAACTCTTCGGGTTCAAGTACAATAAAAGCATCATTCAGATCTACTGCATAACTTACAACACCTTTGATCTCCGGATGATCTTTATCTCCAAAGATCACGATACTGTAACCTTCTTGGCTCATTTTCTCTACAATATGCTGAGGAGTTGTCACATAGGGACAAGTAGCATCTATCACTTTATGGTCTTGTTTTTTTAACTCTAAGAGTTCATTTTTTGGGATACCGTGTGTACGTATCACCACTGCGTCATCCGTATGAATATCATTCAGGTTTTCGGCAAGACCAATATTAAATCCTACTTTCAATCTGTCAATCTCATCCTTATTGTGAATGAGCGGACCATAAGTCACAGACCCTTGGTGTTCTTCTGCTATTTCAATAGCCCGTTTCACACCGAAACAAAATCCATAACTGGATGCTAATTGTATTTTCATGATATTATCTCAACTCTGCTTTACACTCTTTTTCAAGTGCTGTCATAATATCACTCATTATCATTTCAATATCTGCATCTTCCAGTGTTTTATCCATAGATTGGATAAAGAAACGTACGGTAAGACTCTTTTTATCCCCTAACTTCTCATCTTCATAGATATCTACGGGATAAATATCTTTAAGCATTGGAAGGTCCAGTGCATTCAGGACCTTCGCTACTTCATAATAGTGCATCGACTTATCTATCACGACAGACAGATCTTTGTAAACTCCCTGGAACTTAGAGATAGGTGTTGCATTGATATGTCTAGGCAAGAACGCATCAAAATTAAGTTCTGCGATGAATGTTTCAGGTATCCCAAAACTTTCCTGAACTGTAGGATGAAGCTTAGAGATAAATCCGCAGGTTTTGCCATCTACAATAACGTCTGCTGACTGGTAAGGGTGAATAAGTCCATTTGTAGCCGTACAAGATACAAGTTCAAATGCACCGACCACTGCACCGACCTTTTGTGTAAATGAAGCAAAATCTATCACTTGCGGTTTACCGGCATTTCTTACATTCTCACCTTCAAGATGTCCGGAGAAGACAAAAGAGAGCACATCACTCTGCTCTCTCTTAGAGTCAAACACTGCACCCATTTCAAAAAGTGGGATAGATTTTTTTGTGTAACTCACATTACGTTTTACAGCATTGAGCAAGTTCACCAAGATCGTAGATCTGAGTGTGTTAAGTTCTTCTGCTATAGGGTTCGCAAGTTCAAGTGCTTCCTCTAACGTTGAAAAGCCATATTTTTCCAAAAGTGCTTTTTCTGAAAAGACATAAGAGACATTTTCATAAAACCCTACACCCACGGCACGGTTTTTAAAACCTTTTTTGGCTTTATATCTCTCTGTCGTGTTATTTAAACGTGCTTTCTCAGCAAATACAAAAGGTTTTGATTCGATATTATTGATCCCTATGATACGTACGATCTCTTCAGAGATATCCTGAATATGCTTCACATCATGTCTAAAGAGCGGTACCAAAGCTGCGATCACATGATCACCCATGGAATTGATCTCAAACCCAAGTTTCCGCAAAATAGTGATCACTTTACCTAGTTCAATATCCATACCTATAATAGATGAGATCTCTTCCGCATCCACGATCACTGTTTGATTTTCTCTCTCAACATTGACATTGAGTGACCCTTCATAACAGGAGATATCTGTATATTGATCCATTAAAGAAGCAAGAAAAACAAGTCCAAACGAAAGATCCGGATTGGCACCTCTTGATGTTTTATAATAGAGATCATCCGTTTTTAAAGAGCTTGTTGCAACCGCTTCAACTAAAGTATCAGGATTAATGTAACTCGCTTCGAATAAAAGCTCTTTCGTCTCATCATTGGCTTTTACCTCATCTTGTTGGCTCACACCCACGACACTCAGTACTTTTCCCTCACCTATAATTTCTATAATTCCCTTGGCTTTTACTGTAGGAAGTACACAAACTTTATCTTCATCATTACGGAAATCTCTGCTATTATACGCACGCAGGACAACTCCCGTTGTATGTGTTGCATAGGCCAATATACTGGAAAGTTTACCTTCTGCTTCTACACTGACCATCGCTAAACGTAAGGTAATAAGAAAAGTATCAGCAATCGTATCCATGGTTGCCAACTTATAATGCAGGTCTGCATCCATATCACCTGTAGTGTGAATCACTGCTTCTCTAGCGATACCAAGTTTCATTTTCTCTTGTTGCTTATATTCAAAAGTTTTCATCTCTATATCAAGTGCCGCACTCAAGTCTCGTGCCACACCATAAATACTAAGACAATCTCCTCTATTTGCAGTAAGTTCAAGTTCTATGATCGTATCTGCTACAGTCCCATACGAACCAAATGCTTTCCCCACTACAAGTTCACCGATACTCTGGTCAAGTATCATAATACCTTTCCCTGTATCCGGCAGTCCAAGTTCAGAAGAGGCACAGACCATCCCCTCAGACTCCACACCACGAAGTTTTGCATGTTTAATGGCAAAATCACCAGGAAGCACTGCACCTATAGTAGCCACAGCCACATACTCAGCATCCACAACATTAGCTGCACCACAAACGATCTGTCTTGTTCCCGATCCAACATCTATCTGACATACGTTGAGTTTATCTGCATCCGGATGTTTTTCGCAAGAGAGTATTTTCCCTACAACAACGTTTTCGTCAATTTCAATTTGAGTCAGGCTGTCAACTTCCAAACCAATAGCGTTAAATGTTTCATACAGTTTATCATTACTTACACCACTAAGGTCTATAAATTCATTCAACCAAGATCTTGTTACTATCATCTAAACTGCTCCAACAAACGAATATCTCCCTCGAACAGAGATCTTAAATCAGGTATCTTATGCATCAACATTGCAAAACGCTCTACACCCAAACCAAAGGCATAACCACTTACATCTTCATAGCCTACTGCTTTAAAGACATTCGGATCAACGATACCACAGCCAAGGACTTCCAGCCAACCTGTGTGAGAACAGACACGACATCCTTCCCCTTCACAGAAGATACAAGAGATATCCACTTCAGCCGAAGGCTCGGTAAATGGGAAAAAGCTTGGTCTAAAACGTACTTCAACATCACCGAACATGTATTGCAGGAAGTCTGTCAGGATCGCTTTAAGGTTTGCAAAACTTACTTTACCTTTGGCATCGACAACCAAACCTTCTACCTGATGGAACATTGGTGTATGTGTGATGTCATAATCACGTCTAAACACAGTACCCGGAGCTATCATACGTATAGGAGGCTTTGTTTCAAGCATAGTTCTTATCTGTACAGGAGAGGTATGTGTTCGTAAAAGTCCGCCATCTTTAAAATAGAATGTATCCTGCATGTCACGTGCCGGGTGGTACTTTGGAAGATTTAGTGCTTCAAAGTTATGGAAATCATCTTCAACCATCGGCCCGGATTCAACAGCAAAGTTCAATGCTACAAAATAGTCAATGATCTTATCCATTGTCTCCATCACCGGATGCAAAGCACCTTTTTGTGCCAGAGTACCATACAGAGATACATCTATGGCTTCACTTTTCAATACTTTTTCAATCTCTTCAGACTTCAAGACTTCGTAATGTGCATCAAAACTTGCTTGCAAAGCCGCTTTACTCTTGTTCAGCCCTTCTGCAAATGCTTTTTTCTCTGGACCTGGAACATCTTTCATCTTAGCAAACTCAGCTGCCAGGACACCCTTCTTCCCGAAAAGCTCAACACGCACTTTTTCCAATGTTTCAAGACAATCAGCCTGAACAATTTTCTCTTCTAATTCTTTCATTTAACCTCTATATGACATCCGTAATTATCGTGATTTTATCCAAATGTTACTAATAATGGGATTTATTGGGCTTTATCTGTGTTATAATCAGCAAAACAAAGAACCACTAAAGGATAAATAAATGTGCATATTCTGCAAAATAGTAAACAAAGAGATCCCAAACAATACCGTCCATGAGAGTGAACATTTTTTAGCGTTTCATGACCTCTACCCAAAAGCACCCGTTCATATTTTGATTATCCCAAAAACACATGTAGACTGTTTTCAGGATGTCACACCAGACATGATGGCAGGGCTTACTGTATTTGCACAGGAAGTAGCAACAAAAGTAGGTTTAGATATTAACGGATACAGGCTTATCACGAACAATGGTTCAGATGGCGGGCAAGAGATAAACCATTTACATTTCCACATGTTAGGTGGTGGGAAACTTGTATGGAATCATCAACATGAAGATCCGCATAAAAGTTTATAATAACTATATTGTATTAATCATTAATTCGATTCAAAAGCTGCCTCATCATCTTACTTGAGGCGTTGTTTCTCTCATCATTTTTTTAGAAAAAACGAAGCAAAAAAGCGTCGTGACTCTCGAATCGCTCCGCTTTCAAGGGCGTTCGCCACGACAGAGACACGCGTTGCGTGATTAATGAATGGGTTTTATAAATAAAACGTTAAAAGACTTGCATAGTTTTTAGGTGGCGATCGCCCATTCATTAATAAAGAGAATGTTACTGCGAACGACCGAATAAGCGGAGCGATTCGAGAGTAGTGACGACTTTTGCTTACTTTTCTAGAAAAGTAAGGAGAGAAACAACGCCACAATCAAATTAAAAGGAAATCATACTAAATCACAAACAAACTAAAGTTAAGCATCAATTTCCTCAAGCTTAATATCATACTCAGCCACAATCTCATCATCCTTCTCCGTAGCAATTTCCAAACGCTCAAAAAAAGCATCTATCTCCTGCTGAACCAAACCAACTTCCTTAGATAGTTCCATAATAACATCATTATCACCCGAGTTTGAAGCCTTCTCCAAAGCTTCATTTTTCACAGCCATATCAGCCTCTAAAACTTCTATCTTCTCTTCACAAAGCTTTATCTCTTTAGTATAAGGCTTACGTACTTCATTACGTTCCTGTGTCACAGCCTTACGTAATTTCTTACGCTCTTTATGGTTAATTTTAGGCTTTTTCTTTTTAGGTTCAGCTCCTGCTTCCTCTTCCCAACCAATCTTCTCCAGGAAGTCAGCATAGGTTCCATCAAAATACTCTGCCCCGCCCTTATGGAAAATAATGAGTGCATCAGCTAAACGGTGAAGTAACATCTCCGAGTGAGTAACCATAATGAGTGAACCCTCAAATGCATCAATCGCATCTGCAAGTGCATCGATGGATTGCATATCAAGGTGGTTGGTAGGCTCATCAAGAAAGAGTAAATTCGCAGGCGTTGCGATGATCTTACCCAACATCACACGGCTACGTTCTCCACCTGAGAGTACTTCTATCTTCTTATCTCCAAGTTCCCCAGAAAACATCATACGCCCCGCAATGTTACGTGATTGAGGAATACCCATATCTTTATGAACAGAAGCGATCTCATCAACAATAGTCGACTTTACATTCAATCTTTCAATGTTCGTTTGTCCAAAGTGTGCAAATGTAGTAGAGGGATGAAAATCAAGCTTTCCTTGTTGAATTGGTAATTCTCCTGCAATGTAGTTAAGCAAGGTAGATTTACCCTTACCATTTTTACCGATGATCGCCAAACGTTTACCCTTCTCCATAGCAAAAGTAATATTTTGGAAAAGTGGCTCATCAGGATTATAGCCAAAACCAAGATCTTCAGCACGGAAGATGATCTTTGCAGGCGTTTCCTTATAATTAAAATTAAAAGACAAAGTTGCGTCATTATGCAAGTCTTCCATATCATCCATTTTATCTAATTCTTTTTGCTTGGACTGTGCCAGTGCTGCTGTAGAGGCTCTAGCTTTATTACGTGCAACAAACTCTTCAAGTTCTTTACGTTTTTTATCTTGATTTGCCTTTGTTTTTTCATAAGTTTCATCTTCCATCTCTAGAGTAGAATAATACTTATGACTATCCCCCGCTACGATACGAAGTCCTTTACGCTGTACACCCATAGTATGTGTACTTACGGAATCCATAAAATCTCTATCGTGCGTGATAAGTATCACTTCACCATCAAACTCTTTAATGAAGCCTCTGAGCCAACGCAAAGAAGGTAAGTCAAGGTAGTTGGTCGGTTCATCGAGTAGCAACATATTTGGTTCCGTTGCCAAAAGTTTCACAAGGTTGATACGAATTTGATACCCACCGGAAAAACTCAAAGGATCTTTATCTAGATCTTCTTCTGTAAAACCAAGTCCAAAAAGCAATTTTTCTATCTTATAAAAGTTCCATTGTTCATCTTCAGGCAGGACAAGTGCACACTCTTCACGTACTGTTTTCTCCGTAAAGACTAAATGCTGTTTAAGTGTGCCTATCATGTAATTTTTAGGGATACTCACATCCCCCGAGTCATAACTCTCCTCACCAAGGATGATCTTAAACAGAGTAGACTTACCAGACCCGTTACGCCCTACAAAACCTATCTTTTGTCCGTGAGCGAGCTTGAGATTGACATCTTTAAAAAGGGTTTGTCCCCCGAAACTTTTAGCAAGATTGGTAAGTTGTATCATTTGTATATCCATTATAGTGGGAAATTTTCCGAATTATAGCGAAAAGTGCATTATGTATGAAGCGTAGTTAAAAGTATCTGTTTGTAGATTAAAAATATGTTATAGTTAAATATGCAGATACAAATATGTAGAAAATTCTTAAAAATAAATAAGCTTCATACAAAACTTTCAGAAGCTTTTCAAGATGAGACCATCATCATCAAGAAGTGCATCTCTGTGTGCAAAGTATGTAAAAGTCAACCCTCGGCCAAGATCAAAAGCAAAAAGTTTAAAGCAAAACGTATCTCAACACTCATTACTAAAATAGAAGATCGCTAAGACCTAAGAACAACAAGCTCCGCCAAATCCATCTTCAGTTTTGATGCTACCCATAGAGATAAGCCCTTCATTCTCTACGATAGTCTCACCATTTTGTATAATCGTATAAGTGATCTTCACAGAGTCACGTACTGAGTTTACCGTCGTACAGTAACTCTCCAAAGAGGCTCCTATGTAACGTTTTGCTTTCGTTGCATCAAATTCACCTTCAAACTCGTAGATGATATGCATAGAAGCAAACTTCATAGGCACAGACTCTGTCCTTTCTATCTCTGCACTCACCTTGTAATTATTTACTCCATATCCATCTTTCTCAGCCATCATCACAAGGTCTATCCCCGTACATCCTATAATGCCAGTAGCAAAATACTCCACAGGGGTTATCTCTTTACAGTCTAAAGTGTAAGAAGACTTTAACGTGTTTGCTTTAAATTTTTTCTCACCCAGATACTCTACTGATACGTTCATGAAATCTCCTATTTGTTTTAATTTAATTAATTCTGCTTATTCAACCAAATCTTCAAACTCTCCACTTGTTCCAAAGTCCTCACAGTAGCAGTACCACCTTCAGATTGACGGGCATTCATAGAGGCACGGTTATCTAGAAGTGCTACGACACCCTCACCTATGCGATCATCTATACTTTGTAGATCTTCCAAAGAGAGTTCAGAGATGTCTAGTCCTTTCTCTTCAGCCAAGTTTACTGCATTACCTGTGATGTGGTAGGCATCACGGAACGGTAAGTTCGCTTCTTTTACTAGGTAATCAGCAAGGTCTGTTGCGGATAGATGCCCTATCATACATGCTGCTTCCATCTGCTCTACGTTTACTGTCATATCAGCTATCATCTCTTCAAGTACTTGTAGTGAAAGTGTCGCTGTTCTTACAGAATCAAACACACCCTCTTTGTCTTCTTGCATGTCTTTGTTGTAGGCAAGTGGTAAACCTTTCATTACAGTAAGAAGTGCAACCAAGTTACCATTTACACGTCCTGTTTTTCCACGAAGAAGTTCAGGAATATCCGGGTTTTTCTTTTGTGGCATAATGGAAGAACCTGTTGCATGTTTGTCAGAGAGTGTCACCCATCTAAATTCACTGGCAGACCACAAGATAAGCTCTTCACTCAAACGGCTCATATGCATCATCATCGTAGAGATGTTAAAAAGTATTTCCAAGGCAAAATCACGGTCACTTACGGTGTCAAGACAGTTCAAAGTAGGTGCATTAAAGCCCAGTTTATCTGAAGTGATCTGACGGGAAATATTATGTGGTGTACCAGCCAATGCAGCACAACCAATAGGAGAATAATTATTACGTTCATAAGAACTCATAAAACGTTCATAATCACGTTTAAACATACTTGCATACGCTAACATATGGTAACCAAAGTTTATCGGCTGTGCATGTTGTAAATGTGTCATACCAGGCAGCATTACTTCTGCATTTTTCTCTGCGACAGATACAAGTGTACTAATGTTCTCTAAAAGCAAATTAGCAATAGCTTTCGTGTTATTTTGTACATAAAGTCTAAAGTCAAGAGCCACCTGATCATTACGGCTTCTAGCAGTATGCAGACGTTTACCGGCATCTCCCACTTTTTCAGTAAGTCTACCCTCTATAGCCATATGAATGTCCTCATCATCACCATCGAGTTTAAATGCACCGGACTCTACTTCTCCAAGTATCTCATACAAACCACTCTCTATCTGTTCATAATCCTCTTTTGAGATGATTCCCTGTTCACAAAGCATATACGCATGTGCTCTTGAGCCTTCAATGTCTTCTGCGTAGAGTACTTTATCAAAAGGAAGTGAGTTATTAAGATCTTGAAGTAATTGTGAACTCTTCTCAGAGATTCTTGCAGATGCGATTTTTTTAGACATGGGATTTCCTAGGTATTTTAATGATGATATTTTATCGTAAAGTACGTTTGATTAGGTTTTAGAAAAGAGGAGTATGAAAAGGCAACCCAAACCAGTGAACATATAAAGAAATTTACAAATTTGGACAAGGCGTAAAACTTGTTCAACTCGAATGTTTAAAATAGCTACCTTTTATAAGTGTATTATATGTATTTTTCATTAATAAGTCATTAAAACTAATGATAAAGTTCAAAAATAATGATAAATAAA
>Ga0209013_10006342_pt1 | contig 10057 bp, 10 predicted proteins | sample Cruoilmetagenom2_FD_187291 | JGI IMG/M metagenome (GOLD analysis project Ga0209013, IMG submission 187291) | Oil polluted marine microbial communities from Coal Oil Point, Santa Barbara, California, USA - Sample 2 (SPAdes) (version 2) | ecosystem: Environmental > Aquatic > Marine > Oil seeps ...
CTACGCAGCGACCGCCCTCCGAAACGATGCACGAAACCTACTGAACAACTATGAAACAGCACACCCCGGAACAAAATACGCACTCCTCAAAGGCTCTGAAAAGATAACAGAAAGTCTCAAAGAAACACAGACCACAACACCAGTACAAATATGTGAACGCTGCGGAGAACCAACAGGGAACAAGAAAACCTGCAAAACATGCGAACTGCTTGACCATCAGACAGACTCCGTCCATCCGACTTCCAGTCCGTGACAGGACAAGAAAAAAACCTGGCAGGTGTGGAAAGACACTCTTCAATAATCAAACGAAAAAAAGAGTGTGGATAAGGGGCTGTGATTGATTGGTGCAAAGAGATTCAGAACAAATACCCTCACAAGGAAGTGGTAATCGGAGAGGCTGGATGGCCAAGCGACGGGTCACCAAATGGCGAAGCTGTACCCAGTTTAGAGAATCAAAAGCGTTTTATGGAAGAGTTGCTGGATTTAGCAGATAATGAGGGGATACGCCTCTATTACTTTGAGGATTTTGATGAGAAATGGAGGGAAGAATCTGATGCCGATCCTCACTGGGGACTCTACTACTCAAACAGGACATATAAACCCCCTCTGCGGCGACCTCAACTCTGACGGCGAAATGAACCTGACCGATGTCATCCTGCTCCTGAACTGCGTTGGAAACCCCACCACGCACCCGATCAGCGAAGATGTATCCGATGTAAATTGCAATGGTGTGGTGAATATGGGTGATGTGATTCTGCTTTTGAACTATGTGGGCGATCCTGTGGAGTATGAGCTTGGGTGCTGTGAGTGAAGGCGTGGTGATTTGAGATGGTGAGGGCTGTGAGGGCCTGGTTTAATGGAATAGGGTTCAAAAGGTTGGGTTTTAGAAGAATTTTGATGAGAGAGTCTCCGGAGTTACATCGCACTTCTCGTTGTGTTCACACCGCTCACAGAGTGCATGTGCGGGTTTTTCAGGTATTACCTGATTTTGATATATCTTCTTTATTTTGTGCAGTGTTTGGAGTACTTCCCGTCTTTCTCTGGCACGTATTCTTATTCTGCGTATTGTTCCGTGTCGCAGATATTCTACAATCCCTGTCTTGACAATGGTGTCGTAACTCTCTTCCACAAGGAGGGCGTAGCCTGTGAGGAGTAGTCGCTCAGTTTTCCATACTCCGTTTTCGGGTGGTCTGCCTGTCTTGAGCACGTTTGGCACAAACTCGTCCTCGATCTTCACGATCTTGTTCGGTACACCTGCAAGTCTGTGTTTCTCTGAGTAGAGGAGAGGTTCTGATACGTGTGGTGTGATACTTGCCAGAAATTCACTCCCGTCTTCTTTGATGTGTGTGAAGAGTCCGTCTGCAATAGTTTTTGCATCCAGTCTATCGACAAACCCTTCAAGGTCTTCTTTCGGCATCTGTGCAAAAGTGTCTGGATAGATGTGGACAAGTTCTCTGCAGACTTCATGAAATGCTTTTATAATATCGTTTTCGCCAATTTCATCCATATCCTTGATTATACCGGGGAGAATATGAGATAGTTCTTTCAGTATAAGGGTTTCCTTACCTGGTTGTGTGGATACTGGATGTGTCTGCTCGAAGTATATCTTGCGTGGACAGACATGATAGGTTGCAAGCTGTGATACACGAAGATGGGTTTGATCCAATCTATCTCACACCCAAATTATATAGTTGGTAGAGAACTGGTTTGAGTAAACGCTTAACGTCGTTTCACTCATCGTCCGCGGATATGCGAAGTGCGAGGCGAAGCCTGGTATTTGGGTGGGGGTGTAAGCCCGAACCGCATGTCCGTTGTTAGGCGATCCCGTTGGGGGCAAGCCATAATAGTGGCGAAGCGTTTTGCTTGGCGACCCCATAATTTATTCACCTCCACAGAAATCTATGACCTTTCTAAGATTGGATTTTACTCGCGGATAGATTTCTGGAAATTCTTCCTTTGTAAACACTTTCAGTGCTTCTTCATAGGCGTTGATTGCCTTCTTGCAGTTCTCAGGTTTAGCCTCTACCTCCCCAAGCGTTCTGTATGCATTCCCGAGATTGTTTTGAGTCGTTGCATAATCCATTGGGAAGCGGTCAAGAGTATAGACGTTCAGTGCTTCTTCATAGGCGTTGATTGCCTTCTTGCAGTTCTCAGGTTTAGCCTCTACCTCCCCAAGCGTGCCGTATGCATTCCCGAGATTGTTTTGAGTCATTGCATAATCCATTGGGAAGCGGTCAAGAGTTCTAACTTTCAGTGCTTCTTCATAGGCGTTGATTGCAATTTTCATATACTCTGCTCTTTCTAAGTCAATGGTTCCGATAGTATATGCTCTGTTTCCAAGCCTGAATAGCGCCTCAGGTACACCTGAGAATGTAGTTATCGTCTCCTCAAGAACATCTAAAATTTTAATTTCTGCAGGTAGCTCAACAACATCTTCCAGATAAACTTCTTCAGCCTGAACCTTATTCCTTTCTAATGTTATGAACTCCTTGTCTTTCAAACTCTCAAACCAGCCAATCCATTCAAAATCTGTTCCTTCCAATCCATCTTCTTTAGCAGCAATTTTTATCCATTCTATAGGAAAGAGATTTTCTTTAAAAATCCCGCAAATATAAAGTGTCTTAATACCACGAAGAATGGTCTTTTCAATATCATTGCAATTATCAAACCTTCTCTTCATTTCTTCTAAACGCATAAAAATTGAGCCCACATTTCCATCAAATTTGACCTCCCCCCAGCTTATATCAGCCTTGTCAGCAATTTCTCTTCCAACTTCGTTTGAAATTCTGGGAAGCTCAATAATATTTTCAAATGTTGTTTCTAAAAGAATGTTCTTATCTAACATCTTATTTTTTACTTTTTTGTAATCTATCTCTGACCGACAGGTGGCAGCAATAACAACATTGGTCTCTATCGCAATCCTGAATAAATGGTCAAAGTTTTGTTGTTCTACAAACCTATGTAAATCATCAATAACAATAATCTCAGTTTTTTTAGGCAACTGAAAGGTCTCTGGATTTATATTTTTGCATATCGGAATTGCAACTTTCTGTGGCTCGTTCAAATTAGTTAGCGTTTCAAAAAGCGCTCTGGATTTACCGCTTAAAGGAGAGCCAATTATTAATAAATTTTTTTTATTGCTTAAACTTTCATCAACCAAGTCGTCTTCTTGTCTGTGATAGTAGTATGGATTAAATGGTCGGGTTCCTAACAGATCTTCTGGCTTTAGGGATGATGATTTTCCTATAAAACTATATAATACCTTTAAGTTCTTACTTTGTTCCCTCCAACTGCGAAAGGGTTTAACTATAAGTTCTATAAAGAATGCAACAACAAATGCAAAAACGAACGCCCAGAAAACTTCTATTTCGTGGCCAATTATAAGTTCCTTTATATCTTCCACATTAAACCCTTTACCCGCCAAGCAAAATATCGCCTAACTCTGAGTATAGGAACGTTCACACTTTCCTACACATAAGAATCGCATGAAGAAGATCCTTGAAACCTTATAAGTTAATCGACATGACCCCCTGGACTTTGCCCAGAATAAGGGTGTTATTTTATATCTACCTTGTGTAATACTTGTAGGTGGTGGTTTTTTGTGTTCCGTTTTTCTGGAATGGATTATGATAGTGGTCTTAGGCGCGAGTGGTTGGTTGCAAATGGCATTGGCGGGTATGCATCATCCACAATCATCGCAGCAAACTCTCGAAAGTATCATGGCCTGCTCGTTTCTGCAACAGACCCGCCTCTCGGGAGAAGAGTCCTGCTTGCAGGAATCGATGAAACACTCCGCTTTGATTGTGAATCATTTGAGCTATCTGTGCACAAGTATCCAGATACCGTGCACCCGCATGGTTTTCTTCATCTTGCATCCTTCAGGATGGAAAATTTCCCGTCCTTCATCTATGAAACGGGTGGTCTCAGGATGGAAAAAACGGTTTTTATGGAGTATGGTAAGAATGCCGTCTTCATTGAGTACGGTGTGTTAAATCTAGGGTCTATTGAGGGCGAGATTCTCTTTCGACCAATGGTTACTAATCGGGATTTTCACACCACCCAACGAAAAGAGGATTCTAACTTTGAGTCTGTGGCTTCTGATTCTGGGTGTGAAGTGTTTGATAACGGCAAAAGCGTACTCTTTCTTACAAGTGATAGGCTTGGGTTTGTCAAAGATGAGTCCTGGTATTATAACGTGGAGTATGATTGTGATCGAGTGCGAGGTTTGGATTACCAGGAGGATCTCTACTCACCGGGGTATTTCACCCTTCCCTTCATGAGTGATGAATCGCTCTGTATTGTGGCATCAACCCCAGCCTGTGGGTACGATGGCTCCACCCTGAAGGATGTGTGCAGGTCGTGGAGACAGATAAGAGAGGGAGAGCTTGTACGCAGGAAGGGGCTTGTTGAGAGGGCGGGCGTCACGAGTGGTTTTGGTGAGAAGCTTGTTCTTGCGGCCGACTCGTTCATCGTCCAACGGAATGGTGATAAGAGTGTGCTTGCCGGGTATCACTGGTTTTCTGACTGGGCTCGTGATGCCATGATTTCGCTTACAGGACTTGCACTCGTCACCAATCGGTTCAAAGATGCACGCGGAATACTCTCAACCTTTGCAAAGAATGCTGAGAATGGTCTCTTAGCAAACCGCTTCATCGAGGCTGGGGGGCGTGAATACGGTAGTTCCGATGCACCGCTCTGGTTCATACACGCATCAGGCGAGTACCTTGAACACACAGGAGATTTAAGATTTGTGAAAGAAACGCTCTGGAAAACGATAAAATCCATTATATCGTGGTATCGGAAAGGTACTCGTGGCGTTTATTCTGATTCCGACGGTTTGATCGTCTCAAATCCACATACGACGTGGATGGATGCAAAGATCGGGGACTGGATCGTTACGCCACGTGAAGGAAAAACCTGTGAAGTCAATGCTCTTTGGTATAATGGGTTGAAGATAGCTGAGAAGATGGCACGCCTATTTGAAGATGAAGATAGTGAAAGCGTTTATCAGAAACTTGCAGGACTTGTTGAAAAGAGCTACTTGAAGTTCTGGAATCCAACAAATGACTGCCTCTTTGACGTTATATCAAAAGACGGTGTTGACGACTCAATAAGGCCGAATCAGATCTTTGCTGTAGCACTGCCCCATCAACCCGTCTCAATGGAACAGGCACGCAGAATCGTAGAAGTGGTTGAACGCGTCCTGCTCACACCCTTCGGGCTTCGAACCCTTGCACCAAACCACCCTGCTTACAGACAACGCTACGGTGGGGACATATTCTCAAGGGATAGTGCCTACCACCAGGGCACGGTCTGGCCATGGCTAATAGGTCATTTCATCACCGCTTACCTCAACACGCATGGACGTACTCGACAAAACCTCGAACGGATGCGTAAACTACTCACTCCGTTTGAAGAACATCTCTCTGATGCCGGGCTTGGAAGCATCAGCGAAGTCTTTAACGGCGAGCCACCACACACACCAAGTGGGTGTGCCTTCCAAGCATGGAGTATCGCCGAAATACTAAGATCACACATAGAACTTGGATAAAACAGAATAAAACTGGCAACCATAGCTACCACTGTCAACAATATTCAGTTTATAGGCTTAAAACATCTGTTCAGTAATCCAGTTATAAACTGGAATCATCTCTCCCATGATGATTTTATCCACTTCAAACAGCATCATTAGACCGACACAGACAAGCACAACACCAGAGATCTTCTTGAAAATAGGCGCATATCGAGCAATCCTGCTTGACCGACCAGAGATCGTCTTTCCCGAATAAGCAATCACAAGCATCGGAACCCCAACACCAAGAGAGTAAACAAAAAGCTGAAAGACACCATAGAATAAATTCCCACTACCAGCAGCACTAGCTGAAATATACGTATGCACCGCACCAAGAATCGGGGCAGTACATGGAAGCCAGAGTATACCAAGAGAGAGGCCAAGAGCGAAGCCGCCGAGCACACCACCACCTTTAACCTGCACAACAGGCAGCTTAACAACCGAAATTGCACGACTTACAACAGATACATACACATCCCCGATCCTCGCACTAAACAACACCACACCCATAACGATGATAAAAACGATCGAGAACCAGCGCAGATACTCACTAAAGATTGGAAAACCTGCACCAAAGAGTACTGCAGGAACGCCCATAAGTGTGAGTGTAACAGAAATGCCAGCAACAATAGCAAGCGGCCTAAACCTACCACCAATAGAACCCGAAAGTACCGCCGGGAGAATCGGTAACACACACGGAGACAAAATCGTGGCAAGACCCGCAACAAAAACCAGAAAAAGAGACGGAGCATCCATACCCAAAACACCAAACATACTATATTTCTCTTAATAACCTTTATTTTATTCGCATACCCCATATCTACAGGGTGTGCCAATAAAATAAATCCGTGAAAATAAGATATAAGATTTTTAAACGCAATTAATTTTTCAGTTGTACATTTTAAGGTGTTTCAATCATATTTTATTCCCAGTACTCCCTGAAAGTTACCCATAATTCAGGCAGGTGTTTCTGTAATAACTTGTTTGAAGTACAATATGCATCCAGTTTCTTTCTCTTTTCAAGTGACCTTGCCAATGGTCTTCCAAGCAACCTGTTAATTCCGGTCTCATACTGTTCGAGCATTGTTACATCGTCGTTTTCAAGGGCATTGATTGTTGTTTTTCCTGCTATCTCGCCTGCCAGCATTGCATTGTTGATGCCTGCACCTGTGATCGGGTCAGCCATGCCTGCACTATCACCCACGAGCAAGACGTTCCCATAACACAGCTTTTTCCGAAGTCCATTTATGGGCAGGGCGCCTGTTATATACCCAGTTCGTTCTCCACAAAGCCGCTCTGCCATAAAAGACTCATTGATAAACGCATCCAGATATTCCCTTGCAGACCGCAAGCCTGCTTCGGTATGTTGCTTACTCATCCAGATCAAAGATCTGGAGGTCTGCTTTACAAAAGTAAAGCAACTCTTGATTACACCGTAATCAAGAATTCCAAGACCCACTTTTACCGTGTCTTCGCCTGCCGGATAAATCCATGCATATCCGCCTGGCGCATAATCCGCATCAAAAAATATCTCGCAGGTGTCCGGCAGCAGATCAACACCGCTCAAATGATACTGGGCACAAGACACAACTCTTTGTCTATCTGCTCCTATGAGTGTTGCAACCTTTGAAAAAACACCATCTGCACCAACGATAATCTTCCCAGAAGCCTTGCCGCCACGAAATCTGACACCACCCGGAATCAAACCGATCAGAGAAGATTCCCACCTGATGTACGCGCCTGATTCTTTCGCTCTCACTGCAAGTGCCGTGTCGAAGGATTGCCTGTCAACCACGAAACCGTTCAATTGAAAATCGTGAAAGGATGAATCTGGAAAATAAGTACGCATTTTTCTTATTTTTGACTGAATGATACAACCCTTAGGCAGTCCAATGTCGATGGTACTGCTGATATAACCTGCACAAGAAGACTCGCACGACGTATCTTTTTCCAACACCAGCACACGATACCCAGCTTGAGCCACCACTCCCGCAGTAATAGACCCGGCAGGACCAGCACCAACTACTATCACATCATAGTTCATCAGTAATACATCCCAGAAAAAGTATTTAAACATGTGACGCTGATGCCTGCAGATTCTTGGGTCCGAGATCGGTGACGTCGAGAGAGATGGTTCATGCTCGTAGATGTGATAAGAATCCAGAACAACTTTTTCAAAGCTTAAAACCGGCGTATATTATACTTTTTTTGTTAATAGAGGTATATGTAAGATGTCTTGAGTAGAATGAATATCTGAAAAGAATATTAGCTCCGCCGGATGTTTTCTAAAATTTCACTAATTCTATTTCTAATATTTTCTTCATGTTTTGGGTTTGCAAGTTCCTTTAAAAGTTTAGATTTGAAAAGTACTTTAGTTTTAGAATCTAATTCATTAAAACCGATAAATGATCTAATTTTATTATAACTTTCATCATTTTCACTTAGAATAATTTTAATTATTGTTTCGATTATTCGTTCATCACCCATTTCTAATAATGTTTGAATCGTATCAGAACGAACTTGGATACTTTGGTTACTTTCTGTAAGCTTTGTTACACAAGGTTTGTACGTATCAATTAATTTTTTTGTGATTCTTCATTTTGTGATTCTTCACGTTCAACAACTCTCAGCATGATTTTGAAAACATATAATGATCTTCGTCGTATTTCTTCTTCTTTATCAGTCAACAATTTTTCAAATTCTTCAAATACGTTTAAATTATAAAAAATATCTCTTCTATAAAGTAGAAGTTCAAGTTCTCTAAGTCCTTCTAAACGAGATTCTTTAGTAGCCCCTGCAAAAGCTTTCAAACATAAATCTATTTCTTCTGATGAAGCTTTGGTTTTTACCCTGTTTCCTCCTACCGATGGAATATCAGAAAATTCAGGTTTTGAAGTTTTGTAGTCTAAACCCAGTCTTTCTTTTACCAAAGGAATTAATCCAGTAATATCAAGGAAATCGAGGTTTGGTCCTACTCTAATTGGAAATCTTTTCTTACCATCCATGTGAATTTTATCATAATTTTTATGAACATTGATTAATACAATTTTACGGTCATCATACTCTCTTTCTTCAATTTTTATCTGAACTTGTGGACGACAATTTTTTGCTTGCTCTGAAATATACTCTCGTTCCCTTTTTTTAAGAGTGTACCCAATTGTTTTAGAGGTCTCGTTAATTCCAACGACAAATAATCCCCCTTCAGTATTTGCAAAAGCAGCAAAATAAGTGGATAATTTTTCTTCGATAATTCTATCATTCAGAGTTTCTTTGTATTCAAAGGACACACTTTCTTTTTCTTTTATAAGAGTGGCAAGTTCTTCATCTAAAATATTAATTCGCATCATTGTCTATAATGGTATAGATGAAACATAAGATTTATGGTAAAATTTAGCCTTCTTTTTTAAATCTAATCTTGTGTTTCTATTGAAAAGTTCTACACAACCAATCTAAAGGCAATATAATCCAGAGCATCAATATTGATTACCCGTTTTCCAAAAACAGAGTCGGTGACTTTGTGTGTTCAGGCAAGTGCGTGTGTCGGTGGGGTGTTTTTGTTTATTTGATGTTGCATAGTTTGTATAGTATTTTCATCGCGTCGTTATCCTCTGGTGTTCCGCATTTGTTGACGATTTTGTTGTAGTATTTTATCTGGTTCAGTTGTTTTTGGTTGTGGTTGAGTACGTAGCGTGTGGCGTGGATGGTTGCTTCGATTACCGCGTTTGATCCCCTGTTTATCGCCTGGTTCTTCTCTCTGTTCACTGTGTTTGTTAGTGGTTGTAGTGTGAAGGTTGTGAGGGTAGGGTTTGTGGTGTTGATGTCTGTTTCTTCTGCTTTGAATAGTATCCACGCGTCGCTGTTCTCCAGTATTGGGTATTTTTCTTGTTGGTATTCGATTCTGGTGTATTCTTTTTGGTCTGGTTTTGACAGGGCGCTTGTTACTATGAGTATCGGGTTGTGTGTAATGTTTGCTGTTAGGTGTTTTGTGCGTTTGATGTTTTCCATGGTCTGGTTTTTGTACAGGTGTATTTGTAGTTTGTTTCCTTCTTTATGGAGTCCTGTTGGTGCTGCGTTTGTTGTGTTGTCCGGGTTTGTTGTGACTGCTATTATCTCGTTTATTCCGTTTGAGAGTCCGGGTGTTTTGGAGTTAGTTGTCAGTATCGGTAGCCTCCAAGTAGTAGTAGGAATAGTCCTGCTATTATTATGTCTGCAGTGGAACCGGGGTTTATCTTTCTTGATAACAACTGGGTGTCGAATTTTTTGATTTCTGGTAGTGTGCTTATGTATCCTTGTTGCTTTATCTGGTTTATGATTTTTGCTGCTTTTTGTGATGTTTGTATTGCTGTTGCTTTATTGTGTTTTGTCTGGATGAACGTGTCGGGTTCTGTTTTCAGGATTTCTAAGTAGGTTTGTACGATTGCTTCGTTTATGTCGGCGTCCTGGTTTCTGGTGTGCTCGGTCAGCAGTTGGTGTGCTTGTTGTGTT
>Ga0209013_10006343_pt1 | contig 10057 bp, 9 predicted proteins | sample Cruoilmetagenom2_FD_187291 | JGI IMG/M metagenome (GOLD analysis project Ga0209013, IMG submission 187291) | Oil polluted marine microbial communities from Coal Oil Point, Santa Barbara, California, USA - Sample 2 (SPAdes) (version 2) | ecosystem: Environmental > Aquatic > Marine > Oil seeps ...
ACACTCTGTTCCCGTCAATATTCCGTATATCATCTTCTATGCTCTCAGACTATCACCATTCACTATTAAATGCTGAAATGTTCGTGAGAAATGCGGGATAGTTGTTGTCAGGAAGGTCCGTCCGTTTTCCTATAAGAGATACGATAGATTCTACCGCTGTAATCGTCCGAGACCAGTAAAGATCCATCCTGCATGATTTCAATATCAACCGGTCTTCCCAGGGTGCGATTTTTCTGCAGCCAGCCTTCAGCAAACACCTCATAGCTTATGGGTTTGGAGTTCTCCAACCAGACGACGCTTACTCTATAGCCAATAGGTTCACTGCGGTTCCAGGAGCCATGCTCGGCAATGAAAATCTGGTTAGTATATTCTACAGGAAACATTCTTCCTGTATAAAACTGCATACCCAATGAGGCCACATGCGGTCCGAGTTCCTGGGCAGGTTTTGTAATATTTATATTGACAGGCTTAACGTCAAATTCAGGATCTCTAACATTGCTGCCATGCAGATATGGGAATCCAAAATGCATCCCGGCCCGGGGTGCATGATTTAACTCATCAGGAGGCAGATCATCCCCTAACATATCACGTCCGTTATCCGTAAACCAGAGTTCCCGGGTTTCTGGATGCCAGTCAAAGCCGACAGAGTTTCGAACTCCGCTGGCAAAAACCTCAAAGCCGCTGCCATCCTTGTTCATTCTTGTAATTGTACCAAAAATCTTATCTCTGGATTCACAAACATTGCAGGGGGCACCTATTGGCACATAGAGTTTTTCGTCAGGCCCGAATTTTACGAATTTCCAACCATGCCATTTTTTCTTGGGCAGCCCCTCAAAGACAACTTCCGGTTTGTTGGGATTATGAAGTCGTTTTTCAATTCCTGTAAATTTAATGATGCGGTGAACTTCAGCCACATAGAGATCTCCATCCTGAAAAGCAACGCCGTTTGGCATATTGAGGCCTTTTACAATGGTGACAACCTCATCGGCAATAAAATCTCCATCATTGTCTAAAACAGCAAAGACCTTGCCAAGTTTCCTGGTGCCGACAAACAGAATATTATTGGGACTCAGGGCCATTGATCTGGCATTGGGAACATTATCAGCATAAATGCTGATTGAGAAACCGGGCGGCAGTTTTATGTTGCGTTCAATATCGCTGTCAGCATGACTTACAGGAACGCAACAACAAACAATCATCAGAAACAACGAATTTATAAAGATAGCTATCCGCAACATTCAACTAAACAACCATTTATATTTTGTAGTACTTGGAAAATCATTAAACCGTTGGTTTTAAATAAACTAATTACCATGAGCCGCCAAGATAGGGATTTTCTTTCTTTTCCCGTCCTACGGTGCTTGTTATACTGTCACCGTAATCATGTCCGGGCCAGATTATCGTCTCATCAGGGAGAACAGCTATTTTACCGGAAAGAGATTCAAGCAGGGTCGTAAAGTCACCCCCTGGCACATCAACTCTTCCGGCAGCGCCAACAAAAAGAGAGTCCCCAGTAAAAAGATTGCCATCAACATAGAGGCAGATTGAGCCTGGTGAATGACCTGGAGTGTGGATAATTTCTGCCTGGCAGTCACCGAAATTAAGGGTGTCCCCGTCCCGCACAGCTATATCTGCGGGACGGGAGGGGGTAAAGCCGTGACGGTTGAAATATTCTGCCGCATCAGGTTCAGCCAGCAGGGCTATATCGGCCCCATGCATGACAATTTCTGCGTTGGTTGATTTTTTGATGATTACATTGCCGCAGGTATGGTCTGGGTGGCAGTGGGTGTTGACAATATAAAGAGGTTTTAACTGAAGTTCATCGATTATTGTCAGGATTTTCACTTCATCCCCGCATGGATCAATGATCACAGCTTCGCAAGTTCTGTTACAGGCAAGTATGTAACAAAAAACTTTGTCATCTCCCAGTAACAACTGTTTTATGATCATAAGAAATCCTTTTATTTAAATAACTGGTTATGATGTAAATTGGGTAAGAAATTCACACCCATACTAAGTAACCACCTGTTTTGTTTCTGTTTTAACCTGCGTCAATAATAATATACCAATGACAAAGAAAATGGTGAGTGCCAGGATGGAAAGACGGGCTGATCCTGTCAGGTCAATAATCAGTGCAAATATAAAAGGTCCTAAAACAGATGCGAATTTAGCGCTAATGGCATAGAAACCGAAAAATTCTCCGTGTTTGCCGTCCGGAATGAGGCTTGAAAAATAGGAGCGGCTGACCGCCTGGCTGCCGCCGAGAATTATTGCAATAACAAATCCTAAGAGCCAGAATTCCCAGGCCTTAGTCATAAAGAAGGCGTAGATTGAAACCAGTATAAAGAGAAAAAGGGCAAGATATATAGCGTTCTTGGACCCAAATACTTCAGCTAAACGTCCGAACAGCAGGGTTCCAGGCATGGCCACAAACTGGATCATCAAAAAGCATGAGAGTATGGTGGTCTGGGAGAGAGCTAATTCTTCCCGGGCAAAAATTGCCGCAACAACGATAATGGTCTGAATGCCATCGTTATAAAAGAGAAAGGCAATTAAAAAAAGAAGAAGCGATGGGTATTTCCTGATTTCGCTAAATATTCTAAAATATCCACTGATACCCCTATGAAGTTTATCAGGCATAATAGAACTTGCAGGAATACGGACATAGAGGTAGGTGGGAAAGGCAAAGATAAACCACCAGAAACCGGTGAATAAAAATCCGGCTCTGCTTGCTGCGCCTTTATCCGCAAAACCCAGGAATGAATATCCCTGTATCAGAGCAAAAACAAGGAGTAACGCCAGGCCGCCTCCTATATAACCAAAGGCAAATCCCCGTGAGGAAAGACGATCAAGTTCATGGTTTGCAGCAAGTTTGGGCAGAAAGGCATTATAAAAAACATTGCTGCCGGCAAAACCTATATTGGCAATAATGAAAAGAAAGGAGGCGAAAAGAAATTTTCCAGGTGTTGCAAAGAACAAGAGAGATGTAGCAAGAGCGCCGAGCAGACAGTAAGAAAAAAGAAATTTTCTATGTATACCCAGCCTGTCTGCAATATTGCCAAGATAAGGTGAGCTTACTGCGACGATCAGCATTGAACATGATACCGCATAGCCCCAAAGAGCTGAGGCGCGAAAGGTTCTACTAAAACCCAAAAAGGAAATGCGGGCACCTTCATCAGGCACCAGTGATACAAAATAGACAGGCAGAACAGCAGAAAGGATAACAGTAGCAAAGGCTGAATTGGCCCAATCGTACATGCACCAACCGAACCAGGACTGTTTTTTTGTGGGATATTGCTTCATTGAAATACTATCGCAACTCCTTCAATAACCCGCAACTAAAATGTAGTCATATGGGCTTTTGGCAGTTATTTAGATCCAATCCAAGAATAGACACAATTGATGAAATCTATGAAAAGTTGAAAGATGTTACAAATTGAATGCAGTGGATTTTTCCTGAATATTCCGGACAAAAGAGGGCGCTGTTCGGTTGTTGAAAAATTGTAGAAATGAATTTCCAGGGAGACCTGAAATTTATGGTTTCCCTGGAAATGATCTTTTTATGAAGTTATTAGCCGCGATACTTGAATGACACACTTACTTTGGCCCTGAAGGCTACAACTTTGTTGTCTTCAATACGCATGTCAAGGGTTGTTACTTCAGCCACCCTCAAATCTTGCAGACTCTGTGAAGCTCTTTCAACAGCGGTTTTTGCAGCATCTTCCCAGGATTTTTCACTCGTTCCTACCAGTTCGATTACTTTGTATACACTTCCAGACATTTTGCACCTCCTTTATTAATTTATTGGTCCAGGACTTTTTTGTCCCCCTTATATTCAATTAAAACAGGTTTACAATTACACGGCCTGTTTGCCTGCCCTGTAACATCTTTTCAATAATACCGGAAAGTTCGGGCAGCCTGCATTCGGTAACAAGAGAATCGAGATTGCCGATTTTCCATGCCTCGGCAAGTTTTTGCCAAATTTCCTGTCTGATATGTATTGGACACTTTGCTGAATCTATACCTAACAATGACACTCCACGCAATATAAATGGATAAACAGAAAGTGGAAGTTCGGGTGAGGCAACATTGCCGCAGCATGTTACTAAACCACCATAAGCAGTTGATTTGATAGCAGTGGCGAGGATTTCTCCGCCAACTGTATCTATTGCTCCAGCCCATTTTTCTTTAAGTAAAGGTTTTCCAGAGGAATCAGCTGCCTGCTGCCGGGAAATAATTTCAGTTGCACCGAGCCTGGTAAGAAAATCTGAAGCCTCGGGTTTGCCACTGACAGCAGTTATACTGTAACCCAATTTCGCCATTATGGAGACAGCAATGGATCCCACACCTCCGGTTGCACCGCTTATCAGAATTTTTCCCTGTTCAGGTAATACTGGATGACTGACCAACTTATTTACTGACAGGGCAGCAGTGAAGCCGGCAGTTCCATATATCATGCTTTCCCTTAATGAAAGGTGCTGCGGGCAGTGGAGTGCCCATCCTGCAGGAATACGAATATACTGTCCATATCCCCCGGAAGTATTCATGCCAAGATCAAATCCGGTTGCAATCACCTGGTCCCCGGGGCTAAAATTGATACTGCTGCTTTCTTCCACAACTCCTGCGGCATCTATACCAGGGACATGCGGGTAATGCCTGGTTACCCCACGGTTGCCGGAAGCGGACAGGGCATCTTTATAATTCAGTGACGAATAATGAACCCTGATGAGCAGGTCTCCTTTGGGTAACTCTTTTATGGTTTTGGTTTCAATTTCCCTCGTATAGGTTTTGGGGGAGGCTTCTTTTACAACCAGGGCTTTGTATGAATTGTTTTGCATAAGAAAAATTCCTGAAGAAAATAATTATGTTTGCAGAGTACGTTTATTTCACAGTACAAATGCCGTGGATTGTATCACAGGCTTTTGCATAGAGTTTTGTAAGCCAGTCATCACCTGGGATGATATCATCCTTAGAATGATCACACTCAGGACAACGATGAATTCTGGATATCTTTCGCATTATTCTCCGGGTTGTGGCCACAAAAGTAGCATGACTCCAGGTCAGGGGAGAAACCGAAAGAGGCTTTCCCGTGACAGGATGGACCTGTTCAGCAAGTACTCCTGAAGGAAGGGCATGTTCGGCAACCCATTCGAGAATTTTTATAGATTCATCAAGTTCTTTTTCATTATGCGCCTTATCGGTCAGATGATCGGCAAGCCAGAGGGTACAGATAAACCAGGGATTGCCGGGGAAACGGGTATCAACCCGGTGATAAGAGTCTCCCTCGTAGCGGGCAAGGCCGCCAACGTTTGTATTAATCCAAAGTTTTTCCTTTAGGGCTGCAAAAGTTGCAATAATGCGTTCGTCATCTGCAGCATAAAGTCCAAAGGCAAATAGTCCCCAGAGACTGGCATCACACGAATCATCATAATCAAGATTTCCATTTTCATCATGTGACACCATGCGGCAGAAACGATTTATTTCAGGGCGCCAGAGATACTCTGAAGCGGCATCGCGTATCTCGGAGGCTACCTGCCGGTATCGTTCAGCTAAATCGTCTTCCCCAAACACTGTACAAAAGAGTGAGGCTGCTGTGAGGCCACCAAAAACTGTTCCGGTCGTAAAGGAGAGCATGCCGCGCCGTTCTTCCCATAAATCATAGGATGCATCCGGCAGCCCTGTTTCCTGATCCCTGTAGCGGCACATGAATTCTGCAGCCCTCTTGATAAGCGGCCGGTAGAGCGGTTTGATAAACTCGATATCCCTGTAAATGACAAAATGATTCCACATGGCCCAGACAACCAGGGCTGTTTCATCTTCCTGGATCGGCAGCTGGTGTTGGCCATTTTCCTGCCAGGGGTGCCAGGAAGAGGCGAGAGTAGAGTCAGGATTATATTTATGGAGGAAATAGCCCTCATCCGTAATTACCCTAGAGGCAAACTGGTAAAACCTCTGGGCAATAACAGGGTAACCGGCAACATCCAGGGCATTGGCCACAAGAGCTCCATCACGGGTCCAGATATAGGAATATGTGTCACGGTTGAACATGACAACATCAGAGTCGTTCGCTGCCAAAATCCCTCCCTGTGAGTCAATTTGGGTATTGAGAAGCAAGAGGCTGCGACGATACAGTGATGCAACCTTGGGCGGCAGCTGGTCGAGGGAGAGAGTCTCCTTGTGGACCCAGAGATGCCAGTAGTCAGCAGTTCTTCCAATCAATGCTTCAGGAGATTTATGTTTGACGATTGCATCGAGACGGCGTACACTTTGCCAAGTCTCTCCTGCAGCAAGCCAGTAGTAGGCTTTTTCCTGTGACATCCCTTTAATTTCAAGATGCAAGGCAATAACAGAATCGACCGAACCCTGGGCAATGGTATTGCCTGACAGAATTCCATCTTCCGCATCAACGTATGTTCCTTCTTTGCCATTGATATTTTTCTGGCCAACGGCAAACTGATCCAGCCCTGAAGTGTTCTCAGTTTTACCGCCTATAATGAAATAACGGGGTCCTTTATAATGGACGAGTCCCCCTGATTCAGGATCAAATGCAGCAGTATCTCCGACGCTGTTACCCGATATATCGAGGTTGTGACTGAGAAAGAGTCGTATGTGCCGGTCCTGTGGCGACATATTTTCAATGACTATTTCACGGACATAGACATTTTCATGGAAATCAACAGCATCACGGCACATGAGGAGTACGCCCATACCCTTGTGATACAGGGACACACGGGTCACCAGGGTGTCCTCTTCATATCCCAGGTCAATCTTCCAATCTTTACCGACCCAGGAGAATTGGTTGTCTACCCAGATGCCAAGTCGACAGTATCCTCCCTGGACATGGTTCTCCTGGCCGACATGAGGAAAATACAGGTCGCGGATGTTGTAGTTATGATCAAAACATATGAGAAGTTTGCCGTTTCCAACAGGGATATCTCTTGGCATCTTGGTCCTCTCCTGATGTCAGGTTGAAATTCCTACTTTTCCCCAAAAAACAACAATGAAAATTTTGACCCGTAATAAGTATTTTGCAGAATACGATAGAATAGTTTTTATCTTACTGAGAAACTGTGACAAAAGTCCAGTATTACAACTATAAAAAAAGGAGCCCGCTGTTTTTTAAATGGTCAATCAATTTCCTGTGCCCGGCAGGAAATGCATAATTGCAGAGTTCTGCAGGATTTACCAAACGATATTCCTGTGCCGCATGAAGGACAGGTTCAAATCTGCCATCCATTAAGCTGCAGAAATAGCAATGCAGCGTTACCCGGTAAATCGTATAACTATGCTGCACAGTGGTTATTCTTTTAACCTTGCCGATCTGCAATTCAGTCTCTTCAGCATATTCCCGGACCAGAGCCATCTCAGGAGTTTCGCCAGGTTCAAGGCGGCCGCCCGGAAATTCCCAGAGGTTGGCCCAGACTCCTTTAGGTTTACGCTTCTGGATGAGGACCTTGCCTTTATAGGTGAGGATGCCGGTGGCCATTTCAATAAAAACAGTTTGGGAAGGTTTGGCGATAACCGGTCTTTTATCAACCACATCTTTCACCAAAGACCTGCAGAAATCCCTGACAGGACAAACCTTGCACCGGGGATTCCTTGGAATGCACACAAGGGCACCAAGCTCCATGAGAGCCTGGTTGAATTCCCGGGCACGCCCACGGGGGATCAATTTTTTCGTCTTTTTCCAGATAAAGGCATGTGTTTTCTTATCTTTGACCGGTTTAGCAAGATTAAACAACCGGGCAAAGACCCGCTCTATATTTGCATCAATTATCGCATACTCTTTATTGAAAGCAATACTCATGATGGCTCCGGCAGTGTATTTTCCTATGCCGGGTAATTTCAACAGGAGTTTATAGTCTGATGGCAATTCTCCATTATACTGCTCTATAAGAATGTTGGCTGTCCTGATGATATTCCCGGCCCTGGTGTAATATCCCAGTCCCTCCCAGAGTTTCAGCACTTCTTCTTCATTTGCCCTGGTAATACTTTCTATGTCAGGAAACCTCTTTATCCATTTGATGAAATAATCAACCACCCGGTCCATCTGGGTCTGTTGGAGCATAATTTCCGAGATCCAGACATGATAGGAGGAATATGTCTTTCTCCAGGGCAGATCTCTGGCATTTTTATGAAACCAGTTTAAAAGATTTTGCTGAATTTCTTTCATATATAATAAGAGGTTGAATAATTATAGAAACAAATAACGAAATCCCTTGTGTGAAAAACACATATTGCATTTCTAGCCTTACCATGAAATGACCATCATTCTTAATATATTTAAAGTACGTTTCAAGAAAATGAAAAAGAACCTTAAAATCTATTTAATAACATATCCTATTAACCCCCTGGCAAGACAAGTATGAATATTTTCAAGTTGCTTGGGATAAAAGCGGCAATCGACGATATTGACCTGCAGATGACTCCCGTTGATACTTACGGCCTTTTTGAATGCCGTGGAGATATGCATCAGGTTCGAAGCAAAAAGGAGAGGTATTATTATTTCTTTATTGATAATTGGAGAAAACCAGCATCCCTTTGTTTTATGGAAAGGGGTATCCGGCATGCTGAGATTTTAGCTATAATAAAAGCACCGCAGGAGATGATAGATAATTGTGTCGTCTCCCAGGGAAAGACCTATAAAGAGAACAGTTATGCCATCGACGAACCGATACGTCTATGGCTCAGGAAAAATATCCTCGACGGAGTTGATATATCGAAAGTTTCTATTGTGATGTTTCATCAGGATTCATGTCTGTCTGCTCATGGTTTGCCTGAAATCTCCGCCAATGATTTTACGCAGCAGAAAGTGTTTTTGCCCCATAACGGAAGAATAATCCATGAATCAGAGGTCCAATCCCTCATAAGGAAATATGATCTTTTTGAAATCAACTACAATCCAGAAGGAACACTTCGCTGTTGTTTAATGCAAACTGCAGAAGATGATTCGGCAGTTGACCTGGCAACTGGAATCAGATGGCAGTTTGCGGGAAGTGGAATAGGTTCCTTTCGCCAACTGCAGGCCTGGATGGCAGGGATCAACCAAACAGGCCTGGCAGGTTTTCATGACTGGCGTCTGCCAACGGTAGAAGAGGCGCTATCCCTTCTCAGGGGAGAAAAAGGGGAGCACGGGTCTTATATACATCCGTGCTTTAGCTTTAAACAGGGATATATTTATACCGCTGACAGACGCAAGCCAGGGGGCTATTGGTTTTGTTGATTTCCGGCAGGGCAGGGTGTATTGGGCCTCCGGCACCATGGCCGGCGGCTTTGCCAGGTTATGCCGCACAGAAGATTCCCTTCTCCTGAAAAACTTTAACACGTCGAGTAGCCGCAACTTACACACTGGCTGCAACCGCCGCTGCGGCGCAGGGTAAGTTTGCCGCAGGCCGGGCAGGAAGAGTAGGATGATGGTTCTTCATATGGATCCGGATCTTCCTTGCCGTTTATTTCCGGGGCACAGTTGTCAAGCACTTTGGCCAGGGCAGCCGGGATGGAGAAAACTCTTCCCATGGAACTACTGGACCACACTGAGTCTGAGGATATATCCTCCAGGGTCCGTGCTATTTTGTTGACCAATCGGTAATCATGTTGCAGGGCCACGGAAATAACGCGACCAAGTGATTCGCACATACCATGAATGGTTGAACCGGATTTGGTGGTGTTGATGAACACTTCACGCACATGATTTTTTTCACCCTTGTTTGCTGTTACATATAAAGAGGCCGGGCCGCTGAATTTGAAGGTGGAGCCACAGCGCTCTCCAAGCTCAGAGAAAGGTCTGCCCGGTTTTTCAGCTGCCTTGGCTGAATCACTCAGAACTCCTGTCATGGAAGAGTCGCGGAACATGGTTACGCCTTTGAGTTTGCTGTCGCGGGCGACGAACAGCATGTCCTTGATATCATCAACTGTTGTTGAAGACGGCAGGTTAATGGTCTTGGAAACAGCGGTATGATTAAAAGTCTGGCACGCCTCAAGTAGCCGAATCTGTTGAAGCGGTGTTATATTACGTGCTGTCTGGCTTTCAACCCAGTCAAGTTTGTTTTCATCATAA
>Ga0209013_10006344_pt1 | contig 10056 bp, 6 predicted proteins | sample Cruoilmetagenom2_FD_187291 | JGI IMG/M metagenome (GOLD analysis project Ga0209013, IMG submission 187291) | Oil polluted marine microbial communities from Coal Oil Point, Santa Barbara, California, USA - Sample 2 (SPAdes) (version 2) | ecosystem: Environmental > Aquatic > Marine > Oil seeps ...
CAACTCCAGAAAAACAATTCCCTAAAAACTAATGGTATTTGTCGCTACGCTTATGGAGTTGCTCACGGCCTTTTTAGGATTCTTGTGGGAATCTATTTCTAGGAAAGGTCTTACATAGATAGAGCCGTAAGGGGAAGTCCATGCTATTATGCCGTGATGCTGTCAGCTTGTCCACATCGACAGGTGCTGTCGGTCAAGCGTAGCGGGAGTTCGACCATGATTCTCGCTTAGGAATCGCCAACAAATAACTTTTGCAAAAATGAGGTGGTTCCCCTCAAGCAAGCGCAGTTTTCTCGCTCAAAATGTACAAATTAAAAACTGCGCTTGCCTTACTCGATCCGGGGGTCACATAGAAACGACAAAGTCTTGACAATGGTTGCCGCTACCGCTAGAATTTGTGAATCTTGGAACCCGTTTGACTGCATTCATTCCTGGTTCTGTTGACAGTTGTCGATTTTACTGAACTGTCAGCAGAACCCAAACACTGTTAATGATCCTTGTGCAACATTTTTGTTGCCTGCAAAGAAAACGCATCACCAACGAGGGTGTGCTCACTTCTGATGAGATCGTTAGCAAACGTGGATGCGGGTTGGGTAACCGGGAATTCAAAATCTGGCGGTATCGTGATATTTTATCGAAATAACCGCAGCACTTATTATCTGATTGGCGAGGAGGCCATGAAATGATGAATTTACGACACCTGTTTTCACCCGCGCGTTTGGCGGTTGTCCTGGCGGCTGTGGCGGTCCTGGCGTTTGTCGGAGGGAATACGGCATTTGCTGCCGACATCGCAGCCGAAGCAGGCAAGCCGTCCCTACCCTTAATGTGGTGGCTTGCACCCATTGGCTCGATTATCGCCCTGGGGTTCGCCTACTATTTCTATCGCTCGGTCATGTCGCTAAGTGAGGGTACACCACAGATGATCGAGATTGCGCAGGCTGTACGAGATGGAGCCGGCGCTTATCTGAGAGCGCAATATAAGGTAGTGATTGGCGTCTTTCTCGCCCTGTTCATTATCTTCCTTGTTCTTGCCTTTGGTTTTAACGTACAAAACAAGGTCGTTCCCTTCGCCTTCCTCACGGGTGGCTTTTTCTCCGGTTTGTGTGGTTATTTTGGCATGAAGGCTGCCACCAATGCTTCGGCTCGGACAACCAATGCCGCGCGCAAAGGTCTTGATGGTGGACTACAAGTCGCGTTTCGCGCTGGCGCCGTTATGGGTCTGGTGGTGGTTGGCTTCGCCTTGCTCGACATCGCCGTCTGGTTTTTGATCTTGTACTACTTGTTCCCTGTCAGCTTTTATGGCGATACCGCCAGCATGTTGCCGCAGATTACGGTAATTATGCTGAGCTTCGGTATGGGTGCTTCCACCCAGGCGCTGTTCGCACGTGTCGGTGGCGGCATCTTCACCAAAGCTGCCGATGTGGGCGCTGACCTTGTCGGTAAGGTCGAGGCCGGCATCCCCGAGGATGATCCTCGCAACCCCGCCACTATCGCCGACAACGTCGGTGACAACGTGGGCGATGTGGCCGGCATGGGCGCTGACCTCTACGAATCGTTTGCTGGTTCTATCCTGGCCACCGCAGCGCTGGGCGTCGCCGCTGTTGGCGTCGCCGGTTCCGCATTTATCGGAGGCGCTTCGTTGATGGAGATGCAATTGCGTTATTTGTCTGCGCCGCTGGCTATAGCGGGCGTGGGCGTCGTGCTTTCGATCATCGGCATCTTCATGGTGCGCACGAAAGAAGGCGCTTCCATGGGTGAGCTGATGGGAGCATTGAGCCGGGGTGTCAACGCCAGTTCGATCGGCATCGCCATATTGGCTTTACCCATCCTCTACCTGATCGATCTTCCCAATTGGTGGCAGGTGTGGGTTGCCCTTGTTGCAGGTCTTATTGTTGGCTATATCATCGGCAAATCGACCGAGTATTACACTTCCTATGAATTCAAACCCACCAAAGGTATCGCCGACCAGGCCAAAACCGGCCCGGCGACAGTGATTATCGATGGTTTGGCTGTGGGTATGAACTCCACCATGATTCCGGTGCTTGCCATTGCCGTTGGTATTTTTGTCGCCTTCTATGTTTCCGGTGGCGCCTCCAATACCTTGATGGGTCTGTATGGTGTCGGTATGGCTGCTGTTGGCATGTTGTCCACATTGGGTATCACCCTGGCAACTGATGCTTATGGCCCCATCGCCGATAATGCCGGCGGCAATGCCGAGATGGCCGGGTTGCCTCCTGAGGTACGAAAGCGCACGGACCAACTCGATGCACTGGGCAACACCACTGCAGCCACGGGTAAGGGTTTCGCCATTGGTTCGGCGGCGCTCACGGCACTGGCCTTGCTGGCGGCGTACATGGAAGAGATTCGTTTCAGCCTCATCCACTTGCAAAATGTCACCGAAGTGCAGATTGGCGATCAGATGGTGCAAGTGGCGACGATGAGTATCGACGATTTCATGACCTATTACGAGGTCACGTTGATTAACCCCAACGTTTTAATCGGCATCTTCATCGGTGCTGTAACCGCTTTCTTCTTCTCCGCAATGACGATGAAGGCTGTGGGTCGGGCGGCAGGCGGCATGGTGGAAGAAGTGCGCCGCCAGTTCCGCGAGATGCCCGGTATTCTCAAGGGCACAGAAAAACCGGACTACGCTCGATGCGTCGAGATTAGCACCAAGTCGGCCCAACGCGAGATGATCGCTCCCGCCATACTTGGTATTGCCGTCCCTGTCATTGTGGGTGTACTGCTGGGTCCGGCCGGCGTCCTCGGCTTGCTGGTTGGCGCTCTGACTGCCGGTTTCTCGCTGGCGGTGATGATGTCCAACTCCGGAGGCGCCTGGGACAATGCCAAGAAGTACGTCGAGGATGGCGCCATGGGCGGCAAGAATTCCGAAGCGCACAAGGCCACAGTTGTCGGCGATACCGTCGGCGATCCCTTCAAAGACACCTCTGGCCCCTCTCTAAACATTCTCATCAAGTTGATGTCAATGGTTTCGATTGTGTTCGCGGGCCTGGTCGCTGCTGCAGGCGTTGGCGGTTTGCTCGGAAACTTGATCAACTGATCGACTGATCGACTGATTGTTTGATCAGCCTTTACCTTTCGTTTTACAAACACCGTCCAGGCAAGACTCCGGGCGGTGTTTTTTTCTCAATCACATACCCAACTTATAATCCTCGATAGGAATGGCGTCGTCTGCGGGTAGGGCGTAGTCTTCTTTGCGGATCATCTTCAGGAATTCGATTTGCGCAGCAGTGGCCGGTTCAGCAGTGTTTTCCGCCATCCAAATACTGTGCGTCATTGCGACGCCTTCGATGGGGATGACATTGACTCTGCCGACCTGCAAACAACGGGAAGCAGCCATGAGCGGCACGAAACCCACACCAATGCCTTCTTCCACCGCCATGATGATTGCTTCCGCATTGCCGAGGGTCATCACCGTTTGTAACTCGCTTGAAGCGATGTCATGTGGCGCCAGGCCTCGCATCATCGCATGATACGTGCCGGAAGAATCTTCTCGCAAGATCAGTTTTTCGGGTAGTAACTCTTCCGGGCGTATGGCTGAGCGGTCGGTCCAGGGATGGGAGGGGGGAGCGATAAGAACAACGGTATCGTCACAGAACCGGCGATAGGTGATGTCGCGCTGTTCGATGGGAGCGCTGGAAAAGCCGATATGAACGCCACGGGTGCGCAGCAATTCGAGGATGCGCGTCCGCGATCCGATACGAATAGTTGCTCGCAACGCCGTATGTTGCTGACAAAAGCGAGCCAGCAGGCCAGGAAGAATATATTTACCAGATGATGTAGAGCAGCCGAGGATCAAGTGGCCGACAACCTGGCCGCTGAGAGAGTGCATTGTTTCTTCCAGCCGGCGACCCCGGCGGATCAGATCTTGTGCCATGGGTAGCAAAAAGGCCCCAGCTTCACTCAGAAACACCCTGCGTCCCTGGCGCTCGAATAGAGGGACGCCCAATTGTCGCTCAAGCGCCTGGATGCGTTGGGTGACAGCGGGTTGGCTGAGATTAAGCTCCAGGGCGGCGGTAGAGAAATTCTCTACACGAGCTGCCGCTACAAACACTTCCAGACCTTGCCAATCGAACATAAGAATGACTCCGATGTGTGTGTTGGGATGATCAGGTGACGGTCACTTTGCCAGCAGAATTGAAAAAGGTTGGTTTCAGTAGAGATTTGACGATGAAACCGGGGGATTCGAAAGAATAAACAGTAACAGTCACCTTCTCTGAATAGCATATTGGAGACGCTTAACAAAGTCAATAATAAGATCGAATAACCAAGAATGATTTAGATCATATCGGAAGCATAGCCAAGTCTTATAAACTTGTGATATATCGAACAGAAGGCGTGGATACGAGGACACACGCCGCCCAAATTTTCATTCTTCATATGAGGAGAAGAAACACTCATGAAAAAACGAACTCTATTCACCCTGTTGTTGATCGCTTTGGTAGCGGTCTTGCTCGCGAGTTGTGGTGGCGGCGACGAGGAACCGTCTGCTGAACAACTGCCCGCTCCGACCGAAGCCCCGGCCACGGACACGCCCGTACCTCCAACGGACACACCCGTGCCTCCGACGGACACACCCGTACCTCCGACCGATACACCGGTCCCGCCCACCGCTACCCCGGTGCCGCCCACACCCGAACCTGAACCTGAAGCCAACACCTACGAGGAAGTACGAGTAGCGGCAGAGGACTATCTGGGTTCAGGCAAAGCGCCCGTCATTTCTGCTGATGCATTGTTCGAGAACCTGAACGATGGCGATGAGGACAACGATCCCTTCATCCTTTCCGTGCGTGCGCCTGACGCTTATGCAGCTGGCCACATTCCTGGTGCCGTCAACATCCCCTGGAAGAACATCGTCAAGCCCGAAAGCTTGGAAATGATTCCGACCGACCAGCCGATTGTGGTGTACTGCTACACCGGTCACACCGGCCAGCTCTCCACCACCGCCCTGAACTTGCTGGGCTACGATGCAGTCAATCTGAAATACGGGATGATGGGCTGGAATACCGATCCTGATGTATTGCTGACCGCACCCTACGATCCGGCCACTGGCGCTGATTATCCCGTGGAAGTCGAGGCGAACGAGGCCACAGAGACTTACGATCCGCCAGTGCAAGCCGCTGAGGATGTGCGTTCGGCCATCGACGCCTGGATTAATGGTGAAGATGTTAAGCAAATAATTCCTGCCTCAGTCGTGTTCGAGAATCTGAATGATGGCGATGAGGACAACGATCCCTTCATCATTTCGGTGCGTGGACCAGATGACTATGCCAAGGGCCATGTCGCTGGGGCGATCAATATCCCCTGGAAGACTATTGCAGACCCCGAAAATCTGGCCAAGCTGCCTGCTGACGAGCCGATTGCGGTGTATTGTTACACAGGCCACACCGGACAGGTCGCTGCAACCATTCTTGGTTCCCTCGGCTACGATGTTTCGAACATGAAGTTCGGGATGATGGGCTGGACCCTGGATGATGAGGTTCTGGGTCAGCCGCGCTTCGATCCCGCCAATGTCAAGGGTTATCCTGTCGAATCTGGCGAAATGAGCGCTCAGACCGGTGCTGATGCCGTCATGACAGCGGCTACAAGCTACTTCGGCGGCGGACCCAAGACGATCTCTCAGGACGCTGTGTTCGAGAATTTGAATGATGGCGATGATGAGAACGATCCTTATATCATCTCGGTGCGAGCGCCCGACGCCTACGCCGCCGGTCACATTCCTGGCGCAGTCAATGTCAGCGTGAAAGAACTCTTCAATCCTGACGTGTTGGCCGAAATTCCAACTGATAAGGACATCGTTGTGGCTTGCTACACCGGCCAGACCGCTGCTCAAGCTACAGCAGCACTGAACCTGGCAGGTTATGATGCTTCCAGTTTGTTGTTCGGTATGAGCAGTTGGACGACAGACCCCGATGTGTATGTCAAGCGTTTCAATCCCGAGACGAATGCGCATCCTTATCCTGCCACAACAGAAGCCGTCGAATGGGTGCAGGAAGATTACGATCTGGCCCAGCCTTTGGCCGCTGATCCCGCTGCTGCTGCGTATGCCTACCTGCAGAACGGAACCAAGGCATTGCCATCTGATGCTTTGTTCGAGAATTTGAACGATGGCGATGATGAGAACGATCCCTTCATCATCTCCGTACGCTCCGAAGGTGACTACACCGACGCCGGTCACATCGAAGGCGCCCTTTGGGTGAGCCCCTCAGAACTCTTCACTCCTGATGTTCTCAACGATCTGCCAACCGACCGACCCATTGCTGTGTATTGCTACACCGGTCAGACCGCTGGCCAGGTAACCTCGGCATTGAATATGCTCGGTTACGATGCCTCCAGTGTGCTCTTCGGTATGAGCGGTTGGTCCGATGACCCCGCCGTGTTTGTCAAGCGCTTCAACCCCGAGGTGCATGCCAAAGACTATCCCACCGAAGCGGGTTCGTAAACATTTCTGCTAACGCATTTCAACGACCAGCTCCCTGCCAACAACCGGTGGGGGGCTGGTCCTTCGGTTGAGATTAGTGATGGGTCGAGAAAGGAGCTTGCCTATATGAATAAGGAACAGAAGCATAAATTAAAGAGCCCTTGGTTGTGGACGCTGCTCGCCCTCGTCCTGATTGTCGCGTTTGCAGCATTTGTGAGACTACCCGCCTCAGCAGAATCTGAGACCGTTGTCGCCGCTGAACCAGCACAGACGACAGAGGTTGCAGAAGCGGAATACGCCGCACCACAACCGGAGGCGGTCGAGGCATCGGCAGAGAATGCCGAACAGACCACTTCAGAAGAAAATACTACCGTTGCCGATACACCTTCTTCCGATAACTGTATCGCTTGCCATACCGATGAAGAAGCCCTTAAATTGCTTGCCGAAGAACCCGAGGAAGTTCATTCAGAAGAAGCTGAGGGTGAAGGCTGAGCGGGCGAATTGCCTCCGTTGGAGGTATGGGAAGGGGTGCTTATCGACAGTAAAAAGTACCTGGAAGAAGATGTACATGCCGAAGTCAGTTGTATCGAATGCCACGGCGGCACACCGGACACCGATGATAAACATGAAGCACATGAAGGCGTAGTCACCAAAGTCAGCTCCAATCCAGGCGAAGCCTGCGGTAGCTGCCACGAAAGCTATGCCACTGCTGCACAGAACAACATTCACCGCGTACAAACCGGCTATCAATCGATAATGTCCGACCGTGGCGGCGATTTCACCGACCCCACTTTTGTAACAGCCTATGGCAACCATTGCACAGGTTGTCATGCCGATTGCGGCGATTGTCATATCAGCCGTCCCTCCGCGCTTGGTGGTGGCTTGATAGCGGGTCACAAGGTCAAGAGAGTTGCTTCGGTCTGGCTGACCTGTGGCGGATGTCACAGCACCCGCATCGCCGATGACTACCGCGGCAACCATGAAGGCATTCCTGGTGATGTCCACTGGGAGAAACAGGGCATGGTGTGCAGTAAATGCCATGATTCAAGCAGTTTTCATGATGGCAGCCACGGCACGCGCTACGATGGCCCTCAAGCTCCAGCCTGCGAGGATTGTCACGAAGACATTCGCCAGACGAGTGACGAGATCGAACAGCATGACGATGCCCATCTGGACAAGATGGCCTGCCAGACCTGCCATTCCGCCGGGGCGTACAAGAGCTGTTTCGGCTGCCATACCGGCATCGATAGCAAAGACATCAAATATTTCAGCACCGAACCGTCGCAGATGACGTTCAAGATCGGGCTGAATCCGCTAAAAAGTGAAGAGCGCCCGTGGGACTGGGTGATGCTCCGCCATGCTCCCACAAATTCCGACCTTTTCGCATTCTACGGCGACGACCTGCTGCCTGAGTTCGACAACGTGCCCACGTGGAAATACACCACACCGCACAACATGCAGCGAAACACGCCGCAGAACAGCACCTGCAATGCCTGTCACGGCCAGGACGAACTCTTCCTGCTGGAAGAGGATGTCGATCCAACGACGCGTGCGGCAAATGAGTCGGTCATCGTACCACCTGACCGCGTGCCTCATCTGCTCGATGGTTATCCGATGCCCGGAGAGACTGAAGAAGGGGCGGAGGAAGGTGGATCATGAGGTTAAAGACCAAAGATCAAAGATTAAAGATTGAGTTGGGCCGATCCTCAGTGTTCGGATGCCAATCCTTAATCTTTAATCATCAATCCTTGATCTTCCTGATGCTTGCTTCGGCCCTGGCTTTGGTCTCACTCCTGGCTTTTACGACACCCGCCTTCGCGCAAGAAAGTCCGCCTGTCACCAATGATCAGTGTATGCTTTGCCACAGCGAGCCCGGTCTGACCATGGTTCTGCCCTCAAATGAGGTGCTGCCCCTCACAGTCGATATCAGTGTCCTTAACGATTCTGTTCACGGCATCCACGCCGAAGAAGCTCTGAACTGCGTGGATTGTCATAACGACAAGACCGGTTATCCGCATGGCGATTTCCCTGCGCCCGATTACCGCACCTGGCAACTGCAAATGAGCCGGGTCTGTGGCAACTGCCACGAAGACCAAGCGGTGGAGCAGCAGGACAGCATGCACGCCAGACATCTGGCGGCGGGGCGCGTCGAAGCTGCGACCTGCATCGATTGTCACGGTTCGCATGAAGTCGATTGGGCGAATCCGGAGAATGGCGACGTAGACCGGGTGGCGCAAGTCGATGCGTGTGGCTCCTGCCACAGCGTTATTGCCGACGAATACTGGCAGGCGAGTCACGGCCAGTCGCTGGCGGATGGTAACGAGGATGTCCCCACCTGTAGCACCTGCCATCCCGCCCATCTGATCGAGGATCCCAGGTCTGCTGAATTTCGTCTCAACTCACCCGAGCTGTGCGGTGAGTGCCATGCCGACGAGCAGATGATGTCCAAATACGGCATCTCCACTGACGTTTTCGACACATACGTGTCCGATTTCCATGGCACTACTGTTCAGATATTTGAAAGTACACAGCCCGGAGAGTTCACCAACAAAGCCGTTTGTAGCGATTGCCATGGCGCACATCTCATTCTACCTGCGACGGACGAGCATTCCAGCGTCATGCAGGCGAATCTCACCGAGACCTGCCAGCGTTGCCATCCAGACGCCAATGATAGCTTTGCGGCAAGTTGGATGGGCCACTATCGCCCGGACTGGGAGAAATTCCCCCTGGTTACGGCGGTAGACTGGTTCTACAAACTACTCATTCCTGCTGTAATGGGCTTTTTCGTGATCTACATCGGTTTGGATGTTGGTCGCACCTGGCTCGAACGTAGCCGGAGACAACGCGAATGGAGACGATCTCGCAGAAAGCAACAGCCGGACGAAAAAAAAGAGGTGAGCGATGAGTGAGAAAGATCATGCACGCAAGTTTACTCGCTTTGAACGCCTCCAGCGCATAGAGCATCTGGTCATGCTGGTGTCCTTCACCATCCTGGCGATTACCGGCCTCGCGCAGAAATTCCCCGAGAATTCGATTTCACTGTGGATTATACAAGCTCTCGGTGGCATCGAAAACACCCGAAGTATCCATCACGTCTCGGCCATCGTTCTGGCTGTGGTCAGCATATTCCATCTGATCTATTTGGGCTACAAGCTGTACGTGCTACGGCGACGCCCCAGCATGTTGCCAGTCGTGAAAGATATTCGAGATTTAACACAAACAGTCTCGTACAACATTGGTATTACTAAGATCCGACCCAAGATGGAGTACTATAACTTCGGTGAAAAGATCGAGTACTGGGCTGTGGTCTGGGGAACACTTCTTATGGGTGTCACTGGCTATGTACTGTGGAACCCTGTTGTCGTCACCCAATTTTTTCCTGGCGAGTTCGTGCCTGCGGCCAAGGCTGCTCATGGCGCTGAAGCAATTCTCGCTGTCCTGTCGATTCTCACCTGGCATGTCTACCACGTCCATCTCAAATACTTCAACCGCAGCATCTTCACGGGCAAGATGAGCTACCACGAGATGGAGGAGGAGCATGGCGCGGTGTTGGAACGCGTGCTGGCCGGAGTAGATGAAAGGCCGGCGCCCCCGCCTGAGGTTCAGTGGAAGCG
>Ga0209013_10006345_pt1 | contig 10055 bp, 9 predicted proteins | sample Cruoilmetagenom2_FD_187291 | JGI IMG/M metagenome (GOLD analysis project Ga0209013, IMG submission 187291) | Oil polluted marine microbial communities from Coal Oil Point, Santa Barbara, California, USA - Sample 2 (SPAdes) (version 2) | ecosystem: Environmental > Aquatic > Marine > Oil seeps ...
TAGGCCCAATCACTATCCGGCCCAGGGGAAAGGAACCCACTGATCATAAAGTCATCCACGGGCTCGGGCGGGTAGGTGGTTGGAATACCCAGCAGACCCACTTTCTTGCCGGCGTCGTTCAACCAGTTCCAAAGTGCCCTTGTCCGCCTGCTGGTGGCATTCACCATAGACACCTTGTAGCTGTCGGTGCCTGGGAATACAAAATCCACCAGGCCATGCTTTCCAGGGTTCACGCCGGTGGCGAAAGAACTCCACGACGATGAACTGATGGGCGGAAGCGTCGAGCGCAGTTTGCCCCAGGTGCCCTGCTGCATCAGTCGTTGCAGGTTTGGCAGTTCCCCGGCATCGATCCAGGGGCCAAGTAGATCAAAGGTTACACCATCGAGACCGATTACCAGAACCTTCATCCCAGATACCCCAATCCCTCCAACCGGTCCAAAATCTCTTTCTCACCCTCTTCGGTATAATCAGTACCGGTGGCTTCAAAGTCTTCGGCTGGTGGGCCTGACGATGCCGAGCCTGTCTTCACAGGAAAGAGTTCCATGTAGCCCTTGGAGAATGCGCCCTCTAATGTCCGGCCATCCATGTCTGACGGCACGGCCAGGCCCATGGTATGCAGTACGGTTGGGGCGATGTCATGGATGACTGCACCCGTGATCTCGTTGCCCTGGCGAATGGCCGGACCGTTCATGATCAACATCCCATGATCACGGTGCATACCCGAGTAGCGATAGACAGTATCTACCGTGTTCCTGTGGCCAAAATCGGCCAGGCCGAAAAAGATGTCGGATGGTACCTTGGGTCGCAGTATGAGATCAGGAGCCCGCTCCAGGAAGGGCCCGCTGTAAATCTCTTCCCGCCGCAACACATCGCCGATTAGCTGGCGCCCAGTCCGTGGATCGCGGAACTCGTACGCCAGGTTTTCGATCTCGTCCCGCACGGCCTCATACTCTGCACCTGGTTCGACAATGCCCTGCGGCTCTCGCCCCCTGACATTGACATAGACGGATCCAAGGTGCCGTCCAAAGGAGTACGCTTTTGACTCGCTCCAGTCCACGTCCAGGAATGAGAGGAAGGCAAGCTTGAGCAGGTGGTCCACAAAATAGCCGGCCACATACTCGGCCTGCTGCGCAAGCCCCAATCGGTCAGCAACCTGGTGGATGTTTCGTAACGTGAAGCCGCTGCGAAACGTGAATTCCTTGAAGCGTGTCCAAGGATCTCGCTTCAAGCGCAACAGCCCTGTTTCGAGCAACCAGTTGTTCAGCACGATAAAGTTGTTGGCTTGCCCCATTCCATGGTCCGACAAGATGATGATCAGCGTGTCCTCATCTGCGCATCCCACCAAGCGGGCAATGCTCTCATCAACCTTGTGAAAGTAGTCTCGAACCACTTTCTCCTTGTCCTCATCATCGATCCGCCAGGGATGATCAGGTTCCAGGTAGTGCCACATCTGGTGCAGAAAACGATCCGTGTCAAAAAAGACCGTCATGAACACGTCCCATGGCTTGGTCTCTGCCAGGTAGAGGGCCGTGCGGGTGCGCATCTCAAGCAGGTCATAGGTGGCCTTGAGGAAGCTCTCCCTCCGGCCTTCGGTGAACGTTTCAGTAGGATAGATACGATAGTCACCGATCTCTCGCTCGAGCTCGTCGGAAAGCTCAGCCGGGTAGATATAGTCTTTTGCTGCGTAAGGCGTCAGCCAACCGCTGACCATGAAGCCATTGACCTGTTCTACAGGGTAGGACATGGGGATGTTCAGCACACCCACCTGGTGTCCAGCATCACTCAGATACCGCCACATCGAGGTCCCCCCGCGCTGTGAAGCATTCACTGGAGGGAAGCTATAGGTTCCCTCCCTGCGGTACAGGAAATCATAGATTCCTGTCTTTCCAGGATTCATCCCTGTCACAAAGGATGACCAGGATGGCCCAGATGTGGGCGGCACGGTAGAGCGTAGATGTCCAACCGTACCAGTATCCATCAGACGCCGGAGGGTGGGCAGGTATCCACCGTCTGCCCAGCGCCGGATGATGCCCAAAGGGACACCATCCAGTCCGATGATCATGACTCTTTTGGGTTTCTGCATGTTACCACTTTCAAGATTCAGTGCTTGCCAGGCCATCGTTCACCGACAGGAGTCCTGCAGCGCCTGCGCGGCAACTGCGAGGCAGAGAGCTTTTTCGCGGTCCTGCTGACGGTACCTAAACTTCTTCCCCAAATAGGGGACTGAAGCGGCAGAAGACATAGTAGCCGATCAGCAACACGGTCAAACAGGTCACAAACGTTCTCAGGAAGAAATCCAAGCCTGTAAAGTCACCGCGATAGACGACATCACGGTATGAAGCTATCAGCGATGCCATGGGATTCAGACGCCGGACCCACAATTGGATGTCCAAGGTGAATCCGAGAATCTCTGCGCTCTCGGGCAAGACGGTGATGGGGTAAAAGATTGGCGTCAGGAAGAACCAAGCTTGGAGTACGACGCTCAGAATGTGCTGGGTATCGCGATAGAAGACATTCGCGGTCGACAGCAACAGAGCCAGGCCGGCGACAAACATCACTTGCGTCAGGATGATGAGCGGCAACATGAGCACGGCCAGCGTAAACTTCATCTGAAATACGTAGACCATGGCAAAGAGCACCAACAGAGCCACCAAGAACTGCACCAAGTTGGCCAGGACATCTGACAGTGGCAGGATGTCCCTGGGAAAGTACACCTTCTTGATCAGATTCGAGTTGTTGATGATCGAACCCGTCGCCCCATTCAGTGAGGAAGACAAAAAAGTCCATGGCAAAAAGCCGCACATAAAGAATACCGGGTAGTTTGGGATGTCGCTGGGTATCATCAGAGTAAAGACAACGGTGAACACCAGCGTCATCAGTAAAGGGTTGAGCAGGGACCACAAGACGCCCAGCACCGAGTTCCTGTAGCGGACCTTCAGATCTCGGACAACCAGGTTTCTGAGCAACTCCCGATACTGATAGAGTTCTTTGACTCGACGGATCATGCGACTCCATGCCCAGCTTTGCGATGCCAATCAAGCGGCGCATTATATCACGGTTGGTCATCCATGGCAAACCAACCCATAGGCTCGCAGGATGGTTTCCACAGCTCGATCCCAGGAGTAGTTCTCCACGGCTATCTGGCGAAGGATTTGCCCGCGACGGGTGTCTGGGCCCTCGGCCAAGCCTCTCAGTAGTGCATCAGCGAGGGAAACCGGATCGCCCGGAACCGCATAGAGTCCCACGTCCTCCAGGTACTCCCGGCTGACCGGAGTATCAAAAGCCACAGTAGGCAGGCCCATGGCCATATAGTTGAGAATCTTGCCGCTGCCTTCAGTCGCTGACAACTTGGGAGCGACGGCGATATCTCCCACCGCCAAGTGATCCCGTGCCCGTGGATACGGGATTTTCCCGGTGAAGGTCGTATGGTCGGCTACTCCCAGTTGTTCGGCCATGTTCTGATAATGGTCGACTGCCGGGAAACCCATGATCAAGAAATGGACGTCGTCGCGCTGCTGCAAGAAATGGTTCACGGCATGAAGCAGGGCATCAGTACCTTGATAGTCTGCAAGCAGCCCCAGGTACACGACAATCTTGCATCCCGCAGGGATTCCCAGTCGGGACCGTCGCCTGGCCAAAGCAGTCATCTCACTTGTCTCAGCTGGGAAAAAAGAAGCGGCGTCCACACAGTCGGCCATGGGGACTACTTTCTCTGGGACGCAGCCAAAGTCATTGACCAGGGCTTCCTTGGCGTTGTGCGAGCTTGTGAGGATGATAGGCGACAGGTGATCGATCGTTGCCTCCAGCCACCGCAGCGGGCGGTAGAGGATACTGCTTCGGCGCAGGAACCTGTGGTCCATCATCTCACCGGTCAAGCTCCCCTGAAAGTCAAAGATCAGAGGAATATGCAGCAGGCGGCCGACCATCAGGCCGATCAAGGCCCCTTCGTGCATATGTGCGTGGATGACATCAGGACGCTGGCGCAGGGCGGTGAACAGTACGGTCCAGAACAGCAGCAGGTCAAAGACAATCTTGTGAGGTGACGAACCGACTTCATACTGTTGCCGGAATGGGATGCTGGGCGTACGGCGGATGGTCAGACCGGGTACTTTTTGTCCCTTGTGGTAGGTACATACTGTCAATTCGTGGCCCATCCGCTGCAGTACTCTGGTCTCCTCCAAGATGCGTACCGAGCAGCCGTAATCGGAAAAGAATGAGGTAGGGGCGACCATTAGAATTCTGTATTTCCGTGGTGACGGTTGCTGCTGGCTTGCGTCACCGCTCTCCAACACTGGTGTTCTCATTTACTTGACTATACTCAACGAGAATACCCTGTGGTTCCACGGGGTAAGCCCTGTGATTGCACCATATGTGCAGGATTTATTCATAAGGCCCTGGCAAGACTGGCTCTCGGCTGCCCTACTTTTTGGTACCAACTTTGTCCTTGGTCGTCGATTCAGCGCGTATCTCATTCCAGACTCGGTTCAGGGATGACTTGAAGCGGCGATCAGCTTTGGGCTTCTCGAAAGGTGGAATTGGCCAGTGATGGATTAGGTATCTCAAACTCCGCGCAGTATCCGCCTTGGATAGGCCAGCGCGGTAGGCGCTGCGCACCTTGCGGCGTACCAGGCGCAAGAACTCGGACATGCGTTCCGTGGCCTCTTTGCCTGTCACTTCCCCGTGGCCCGGTATGAGAATGTCGTACTGCAGCTTGCGCAGGTAAGTCAATGCCTGTAGCCATTCTTTGGTATTCCCCTGCGACAGAAAAGGCGGGCGGTCCGTGACAACCAGGTCTCCTGCGAACAGCAGTTTTTCGTGGGAAAAATAAACCACGGTCGTTGCGGGCGTGTGACCGCCCACCGGGATCATCTGGATCTCCTTGTCCCCACTGAAAAGTATGGTTCGGGCCGTAAATGTGATCTCTGGCAAAGTGATTTCGAGGTGCTGCCTCCACTCCTCTGCTGCTTCAGGTATCCGGTCGCCATATAGGTTTAACAACCGTGTACGAAAGCTGTCGCCATAGCTCTGCATGTTTTTCCACGCGAATTCATGAGCAATGACCGTTGCCATGGGAAAGTACTGGTTGCCGACGATATGCGCCCTGTGGTGGTCAGTGTTGATAATGTAGCGGATCTCCTTGCTAGTCCGCTGTCTGATCTCCTCTTGCCACAGACGGGCGTCGTTGGGCAACATCGGCGTGTCGATCAGAATCACGCCTTCGCTGGTGAGAATGAATCCTACGTTCGCCCCGTGGAATTCGGTTTCGACGAATATTCCGGGAGCCATTTCCTGGATCATGCTTGCCTCCGCTGACCCGATCCAGCGTTATCTGTCCGCATGCAGGGATCGAGTTGATTACGGGCGCTGCCAGCCTGCAACCGCGCCCGGTCTGTTGACGACTCATGAGGTGCCAGGTGCTATCTGGCGGCCCCCGCTCCGTTCAATCGGTTGCCCGGGGATGGTACCAGTCATTCAGTCATTCACCAGGCGCCGGACCAGGCTGCCCAGCCAGTACTGGACCGTACCGTGCGCTTTAGCTAGTACGTGCTGGTTTTCCCCCTCGGCAGCAAATCGGGCATTCATCACTACCAAAAGCGCTTCGCCCCCATGGTACCAGATCAAGCCGAAAATCGCAAGGCGGCATCCCGTGCGCGGTCCGCTTGCCTTGGTCCGGCTTTTGCAGTACAATACGGCATACTCGAGTGATGGAAGCTCTACGTTGGCGTCCGAGGCCACTTTTGCAGCCGAGCGTTTCAGAAGCACAGAAGCTGGAGGGTCGAGATGGCGCCAAGGATAGTCAACGTCTTTGAGGCGGATACGGATCCCGGACACAAGGGGCCCATCTTTTCGCTGGGGTGCCCGGACTTGAATTGCACCTGTCTGCGGTTTTCCGTGGGGAGGGCGTGCCTTTACATATCAATGCCGGAGTCGATGTGACCGGGGTGGTCTTGGAGGGCGAGGGCTTTCTGCAGGTCGACGGCCAACAGCACCTCCTGACTGATGGCGACTTATTCTACATTCCCAGAGGGACAGCGGGCAAATTGCGCAGCGTGGGCGGGCGCTTTGCTTACCTGAGCTTCCACGCGCGCTGTCCTTGCCTCATGCCCGAAGGCTAGGCACCGTCAATTGCTATTGACCCGGTACGGGAGCCTGTCTTGAATTGGGATGGCTTGCCACCCGTGGATGGCTCTCTTGTCGAGCTGGACCGTGCATTTTCTGAACTGCCGGACACACTTTTGAGCCAACTTGAACTCTTATCTCACCGAGCGACAGAAAGCTGTGCGACATGCCCCAAGTAGTGGCACTGGGCGATGTCAATGTGGATGTCATCGCCCATTACCCCACATATCCCATCCAGGGCCAAGACGCCTTTGCCAACGCTACCGAGTTTCACTGCGGGGGAGCGGCAGCTAACACTGCTACGGCTCTGGCATGCCTGGGCGTCGAGACGGTATTGATCGCACGCCTTGGTCCTGACCCCTGGGCCTCAATCGCGCTGCGCTGGCTGAGTGAGGCTGGAGTGGGCCTGGGTGGTCTCCAGCGTGATCCGCGGGTCATGACCGGTTCCATGTACGTTGTAGTCACACCGGATGGCGAGCGCACCATCCTGGGCCATCGCGGAGCGAACGCCTTCACCGATCCCTGCCAGCTTTGCGAGGGGGCGTTTGAGGAGGCGGATCTTTTCTTCCTCTCGGGCTATGCCCTGCTCGCTGAACCTCAGCGGAGCTCAGCGCTTCTGGCCCTCGACATGGCTCACCGGCATAGCTTGATCGTGGCTATGGATCCGGGGATGAGTGGCGATCCAGATGTGGCGGCAAAGTTGCGCAGCCAACTGCCGGGCATCAACATATTCCTGCCCAACCTGGCCCAAGCCAGGGAGCTAACCGATCTGATTGCGCCTGAGGATTGTGCTCAAGCCCTGGTGGCCGCGGGAGTGCGTCTGGTGGCCTTGAAGCTTGGCCGGGATGGCTGCCTGATCTCTGATGGCCTGAGCACGCATCATGTTCCAGGTTTCAGTGTCCAGGCGCGGGACAGTACCGGCGCCGGCGACAGTTTTGCGGCTGGTTTGCTGGCCGCGCACCTGGCGGGCATGGACTGGTTTGCTGCAGGCGTGTTGGCCAACGCCATGGGAGCGCTGACTGCGACGCGCGTTGGAGCAGGGGGCTCCGTTCCAACGGCCGGCGACCTGCTGGTGTTGCTTGCTCGGCCCTCCCCTGATCCAAGGGACCGCATAGATCAAGACAGCATCGATCGGGTGATCGGCTTTGTCGACACATTGACTGCATGATTGGGCCATTTCCCTGCGCTCCAAGGTGATCTCCGACAGGCAACCTTGGTTCGAGAACAATGGAACACAGATTCTGCACGAATACAGGAGCGTGCATTGCGTCTCACTGAACACACATAAGGGAGGACTCGCGATGGCAGACGTATCGTGGAAACAGCATCTCGATGACATTCGACTGGATTCACTGGCCGGCATGTTCGGGGTGCAAAAGCCGGTCATTGGCATGGTTCACCTTTGGCCTCTTCCTGGTGCCCCTGGGTACTCGGGCTATGGCATCGGTACCATCCTGGACCATGCCCGACGTGATGCCGAAGCGCTGCTGGAGGGCGGTGTCGATGGCCTGATTGTGGAGAACATGTGGGATCTGCCCTACTATGCCGGCGCCAGTGTTCCGCTGGAATCTGCTGCCGCGCAGGCTGTAGCTGCCCGTGCTGTGGTTGAAGTGGCATCACGGCTCGAGTTCCCTGTTCCGGTGGGCGTCAATGTGATCCACAATGGGGCGTCCGCGGAACTGGCCATCGCTCTGGCGGCTGGTGCGGCTTTCATCCGCATATGTATCCTTACCGGCGCGCGGCTCTGGGATACAGGCGGATTGGACAAGGGCTGCGCTGCGGATCTGCTCCGCCGGCGCAAGGAACTAGGGGCTGAGAATGTGAAACTCTTTGCCGATGTAGACAAAAAGCACTCGATCCCCTTCCCAGGCTTGGACCTGGAGACGCACATCGAATGGACCGAGTTCTACCGGGCAGACGCGCTGATTGTCTCGGGAAGGATGACTGGTTCGGCGCCGTCCCTGGAAAAGGTCCGCCGGGCCAAGGAAGTGGCAACGAGGCCGATTTTGATGGGTAGCGGCACGACCGTGGAGAATATCGCTGCCTTTCTCCAGTACGCGGATGGGGCCATCGTTGGCAGCAGCCTGAAGCTGGATGGCGTTGCAGAGAATCCGATAGATCCAGACCGGGTGCGGCGCTATATGGATGCGGTAAGGGTGGTTCGCCAGGGGTAGCTGGTCCTGCTACCCTGGGAGGTAGCATCGCCAGGCACTTGATTCGCCAAAACCTGTCAGGTTTTTGGGACCCTGAGCATCGAGGGCGATATCTGGGGTTTCATAGGTCTGCGTCATAGCCTAGTTATTGACGAAAACCTGCCAGGACTGGGTATGGTGAGATTCTCCGGGGTATTGGAGCCTGGGTTGACCATCGGCTAGTGTCATGATATACTGTGCGGTATCATAAGGACTATCCAGCGAGTATAGGAGAAGAACCAATGGACCAGGAGAAGGCGCCTGCCAACTCGACGCACGTCGAGCCTGCAGCTCCGTCTGACTTTATCCGCGAAGCCGTTGCCGAGGACTTGAGGACGGGCAGGTACGATACTGTTCACACGCGGTTTCCGCCCGAGCCGAGTGGCTATCTGCACATTGGACACGCCAAGGCTATCAGCATCGATTTTGACATTGCCGACGAGTTCAGTGGCCGGTACAATCTGCGGTTCGATGATACCAACCCCGTGAAGGAGGAGACCGAGTATGTGGAGTCGATCAAAGACGACATCCGGTGGCTAGGCTATGATTGGGGTGATCGGGAATACTATGCCTCGGACTACTTTGACCAACTCTACGAATGGGCCCAGCAGTCGATTGAGGCACGAAAGGCCTATGTTGATAGCCTGAGTCCGGAGGAGATCAAAGAGTACCGGGGCGGTTTTGGCGTGCCCGGTAAAGACAGTCCCTACAGGAACCGCTCTGCGGAAGAGAACTTGGACCTGTTTGAGCGAATGCGGGCCGGTGAATTTCCCGATGGAGCCCACGTCCTGCGGGCCAAGATCGATATGCAGTCCGGTAACATGAACCTTCGCGATCCGGTCATGTACCGCATCCTCCATGCCTCCCATCACCGCACTGGGGACAAGTGGTGCATCTATCCCATGTACGACTGGGCCCATGGTCAGTCAGACTCGATCGAAGGGATTACGCATTCGTTGTGTGACTTGGCCTATGAGGAACACCGGCCTTTGTACAATTGGTTCCTGGAGCAGTTGGGCATTTACCGTCCAAGGCAGATCGAGTTCGCTCTGCTCAATCTCAGCTACACCGTGCTGGGCAAGCGAAACTTACTCCGCCTGGTTGAGGGTGGCCACGTTGCTGGCTGGGACGATCCCCGCATGCCGGCTCTCGCCGGAATGCGCAGGCGGGGCTATACCCCAGAGGCTATCCGCAGCTTCCTGAAGCGTATCGGCGTTGCTAAGAACGAAAGCCTGGTTGATATTGCCCTACTGCAGCACAGTGTCCGCGAGGATCTCAACAAGCGCGCACCCCGGGTAATGGCCGTTTTGAGACCATTGCGGGTGGTCATTGAGAACTATCCGGAGGGCAGGGTAGAAGAGTTGGCGGCGATAAACAATCCAGAGGACGACAGCATGGGTACCAGGATGGTTCCTTTTTCCCGCGTGCTGTACGTCGAGCGGGAGGACTTTCGCGAGGATGCGCCGAAAAAGTGGTTCCGTCTGGCGCCTGGTCGTGAAGTCAGACTGAAACATGCCTACTATGTTACCTGCGTAGACGTGGTCAGAGATGGACAGACCGGTGAAGTGGTCGAGCTACGCTGCACCTATGATCCAGAGTCACGAGGGGGCTCGACCCCGGATGGGCGCAGAGTCAGGGGAACGCTCCACTGGGTTTCGGCGGGGCATGCACTCGACGCTGAGGTGCGTTTGTACGATCACCTGTATGTGAAGCCCGTCCCGGGTGATGTGGCGGAGGGTGAGG
>Ga0209013_10006346_pt1 | contig 10055 bp, 7 predicted proteins | sample Cruoilmetagenom2_FD_187291 | JGI IMG/M metagenome (GOLD analysis project Ga0209013, IMG submission 187291) | Oil polluted marine microbial communities from Coal Oil Point, Santa Barbara, California, USA - Sample 2 (SPAdes) (version 2) | ecosystem: Environmental > Aquatic > Marine > Oil seeps ...
ACTTATGTCATGGAAATCAATAATTCTGGATCCCATATAAATAGTAATCGAATTCATTCCAAACACCCTGAAGATTTGCAGGCAGAATGCCGGGTGATCTTGAGCTTCCCATCAACAGGTACCTTCCATACTGGAAGTAGAGTGCCACAAGACCGGGATCGGTGCTTCCTCCTTTTACAGCATTAAGACGAACATCTGTGGGTGTGCCGGCAAGAGTGGAGTTACCTGTTTGGCCGAGCTCGCCAGTCTGACCAAGCTCGCCAGTCTGGCCAGGTTCGCCAGTCTGGCCAAGCTCAATGGATACACGGTTAAACATTGATGCATGCTCCTTCAGGTGGGCTCCCAATAAATCGGAGTATGATTTTTCCCGGGCATCAAACAGGACCTTCTCACAAATTTCAAGGGGATGAATGGTTCTGTCAAAATTCAGTGAATCGAGATTATAATCAGTGGCGGCGGTAAAAAGCAGGGTTAATTCATCTGCATTGCGCACCAGCAGACTTGATGAACTAGCTGTGATTTCACCTCCTGTATTCAGTGCGAGCAGCCGGGCGGCAAATTTCATATTCGCTCCTCCTTCGCCCATTTCCGGGTCAGCCTCATCAATGATCTGTCCCTCCATGATCAGCTGATCCAAATTGGCAACTACGGCAGCATCTCTTTCTCGTGTGAGCGCAATTTCAGTATGAATGCTTCCTGGCTTGTCGGCAACAATATTGATAACCACCATATTATCCGGTGCAGAAGCAAATACCTCCCTGGTGTATGTGATTCCATTGATTGTATAAGTGGTCCTGCTGATCCCTGAATTGAGGATCAGCTCTCTTTGGTAATTTGAGTAAACTGCACTGCTGTCAAAAGAGAGGGTGATATCCCCAAGTGTCTGGTATGAACGAAATCGTGGAGGAGTTCCCAGAAGGCTCTTGTTTCCAAGCTGGTAAGCTTCATGAATCTTGCCTTCAAAGATAAGTTTCCTGATTTTGGGCAGCTCTTTCAAGGCCTCCGGATTATTGGAGTTTAGCTTTTTGCCTGCCCATAAGCTCTCTTCATTTACCTGAACCCGCTCGTCATAAACGTTGCCAAAAACCATGGCGCCAAGGCGGCCATTGCCCACAGGCAACGCATCGTTCCAGCTTGTTGCGGGTTGCAGGTACCAGAGTTTGTAATCCGGGACATCCGATAATGCCTGGTCATCCCTGTTCACTTTGTTTGAGCAGGCACTGAAAACAACTCCTGCAACGATGATCATAAATGGAAGTTTTCTGTTCATCCTGTTAGTTGTGTGAAAGTCTATAACATGGTGCTTAATTCCTCAATTCCCATTACCCGGATATTCTTATCAAGGTTATATCCTTTATTACCCGGATATATTACATACAGATAGTGAAGTGAAAGGTCCTTCATCGCAGAGATCATTGACCGTGTTCTTGCAGGAGCGTCATTATATTTTACTTCAAACCCAATTCGTTTCCCCTTAAGATTTACCAGAAGATCCAGTTCTGCCCCTCCATGGGTTGCCCAGAAATATGCCTCTCTAATACTGAAAATATCAAGTATCTGCTCGATCACAAACCCTTCCCACGAGGCTCCAAGTTTAGGATGCGAAAATATTTGTCCTTTTTCAAGACTTAACAGTGAATGAAGAATGCCAGAATCTCTGACATAAACTTTAGGTGATTTCACCTGTCTTTTTTTCAAATTCTCGTGCCATGGAAGAAGCTGTCTGACCACGTATGCATCGGTTAATATATCAAGATATTTCTTTGCAGTAGGTTCTGATGCGCCTATGGATCGGGCAAACTCCGATCCATTCCATATTTGACCATGATAGTGTCCGACCATTGTCCAAAACCTTCTCAATGAATTGGCCGGGATGGAAATTCCAAATTGTGGAATATCTCTTTCAAGAAAAGTCCTGATGAAGTTGGCCCGCCATTTGAAACTTCTGTCATCGGTATCAGAGAGATATGAATCCGGAAACGAACCTTTCAACCATAACTTTTTCCAATTGCTCACGCCAAGGTCAAGAAGATTGAATCCGGACATATCGATAAATGATATTCTTCCTGCCAGTGATTCAGAGACTCCGCGGACAAGGGTTGATGAAGCACTGCCAAGAATCAGAAATTTTGATTTACCATCTGTTCTGTCTGCCAGGACCCGTAATATGGGAAACAATTCTGGCATACGTTGAACTTCATCTAAAATCACTAAACCAGTCAAAGACTCCAGAGCTAGCATCGGAGAGCTGCTTAATGCAGTTACATCAGAAGGATCTTCCAGATCAAAAAAAGTGCATTCAATATTTTTGGAGATGATTCGGGCAATGGTAGTTTTGCCACATTGTCTTGGACCTAAAAGAGCTGTGACCGGAAAATCCTTAATTGAATTTTCTATTTGCGCTTTTAATATTTTCCTATCGATGAACATCCTGGAAAATTAAAACATGATGTTTGAGATTTCAAGGATAAATATAGGCTAAATCATTTACTCTTCCAACATCAATTCTATTACCGGGATCTCGACCGGTGGTTTGTTGACCGGAAGACTCAGGTTGATGTCATTTTCTGAAAGTTCATTCCTGGCCCAGTGCCCCCTGGGTGCAGAGATCCTGATTTCCGAAGCATCGTGAAGAAACTGTGCATATTTGATCTTTCCCTTGTATCCTTTCAAAGTGAAATTCTGCAATGGGTAGTCAAGCAGATGAATGTACAAGCGATTGGTTGTTGGATTATAAGTGAGCAGGGAATGATCGGGCACATGGAATGATTCGGGCGCCTCGGTACAGCCATAGATAGAACGACTGTTGTATTTCATCCAGTCGCCCATGGAACTCAGGGCACTTTCTGCCCTGTAATCGATGGTTCCCCGTCCTGTGGGTCCTACATTAAGCAGGAGATTCCCGCCCTTGCTTACAGATTCAATCAATAGTACGAGCAATTGCTTGGTATCTTTCCAGGTGTGTTCATCGCGGTAATACCCCCATGAGCCGGAAAAAGTCTGGCAGGTTTCCCAGGGGATTTTCTTGCCTTCATAGGTGGGCCATTCCGGTACTTTGAACTGCTCGGGTGTGGTGAAATCCCATCCACCGGCATACTCCTTCAGATCGGCGCGGTCATTGACAATGATTTCGGGTTGCAACTCCCTTACCATTTTCATAAGTTCGATGGATCCCCAGTCATCGCGGCCCTTGCCAAATTTGCCGGGGAAGGAGTAGTCGAGCCACAATATGTCAATTTTCCCATAGTTGGTCAGGATCTCACGCACCTGGTTTTTCAGATACTCCCTGTACACACCCATATCCCGCTCCTTATTAAGCTCATCATACTCCTCCTGGGTACCGGCACTTTGCGGATGTACCCTGTCGATGGTGTATTCGGGATGATGCCAGTCGATGAGCGAGTAGTAAAACCCGATTTTCAACCCTTCGGCCCTGAAGGCATCCACCCACGCTGCAAGTGCATCTTTTCCGTAAGGTGTATTGGTGGCTTTATAATCGGTAAACTTTGAATCAAACAGTGTAAATCCTTCGTGGTGTTTTGATGTGATCACCGCATATTTCATCCCTGCATTTTTAGCCATCTTTGCCCATTCCGTTGGGTTGTAGAGATCAGGATTGAAATTGTCAAAATATTGCTGGTAATCACCATCCGGTATCCGTTCACGTTTTTTCACCCACTCATGCCGGCCGGCAAGGGCATACGTTCCCCAATGGATGAACATACCAAAACGATCGTGTTGCCACCATTCCAACCGGTTTACTTTTTCCTCTTCTGTTTCATCCCAGATCTTCTTCTGGGCGAATGAGGATTGACACAATAAAACTGCTAACAGGATTGAGATTAGTCTTTTCATGGGTTCTGTTTTTACGTTCTCTTGCAAATTAGTTTAACTATTTCGTAATTATATGCAAAAATATCTATTTATTAGGTTATGTTTTACTATCGCGCAACCCGTTTCCAGTAGATACCGATGGTTCTCAGAATAATCATTTCACCAATCCCGAAGATCCACCACGGGAACCGGTGGGGGATGTAACTTGTAGCTACCTCCAGCACTTCCGGGTTTTTTACCTGGAGCATTCCAGTCACTGAAAAATGTGCGAGCATATGCTGTGAATAATCCAATACAAATCCAAAAATAAGCACCAGGGAGCCGGCAATGAGACCTATCCACTCCAGGCGGTGCAAGCGGGTCTCCTTTCCCCTTTCAGCATAAATAAGTATGACCATGGCCAGCAGGATCATGGTCAGGGAGACCAGCACCGGTGATAACACCGGTCCGGTCCAGGTAGTGGGGATCAGGAAGAGCACATCCCAGGTCATGAGTGTTTCAGGCCAACCAAGTAAAAGTTTTAGAAATACGTAGTAGAAAATATCCCAGATGGCAAAGCTGTAGATGAACCAGGCGAACCCCGTGCTGAAACGTTTTGCGGCTAAGATCCCGATGGTCACCAGCATGACCATGGTTGCCACCTCCCTGAGCAACTCCGTAACTGCCAGACTAACAGGAATAGGGGAGAGGGGGAATCCGAATCCTTCCGGGTAGAGGATTTCCCTCATATAGACCACCACCGCACTCTCCAGGAAGCCCATGGCGATGGCAAAGGCCGTGATGGTAATGAGTTTTTTTCGAAGATTCACTCGTAATTAATTATGTTATTTAATTGGTAAGTTTCATACCCGTGAGTTCAAAGCTAAAAGTAAATGTATGGATTTCAAAATTTGATTTTGTCTTTTTTTGCTCAATATTTCTTCCTGCAAGTGTGTGCCAAAATCGTCGAAAAACTGGGTTCGTGCAGCTGAATCCATCATGAATATGACACTCTTCAACTCATTTCCCGGCCCAGTCCGGAACAATTCCAAGGTCAATGTCCAGTGCGCTTCCTCCAATGAGCCAGGTGATCAGCACAACCACCAGGATACCAATTATATTCAGAATAAATCCGGTACGTACCATGGTGGATATCTGAATGCGGTTGGTGCCGAAAATGATTGCATTGGGTGGAGTGGCAGTGGGTAGCATAAATGCCAGGGAAGAAGCTAAGGTAGCGGGAATCATCAGCAACATAGGGCTATTACCGCTGCTGATGGCCAGGCTGGCAAATACAGGCAGGAGCATCTGTGTGGATGCCACATTGGAAGTCAATTCCGTCAGGAATGACATCAGGGCCACCACAGCCAGCAGGATCAGGTAAGGATGGATCCCTTGGGTCCAGTGCAATTGCTCTCCAAACCAGACAGCCAGACCGGATGACTGAAAACCAAGGGCCAGGGCAAATCCGCCCCCGAATAGCAGAACTATGTTCCAGGGAAGCTTCTGTGCTGTTTTCCAGTCCATGATCCTTCCACCCTTTCCCTGCCTGGAAGGAATTATAAAAAGTATGATGGAGATAAAGATGGCTACGGTTCCGTCATTGATGTATGAGGGTACCTTGAATATTTTTGCCCATCCGGGAATATTGAAATCATTGATGGTGATCCCGGTCCGGGTGATCCAGAGGATTGCAAGAAAAAGGAAAAGTATAAAGACGATCCGCTCTTCGTGACTGCTCCTGCCAAGTTCATGGTATGCTTTCCTGAAGTGCTCCTTATCGATATTTTCCCATTGCTGTTTGGGTTTGAAGATGAAATAGATCACGATCCAGACCATAACAAACATGATCAATGAGACCGGAAGTGCAAATACCAGCCACCCGGTAAATGATATCTCCGGGGCCCCGGGATAAAGCATGGTCAGGATCTTTGGACATATCAGGTTGGTGGGTGATCCAACCAGGGTGGACATACCACCAATGGATGCACTATAGGCAATGGCCAGGAAAAGACCCGTTGCGTATTTCTTTATGGACCCGTTGGAGAGGCTTTCTTCAAGGCTCATCACCACAGAAATCACAATGGGGATCATCATCATGGCGGTGGCGGTATTTGAGATCCACATAGAGAGGAAGGCTGTGGCAACCATAAATCCCAACAATATCCTGCCCGGGCTTACACCAATAAAAACCAACAATTTAAGGGCGATCCGCTTATGAAGGTTCCATTTTTCCATTGCCAGTGCCATCATGAAACCACCGATGAAGATGAAAATGATGTGGTTCACATAAGTATCTGATACAGCTTTCCCATCCAGAACGCCCAGTACAGGGAAGAGGACAATGGGGAGAAGTGCGGTCACTGCCAGGGGAACGGTCTCGGATATCCACCAGATTGCCATTAAAGCGGCCACAGCCATCGTAGCCGTTACTTCAGGTTTCCCCGGTTCCAGGTCTGTGAAAAAGAGGATGGCCAGGAATGCTATGATACCGAGAAAAAATCCTATGAATTTCTTATGCATCATCTGCTTCGGAAACAAATATAGAATTAATGAAGCTGTTTTAATTCGTTCAGGCTGGATTTTTCAGGCAGGCCCTGAACACTTTTACTGGTTTTGCTACCCTTTTCATACCTTTGGAGGTGAAAAAACACCACTACTCAAATGAGACGCATCATACCCTTATCCACCATATCGGTTTGTTTTATCTTATTGTTTGCATGTTCATCCGGCATCCAGGCACAATCGAATGCATTTGATTTGAAGATTGAGCAGGTCACCTTTGGCACGAAACATCATTTCTTCGGTTATATCGGCCAATGCCAGACCATTCCCTGGAACGCTTCCGGACGATATATACTGGGGCTCGAGATCGACAGAATCGACCGCATGCCCAGGCCCGATGAGGCTGCTGCAATTATCCTCATTGACACCCAGGATGATAATAAGATTCTGCGTGTGGACAAAACGCATGCATGGAATCCACAGCAGGGAACCATGTTTTACTGGAACCCTTTAGCCCCTGAATCACAGTTCTTCTTTAATGACAGGGATGTCGAAACAGGCGAAGTATTTACGGTCATTTACGATATCAATAAGAGAAAGCGTATACGCGAATTCCGGTACGATGACACACCTATTGGCAATGGAGGCGTCGCTGCTGACGGTTCGGCCTGGCTTGGCCTGAATTATGGTCGCCTGGCGCGACTGCGTCTGGTGACCGGCTATCCCGAAGCATTGGACTGGTCTAAAGATGAAATCGCCCCGAAGAATGATGGAATCTTCATTGTGGACATCAAAACGGGTAATAAGCGCCTTCTCGTCTCCTATCATCAACTTGAGGAGAAGCTAAAGGAGCTACATCCTGACATGCAACACACCGGCCTTTTTATCAACCATACCCTATGGAACCGAAATGCTGATCGTGTATACTTTTTTGTGAGATCGGGATGGGGTGACATGTCAGGTGATAAAAACAATGTGCCATGTTCTATTTACACCGACGGAACAGGGCTGACCCTGCACGAAAAGCATATTGGGGGGCATCCCGAATGGGACGAAGGAAACGTGTTGATCGGTAGCGAAAAAGGTAAAGATGGACGTCAGGACAGGCAGATTCTTTATAACGTGGACACGAAGAAAATAGTTGGAGAAATGGGTAATTCAGGCATGTTTCCCAAACCTGGAGGCGATGTCTCTCTCTCACCCGACGGGAATTGGTTTGTTAACGGGTATGGTAAATCCTCAAAGAATTACTACACAGTCTATCGGCGGAGCGATGGCTCCTTCTCCCGCAGCGAAGGGATCCACAAGGGATCATACAGCGGCGACATTCGTATCGACCCGGCCCCACGCTGGAACCGGACCAACGATATGATTCTCGTACCTGGCATCGCTGAGAACGGGACCCGGCAGATGTTCATGATTCGCGTGATACCTTCCGGAGAATCCTAAAACACTAAGCTCCTTTCATTAATTTTAGCTCAATTGTAAGTAAACAGTAATTACTATGAAACAAAACCGCCGTAACTTTTTCAAAACAGCTTCCATTGCTTCAGCAGGAGCGTTCACCTTAAATTCCTGCAATGCTGATCCTGTAACTCAACTCGCTGATTACGCTTTGCTTGATGAAATCCTTGCAAAACCGGTACTAAAGAAAGAGTTGTTTTCCGATCCGGTTATCATTGAAACTTTAGAGCTGCTGCGTTTTGAAGATAACTTCATTTGCCGGGTTCGTTCAACTGATGGTGCTGAAGGAATTTCAATTGGAAATAATGCTCAACTGCAATCGGTTTGGCCCATTTTCAATGTTCGATTGCAGCCCTTTTTCCCTGGAAAGGATGCACGTGATTTAGAAAATATATTTGATGAGCTTTATGTATACAAGAGTAACTATAAATTACAGAACCTTGCACTCTGGGTTCCATGGGCAACCATTGAATTTGCAATATTGGATATGCTTGGAAGAATTGCCAACAGATCAATTGGCGAATTAATCGGGGAAATTCATAATCCAAAAGTTGCAGTGTACCAGGCAAACAATTATCGTGGAGATTCGGCAGAAGAGTCGTTGGAAGGAATAAAGGAACATGTTGCAAAATCGCAGGCAAAAGCTGTAAAATTTAAAGTGGGTGGGCGAATGAGTAAAAATGCCGACTATCCTTCCGGGCGAACAGAAAAATTAATTCCTATGGTGCGGAAAGCATTTGGTGATGAGATGACAATTTACGCCGATTCCAATGGATCTTACGATGCCGGGGAAGCCATAAGAATTGGGAGAATCATGGAAGAGTACAATTATGATTTTTATGAAGAACCTGTTCCTTTTGACTGGTACGAAGAGACTAAACAGGTAACAGATGCCTTGTCCATTCCCGTTGCGGGTGGGGAGCAGGAGCCCAGTATGCGTAATTTCAGGTGGTTAATCGGCAATCGTGCGTTAAACATTGTTCAGCCGGATATGTTTTATTTTGGTGGAATGATCCGGTCTATGAAGGTGGCGAGAATGGGAGATGCCTTTGGAATGCCTTGTGTTCCCCATATCTCTGGTTCGGGAATTGGCTATTTATATATGATGCACTTCGTTTCAGCTGTACCTAACGCCGGGCCGTATCACGAGTTTAAAGGTTTTAACAAAAGAATTCCGGTTGAATGCAAAACATCAAAACTGGTGAGTGAAAACGGAGTGGTAGAGGTTCCTGCGGGACCGGGACTCGGTATTGAGATTGATCCTGATTTTATTTCAAAACATAAGAAATTAACTGTCTGGTAAATTTTAGGCCCTAAGGCTTCAGCATTTCCCCATGGTTCCAGGTTTGTTTTAAATATCATGATTCAGCAAAAAATCTATTAATCGGGATCAGGTACAGGATTTATAATTATTTTAGAAACATATTAAAAATTATTTTTATGAGCCCAAACAGAAGAAATTTTATAAAGAAAGTTACTGCTGGTGCTGCCGGAGTAGCTGTTGGTGGATCCGCAATGGGAATGTCTGCCCGTAGTTACGGTCGGATAATAGGTGCCAACGATCGGTTAAACGTTGGAATTATTGGATTAGGTCGCCGGCTGGGAGCCTATTTTCAACCCATTTCCAAAAAAGAGAACAATGTAGAGTTGCTTTACCTGTGCGACGTAATGAAAAGCCAGCGGGAGCGTGCTGCCAGGAGGTTTTCGGAGCATATCGACTATGATCCGAAATTAGAAAACGACGTACGAAAAGTTATCGCTGATCCGAAAGTTGACCTGATTTTCAATGCCACGCCCGACCACTGGCACACTCCTGGTTCAATTTTGGCACTTGCCGGGGGAAAACATGTGTACAATGAAAAACCATGCAGTCACAACATGTTTGAAAATGAATTGATCGTTGCTGCACAGAAAAAGTACAACAAGGTTGTTCAGATGGGAAATCAACAACGTTCTTCCGGTCATACCATCGAAATTATGAAAGAGATTCATAACGGAGTGATTGGAACACCCTATAAAGCGATCGCCTTTTATTCAAATAAAAGAGGTGCCTGCCCGGTTCAGAAAAAGGTTCCGGTACGCGAAGGTTTGGATTGGGACCTTTTCCAGGGACCAGCACCGCGGCGGGAGTATACCCAGGAAACCTGGGATTACTTCTGGCACTGGTACGGCTGGGATTATGGAACGGCAGAAGCAGGTAATAATGGAACCCACGAGATGGATGTAGCCCGCTGGGCGCTCCAGGCCGATTATCCAATCCGTGTGGATGTGGA
>Ga0209013_10006348_pt1 | contig 10052 bp, 21 predicted proteins | sample Cruoilmetagenom2_FD_187291 | JGI IMG/M metagenome (GOLD analysis project Ga0209013, IMG submission 187291) | Oil polluted marine microbial communities from Coal Oil Point, Santa Barbara, California, USA - Sample 2 (SPAdes) (version 2) | ecosystem: Environmental > Aquatic > Marine > Oil seeps ...
ACGGCCTAATCTGAAATTAGAATATTTCTAATTCCAAAGTAAGGCTAGAACGTCCCCGCGAGTCCCCGCCTCCCCGCAAATATAGCTAGATGTCCATGTTGCGTTAAGTACATAGTATCACTGGGACTTCGTGCAGTTTCATTGCGTTTTTATTTGGAGGAAGACCAAGATGTCCTTGCCAAGAGGGTTGATGTGTAGTACAATTTAGCTCATGAGATGTTATAAAATAGTAGAGATACGAGGGAGGGAGGTATGCACATTATTCCATGGAATGGGGGGCAGTAAAGTATTGGAACTAGGGATATGGATAAAGAGTGAGGAGAGGGTAGTGAGAGACGGGAGTAATGGGAAGGAGTACATATCGGGGTTTCATGTGTTCTTAGATAGGAATGATGCAAGAGAATATTTCACTAAAAGGTTTCGCATACAAGAAAACAGGATAATAATTGAATGCGAATGCAAGGAAATACGGAAAAAGCGAGAAAAAGGGGAAGTGTATTTAGCAAAGATGTTGATGGTACCGGAGACCGAATATATGCGTATGTATCTAGGGGAATGGGAGAGTGATGATATTGATGGAACTACGATGTTATTGATGGCAGATAAGATAAAGGAGGCAGAATGGAAAAGGTAAAGGTATACTCACTTCGGTTGTCTATAGAGGAGGATGAGCGGTTACAGAAGATAGCCGATGAATGGTGCACAACAAGGGCTACTGTTATGCGGATGTTGATAAAACATGCTGACAAGGTTTTTAGTGGCTTGTATCTTGATGTTGTAGAGAGAGGCAACAGTCCTCATTCACCATGAAAGTAAAAGAGCTAATCAAGGAACTTAGAAGATATCCGATGGATGCTGAAGTGGGTTGGCAAGATCATGATGCGGATGATAACGAAATAAGTAATCACGTAAACAGTGTCAGAGAATTTGACCCAGAAACTTCTTTTGATAAACGCTACTGCAAAAACATCAGAGTAGTTTTGAGCACATAAAAGAAATAGAAGATGTACCTAGACACAAGGAGTATGAAAATGAAAACCAAAGTATCATTGAATGAAAAAGAGCAAGTATTAACAAGACAGAAAGCACAGGAAAGGAATGACTGGAATCGTCTCCAGGGCAATATAGATGGGAGTATGGGGGACAAGAGTTCTGTAACCATTGATATAGAAGGCATGGGTGGGGAGATTGCGTTCGCCAAGCTAGCTGGTTTAATGCCTGACCTAGATACTACAAGCCCTAAGGATAATGACATAGTAATGCCTAACGGGACTACGGTTAACGTAAAAGCTGTTTCCCATTATGACCCCGACCTAAAATTATTAAAAGGTGGTCGAATTAGACCAGTAGACGTATATTTGTTGATGGCGGGTGTATTTCCTGATTATGAATATAGAGGATGGGCCACGAGTGAAGAGCTAATTCAGGAAAAAAACCTGCATGATTATGGATATGGGCCTACATATAGGATAAACTGGAGGGGACTACATTTCACTGAATTACCAGAAATAAATAAAGAAGGAGTAATACCATGGTAGGAGACATTGTTAGTAAGATATTTTTTATACTTGCGGTTTTGTTTGTAACAGGCATTCTTCTAATGATGATTCTTGCAATCGTGTCATTGCCCTCGGTTGTTTCGGCGGACAAGCAATGTCTCGAGTACGGTTTTCCGCGCAGTAATGTTACATGGCCATTTGTACAATACTGTATGCGTATAGTGGACGCAACCGAATATATGTGTCTATTAAGTGATGTGAAAGCAGGTACTTGTATAATCCCAGGGGGTGAGTGATGGCAAAGAAGAAGAACCCAAGAGTATGTGCGATTAATGATTACGATATTGAAAAAGCCGTGGAGATTATGTTAAATAATACTCACGAAGAGGGTGATATCGAGTTATTGGTAAGAATTATAGATGAATTAATAATCCCAATAGGTGTATACAGTTTTCATCGGTCTCGCTATTTTGGGTTTTTACATGATGCACTACATGCGAGGTGCAAATAATGTGTTGGCTTGTGTTTGTAATTGCAGGAATTATATATGTCGGATATGACATATATATGAGGTTGACAGGAGGCTACGATGAATGAGTTACCTGAAGAGGAAACAGAAGTAGTTACAAGAATCAACTATATAGTAGATTTAGAATTCGATGTATGGTTACCTGATAGCAATACCATACGTCATTCTACGGGGGTGCTTGTCGAGAGAATCGATACTCATGAAGATGGTTCGAAAAGCGTATACCGATATATAGAAATTGGTGATGACATCTTCAACACCTTGAATGAGGAGGCGTAATATGTTTAGAGGGCGCGTTGTGTTCTCTACTACCCCCCAATCGATTGGAGACACGAATGGATTTCAGCACTATCCTATAATTGCCCTCCACGCCGTGGATTTAGAGCAAGGATGGGGATTGAGCTTGTATTTACCATTCGTTGTCTTTATAATAGCCTATGTGAGGAAAAAGAAATGAAAAAACCCTTGTTAACGTTGTTGGTATTATTCTTAGTGTTTTTGCCCATAGTTTCTCGAGACGTACCCCCGAGCCTAGTGGGGACGCTTGTAAATCGACAATCTGGAGAACCAGTTGCGTGTTTGATAGTGTGGGCGTGCGAGGTTTACAGAGACCCCGCTGGTGATATATATATATGTGATACTGCACGTTCACCATCGGCCTTTAGTGGATTGGATGGGAAATTCAACATAAATAGAATTTCCTATAAGGAATATGTACTTGTGGCCACAAAAGGTGAATTCTTAAGTTATGATATTATTGAAGGTGACAATTGGCGTCCCGCAGTATGGAATGTAACCAGAAGTGCCAGCGTAGACACTGGCGAGATTAAGACATGGTTGGATAGTATGCCATGTGGTAGTCTGGTAGTTACACCTGGTATTTTAGAAGTACCCATAGGCCGATAGCTCAAACTGGTAGAGCGCGGGGCTTTGAACTCCGAGGTTGGTGGTTCGAATCCACCTCGGCCCGCAATTAGATATAAAGGAGCACAAAATGAATAAAAGTAGTGGAGTTACTATAGGATTTACAGGGCTTTTAACGATTGTATTTATTGTCTTAAAACTAACCGAGGTAATCGATTGGTCGTGGTGGTGGGTGATATCACCAATATTGATTTCCGTAGGTCTCTCTATTATTTTTCTTGGATTAATCCTATTAGCATTGATAGCTTTAGAGCTAACGGAGTAAATTATGGGAATGTCATCAGATGCAATAATATGTTTTGGAATAGCCTTAGAAGAAGAACAAGAATATCCATGGGACGAGTATGAAGAAATAGAAGAGTGGTGGTTGCATGAGGTTCTTGGTTATAAACATCCATTTGAGATATATGATTCAGAGGGAAACTATATAGATGGTATAAGACCAGATGAAGCTACAATGAAGAAATACTACAATGCGGAGAGTGCCGTTTATAATAAGAGTCCGCTTCCTATAGAACTCGTTACCCATTGTAGTTATGAGTATCCCATGTATATTGTGGCCCTTCCTGGAACCAAACTAAGAGCCTATCGCGGTGACCCCAAAAGAGTAGAAATGAGAAGGGTGCCAGAAGAGGAAAAACGAATACTGACGGACTTTTGTGACAGGCATGAAATAGAATATTCTGGCAAGCCTTGTTGGTGGCTAGCAAGTTTATTTGGATAAACAAGGAGCAAATATATGGCTGACCTTATTACACAAGCAAGTGACCCCGTGTTGTGGGGTACACTTAATGGAAAGTGGGTAGAAGGAGAGGGGTATGTGCTACACGCCGATGTTACCTATGCGGTAGCCAGAGCGACAGATGGCACTATAGGCTTTCTCCCCCTTGATAACATCGATGACCTCATTGATTCTAGGTCTTTTAGGGGAAGAGCGGCACAATATACGAAGTTAGACGGTGAATTATGACAATTATTCTTATAATGCTCTTGACTATTATGGCTATGCCCCTTATCCTATATATAGCAGTTGAAGCATGGTTAGGTATGCGTTCTTTGATTAGAGTGCGTTATTTGACCGTGGATTACAACTATTTTAAGAGGTACCAATAAAATATGTAGTATAATTGTTCATCAAAATTAGTATGGAGGATTGTTATGGAACTTACTATTACGGAAGCATTATCTGAAATAAAGCTCACGCGAAGTAAAATAGAAAAGAAACGCGAGTTTGTCCTTGAATACTTGACACGTCCCTCGTCACGAGTAGACCCACTAGCCAATAGCGGCGGTGCTACGCAAATGATTGAACAGCAGTTGCAGTCAGTCAGTGACTTACAGGAGCGTGTTATTGCTTTAAGGAACGCCATCAACAAAGCTAACAACGAGAATAATATTACCGTCAACAATATCACGAGAACAATCGCGGACTGGCTTACCTGGAAACGTGATATATGGCCATACGAAACCCGCTTTTGGTCACAGGTTGGGAGTAATATTAGTAACACGCGTTCGTCAATGGACTACGATAGTGCACGCTATAAGACTGGTGTCACTGTCGTTGACGACCTAATTGTTCACATTGATGAAGCGGAGATGATGAAAAAGGTTGAACAATTACAGGACATCGAAAACAGGCTTGATGGTTTACTGAGCCTGAGAAATGCACAGATTACGATTGAGGTAGACTAATGTCAACTGCACCTAGCCAGATATCAGAAACAGAAAGAGCGACTGTAAGAAAATCGCTTGAGGGACTATCGACAACAATCGAGAAGGTTTATGTTGAGGCTGATGAGCTATTGAGTACCCTTGGCCCGATTCTTCTTCACCATGACAGTGAGAAGAGTGGCGTGAACGCGAATCCGCCAGAGCCAGTGCAGCTTATTGGTGAAATTGAGGTAATGCACAACAATTTACAACAATCTTTAGGCATTATTCGCCTAATTCGAGACCACCTTTGTTTATAAGGTGGTAAAATATAGTAGCGGTTACAAACCTTTTTTGGGAGGGATGTCAGAGGTTCGAGTCCTCTTGATGGGTCGCTCTCATCTAGCCATATGAATTCTAGGAAACCCATGTGGTAACCTGGCGGGGCACCCTTCCAATCGTTCTTTTACAACGTCTTCGGTTATGAAGTGTGATAGTTATATTGAGCGCATCTATAGTAGCGTATACTATTACCCCGACAATTGACTCTATACCGGACTGATAATCCGCCCTATAGTGTTCTCGAATATTAGCGTTTAGCGTTGAACCCTAAAAGTTGAAACCCCCCTTCAGCGATTATAGCTAAATATTCAGCGCTTTGCAAAAACCATCATCAGGCTGTCCTGTCTCAATGCAGGAATCACAGGCCGATGGCAGTAGCTTGGAGACGTTCCCCCTTTATGTATATGTTCATGTATTCAGTGTCACGTTACCACGTGATTATATTCAACTGTCAAAAAGGAAAACCATGGACACAATACAAAAAGGCGATTTATGGGAAAGATTGAATAGAATTTGGGAAGAAGAGAGAAAGCCAGGGTGGGTAATCTGGAAGGGAATCCAGTATCAGGTTTTAACCCCCGATGACGAAACAGTTGTTTTTGTTAAACGAGGTGCCATGGACGACTTATATGCATCATCTAGTTCGATACAAGGAGCTTCGTAGATGGAAAAACAAGCAAGAGAAGTAACCACAAAAGATATGTGGACAGCCATTTATCTAAAACTTAGAGGGCATGTCCCCACCGAGATAGAAAGAACAGTAATCAATGAAAGAAATGTAGTCTTATATCATTATGAGGATTCTGCGTGGGAAGACCACGATGCTTATACACGTGGCGTAGTTCTCCCGATAGATGACATTCATGATGTGAAGACTGCATATAACTTTGTAAAGGGCAACCTACATTTGTACAAATAATGTAGGCCTTTTATAATGAGAACAGAGGCAGTATTAACGCCGTCTGAGCTAGAAATTATGCAAGCCTCCCGTGATAGGCCAAGTATTTTCACGGAATACTTTTTCCGACCTTTTGGAGAAAATAAGGGCTGGAGCTTTGACGATAAATTCGAGCCTAAAGGCGCATGGCAAGAAACAGTCCACAGTGCCGCGCAAAAAGATATCACTGTAATAGGTGGTTTCGGTACTGGTAAGACCGTTGGTATTGCTATGTCGGCGTGTGTTTGGGCTACCTTGACCAGGGACTTTAAGTTCTTGAATGTTGCCCCTAAGGCATGGCAAGCTAAACTGATGTACGATGTAGTTCTCTTAAACGCAAGGAATACGCGTTTCGAGGACTTAATTTGGGAAAAGCCTAGACGGCCACATCCTAAGATAGTAATAAGATACCGTATCGGTGGCTTGTTATATGAGTCTAGTCTCGAGTTTATGAGTGCGGACAAAGATGCTACTGGTATTCTGTCTTGGGAAGGAGATTGGCTGCATATAGATGAATCTGGCTTACTAGACAACCTTGAGGAAGTAATCATCAATGTAGGTTCACGTCTTCGTGGACAGGTGCGTGGTAGAGACCGTTTAGGGCGTTTCTCCATGACATCTAACTCATGGGACAATTTCTATTTATGGTATTACTTTGACCAGGCTGTAGCAGACCCCGAGAATTTTCTTTCTATAGTAGTCTCTTCCAGGGACAACAAGAATATCACGCCACAGCAATTAGCACGAATGGTGGCCCGTATCCCGAAGGATGAACGAGAGCGTTTCATTGAAGGTGCGCGTCCAGAAGGTCGTGGTAGATTCTTTAACAAGGGAAGTGTATATGCCTGTGAAGATAGTGTAACTGGCCCATATGCACAAAAGAAAACTGAGGATGGACACAAGGGATATGTATATGAAAAGCTACACGGTGCTGGTGTTGTAAACTACGAGCTACCGACCCAGAGAGATAGAATATTGATGTTTCTTGGTGACCCTGGCGCAGGTACAGTACCACAAAGAAACGCACCTGTATGGATGGGATGGGATGTTACAGACTTCCCAAGGCTGCCAGCTATTCTTATTGCCTTCTGGTGGGGGAATGGTGATGGGAAAATAGGCCCATTCATCGATAAAATGCTGTATTATATGAAAGAATACAAGCCTATCTATACTGGCATAGACAATACTGGCCCGCAAAAGAATATGTCTTATCTTATCAATGAGCATATTATGCGCGACGAACTCGAGAGAGAAGAGCTTGAGAATGCGCCAGGAGTGATGGTTCATGGGGTTGGAGGACTAGACTTCTCCGGTGGCAAGAAGATGGCTTACCTACACGCTTTACGGCTTACGGTTGAAGCACAACTTATGACATGGCCTAAGGAAATTGTAGGGATAAGGTCTCAACTATCGAACTATGACCCTGAAAAGGACAAGAGAATAGCACAGGACATAGTTGCAACAATGGCTATGGCCGCTCATGCAATAAGGACGTGGTTTCATGTCTCGCCTGAAGAATTACTTAAACAAAGCCTTGTGTTTCCTAATAAGGAAATTGCAGAACCTCGCCGACTCACTGGTAAAGGAAGAAGTCGGAGAGCAAGTGATGCGCGTCCAGCGAAGTGATAATAGAGCTAAACGGAAGGAGCGACAATGGAGATATCCTCGATAGATATTAATGCTTATGCTGTTATGATGCCTATAGGTGCGTTGCTGGTGTGCATGGCAGGAACAATATTCTATTTCATTGCTATTGGAGACCTTGAACTAAACGCAATTTCCCTGGCCTCATTACTCCTATTTGCGGGCTTGGTGCTCATAATCATGCCTCTAATATTGACTTTTTTGATTAATAAATGTAGAATATTTATCAGATGCGATATGAGTATGGACATTGAGGGTCTGGCTCGTATTGCATTTAGTCATTTAGGAGGCACCAATGGTTGATATTGTAGCCGATACATGGGAAACTTTCACGGTTGCTAGCTACACTCTTAGAGACGTAAAGGGTTTTCCCTATGAAATTTATGAATCACAATTAGCCAAATATAGAGAACAAGAACGGTGGTTTAGTGGCACAGCGCTTGATGACCAACCAGAAAGTCCTAGCGAGCGTATTGACCTATATCCACTTCGTATCAATCCCCTAAAAAGCACAGTTTATAAACATGCCTACACTCTCTTTGGTGAAACCGAAGATGACGGACGTCCGCTTGTTCAAACAAAGTTGCTGTATACAAACGATACGCAAAAGGAACAGGCAGCCGTTGTGGAGGACGTATTGAATACTATTTGGTGGGAGAATAATGGTCGTTCTATCATGTTAGAGAATGGCATTATCTCACAAATATATGGGGGATGTATCTTCAAGGCAAACTATGCCCCCTGGCTTGAAAACGAACGGGAAATACCATTTGTCATTGAGCGTATAAATCCAAAGGGGTTCATCGGTATCCCAATGGCAGCAGACTATTACAGGCTTGCCGAAGCGTGGATAGTCAAACAGATTAGTAAATCGGAAGCTGAGATATATGGGTATATGGGTGATGAAGACTCGCCATGGTGGGTTGAGCATTGGACAACACGGACATATGAGATAACTCTTGATGGTAAACCAGTATCAATGGACTTTGATGGGAAGCAATATCCACTCGGTGGAGAAAACCCATACGGCTTTATTCCAATCATTTATATCCCCCATATTCGTGCAACTGGTTACATGGGGGATAATGTCTTTGACGGTCTCAAGGGTATTGTAAAAGAATATAACCTACGTTTTGCTGACTTCGGTGACGCCGTAAATGATGACGCACACAGTTATGTAGCTATGCGAAATATCCAGGGGTCACCACAGACACGTAATGTGGCAGAAGGATTGAAAGTTATCGACCTTGGTAGTAACCCTTCATTCTCGGGCAGCGAACCAGAACCAGACATGTTCGAGATACGAAAGCAACGTGCTGGTACGGCTATGCAAACATTGATAGACGAACTATACAAACAGTACAGACGTGACGCCTTTATTCCTGCTGTTGCTGATGGCGAAGATGAAGGTTCGCAAAGAAGTGGCCTGACGCTTGCCATGCGCTTTTGGGCATTAGGCTCTCACGTTAGTATGGAGCGTATATTCTGGACAGTGGGGATGGATAGGTTCCAAACGTATATAGTAAAAATGCTAGCTATCCTCAAGCTAGGTAAAATAACCGACGCACACACAAAGATGCGAATGAAACATCTTTGGGCACCTCTCTTACCACGTGACCGCGAAGCCCTGGTGGCTGAATGGGTCAACCGAATGACAAACGACCTTGGTTCTATTGAACACTTGCTAGAACTTACTGGTGATGTTGAAGATATAGAGGAAGAGAGAGAACGGATGCTGCAATGGATTGAGGACAAAGCGAAGATTGAAGCGGAGTTTGCTCCCCAACCAACATTTGGGCAACCAGGGGCATCAGGTGGTAATAAGCCAAAACCCAAGGAAGGCCCCCAAGTAGCACAAGCTAGAGGAGGCGAATCATGACAGCCGAACGGCAAGATATAACAGAAGACTTTTACGCTGGTGATAATAAAGATATCACAGTGGCAGTCATTGATGAAAATGGCGCACCAAAAAATCTAACCGATGCTGTTGTGACGTATTCTATGTTTGATGACGATGGAACGATAAGAGTTTACAAGAATTCCGAGGATGGCGTTGACATGATAGAGATTACAGATGCGCCGAACGGGGTTTGTGTTATCAAGTTAGTTCCTTCAGACACTATGGATATTACAGGAACATTTAGACATCATGTATATGTAAGAGACTCGAGCTTCGACCATGCCACAGTATCAAGCGGCAAGGTTGTTGTATTCCAGTCTTTCAACCGCATTTTTCGCGGCGATTCTATACAAGCATACCTTATAGGAGGCTGATATGGCTACTTTCACATGGGAAGTCTATGCTAACACGCCCGCCTGGATGGACGTTGGTGCAAACACCATCGTTTTCTCTGGCTCTGGTGGATTAGATACCCCAATTACAGTAGGTAACTGGCAAGAAGAAACCCACCTAGGGAATGGAGACCCTGGCACTGACCAATGTGGCTCCAATCACGTTCCTAATGTAGAGTATATTGCCGATACTCAGTATGACAGTGGTGGCGGTACGGAAACCTTGAATGACACT
>Ga0209013_10006349_pt1 | contig 10052 bp, 8 predicted proteins | sample Cruoilmetagenom2_FD_187291 | JGI IMG/M metagenome (GOLD analysis project Ga0209013, IMG submission 187291) | Oil polluted marine microbial communities from Coal Oil Point, Santa Barbara, California, USA - Sample 2 (SPAdes) (version 2) | ecosystem: Environmental > Aquatic > Marine > Oil seeps ...
GAGCATTTCTACATCCGTTTCAGTCAGTGCTTTTTTATTATTATTTCCAATACCTAGAAATCCCCACCATTCGTTATGAACAAAAATGGGTAAGATCAGTAGTGAATCAATATAAAATGCCTGTAGTAATCTCTTTTTTGCCTGATCATAATCTTTAATACATCCATTGACAGCTAAACCTTTTTCAAGTTCCTTTTTCCAACGCATGAGATGATTCTTTTTATAGTGTATCTTTTTTTTCCATTTTGCTTTTGGATTATCATTAATCGTAAGAAGTTTATGTGCCGATAGACAATCAGTATTATTTTTATATATAAAAACAGCCGAAGTTTCAGCTGCCTGTTTTAGTTGTAACATCTCTTGATACAATGCAGTTGTCCAATCTGTTTGTTGCAGAAAGTTATGAGACATTTGATTGATGGAATGTAAAATATTTTGTTGCCTTGTAAGTTCCGCACGAATACGTTTTTTCTCTCTTGCATCATCACATAGCGGTTGTATTACTTGTGAAAAGTGTTTTGCTTCAAATGGTTTTGAAAAGAATTGATTTACACCATACTGGATTGCCTTTAAAAGAATATCCCGTTTTTCAAAATTTGTAAAAATAGCTATTTTTACCTGCTCACTCAATTGTCGTATCTGCTGAACCATTTCAAGTCCACCCATGCGTGGCATATTGATATCTGAAAGCACGATTTCTGGTTTATGTTCTTTGTAGAGAGCAAGTCCTTCTATGCCGTCTGATGCTACGATAACATTGTCAGCATACGGATCAAGCATACGCGAGAGTATGGAAGTTGTTATTTTATCATCATCTACGACTAGTACAGTAAGTTGCTCCATGCCCATCCATTAAAATTATTTATAACTCTTGTTTATATTATTATATTATTATTTTCTTAGTTTTACATAGATATATAAATTTTATTACTTTTTTGTATCTGTTTTGGTATTTCACAGTGAGGGATTATTAGTTTATTTTATGATAAAATTACAAGATGAAAAAATTATTTATACGTCTAGGCATATCACTATTCATTACCTACATCGGAATAGGTATATTTCTATACCTGCAGCAAAGAACTTTTCTCTATTATCCTACTCAAAATACAGCTTCTAAATATAATAATATAATAATGGAAAATGAAGATGAAAAAATTAATATCATTATTTTAAATGAAGGGCATGAAAATGCTATTTTGTATTTTGGCGGAAATGCAGAATCAATGACAGGCAGCAGTGACTATATAGCAGGTCAATTTCCCGGTTTTACGGTATATCTTATGGATTACAGAGGGTATGGCGCAAGTACAGGAGACGCGACAGAAAAAGGACTTTACAGTGATGCCTTGAAACTCTATGATGCAGTAAAAGAGAAACATGATCGTATCTCTATAGGAGGTCGCAGTTTAGGAACAGCCATAGCCACATATGTTGCTGTACACAGAGAAGTGTCAAAACTGGCACTTATTACTCCTTTTGACAGTATTGTAAATGTTGCCAAAGGCAAGTATCCTATATATCCTGTAGCTTTACTTTTGCATGATAAGTATGATTCAGCAGCAAGAGCAAAAGATATATCTGCAAAAACTTTCATTGTTATTGCACAAAATGATCAAGTGATCTCAAAAGAGAGAACGCAAGAACTTATTGATGCTTTCTCTTCTAAACTCTTACAAATTACGACGATAACAAATAGAGGACATAATGATATTTCATCAGATGATAGATATTATAAGATCATGCAGGATTTTATAGGTGAGGGTTAATTATGATAAAATGGCGGTATGAAAGATAACAATGAAACAAGATAAAGTATTTAGTAAACCTATAGAAAAGAAATTTGAATTTGATGAAGCCGTTGCTTCTGTTTTTGATGATATGTTAAGCCGTTCTGTACCTTTTTATGATGAAGTAAGAAAGTTGGTTATTTCTCTTATTTTAGCTGAACAGGAAGAGGGTAAAAAAGTATTGGACCTTGGTTCTTCCACTGCAAAATTTTTACTTGACCTGCACAGCAAGATGGACAATAAAATGATTTTAAAAGGTTTAGACAACTCTCAGGCTATGTTAGATCGAGCAGAGCAGAAATGTCAGGCATTTGGTGCAAACATAACATTGGAATTTGCAGATATGCTTACGTATAATTATGAAAATGAAGATGTGGTAGTCTCTAACTATACACTCCAATTTATACGTCCTATGCAGCGTTTAGAACTCGTGAAGAAGATTTATGAAGGGATGAAGGATGATGGTATTTTTATTTTCTCAGAGAAAGTTGTTTTTAAAGATAAAAAATTAGATAAAGATCTTATAGATGTCTATTATGAGTATAAAAAAGAGCAAGGGTACAGTGAATATGAGATCGCTCAAAAACGTGAAGCTTTGGAAAATGTACTGATTCCTTTCACTATAGAAGAAAATATACAAATGTGTAAAGATGCAGGATTCAGATCTGTAGATACAATTTTCCAGTGGGCAAATTTTGTGACCTTTGTTGCCAAAAAGTAACACTTTTTAAATATGCCCATACACACGGGTTTCATTTTTTAATATGAGTTATTCACAGCTTATTCACCATGTGAAAAAATGATTATTTTCATGATTTCTTTATAAAATATAGAAAATTTTAATATATTTTTAGTATTAGCTTCCAATACATATTATTTTCATATCTTTTCAGCTATAATCATTGCATTAATTTTGGGGCAAATGCCCATAGTAAGGATATGCAATGAGTTGGACACCAAGCAGCTGGAGAAATTTTCCAATAAAGCAACAACCAACATACCAAGATAAAGAACTTCTTGAAAAAATAGAAGCAGTGTTAAATTCTTACCCACCGCTTATTTTTGCAGGTGAGGCAAAAAAACTAAAAGAGAAACTGGCAGCAGCAGGAAGAGGTGAAGCATTTTTACTTCAAGGCGGAGACTGTGCAGAGAGTTTTTCTGACTTTAATGCACAGAATATTAAAAATCTTTTTAAACTTATGCTTCAAATGAATATGGTTTTAATGTACAGTACAGGTAAACCTGTAGTAAAAGTAGGGCGTATTGCCGGACAATTTGCAAAACCGAGATCTTCAGACTTTGAAGAGGTTAATGGTGTAAAGTTACCAAGTTACCGTGGTGATATTATTAATGGAATTGAGTTTAACGAAAAGGCTAGAATACCTAACCCTGGAAATATGTTAAAAGCCTATAACCAATCTGCTGCTACGCTAAATCTTTTACGTGCATTTGCAAGAGGTGGTTTGGCAGACCTTAACAGAGTACATAGGTGGAATCTTGATTTTATTAAAGACAATCCGCTAGGTAAACGTTATGATGAATTGAGTAGTAAAATTGATTCTTCTATGAAGTTTATGTCAGCATGTGGTCTTAACAGTGATACTATGCCTCAGTTGCACCAGACAACAATGTACACTTCTCATGAAGCCTTACTTTTAAATTATGAAGAAGCACTTACCAGACAAGATTCTGAAACGGGTGAGTGGTATGACTGTTCTGCACATATGTTATGGATAGGAGATAGAACAAGAGATCTTGCAGAAGCACATATTGAGTACTTCAGAGGGATCCAAAATCCTATTGGTTGTAAAGTTGGGCCAAGTATGGAAGAAGATGAGCTCATAGAGCTTATTGATGTATTGAACCCTGAGAATGAAGAGGGAAGACTGAATCTTATTGTTCGTATGGGTGCAAGTCAAATTAGACATTATTTTCCTAAATTACTTAAACGAGTTAGGGATGAAGGTAAAAATGTTGTTTGGTCATGTGACCCAATGCATGGAAATGTAGAGAAGAGTTCAAGTGGATTTAAAACAAGAGATTTTGACAATATCCTTTCAGAAGTAGAGCAATTTTTTGCTATACATAAAGAGATGGGAACTATTGGTGCGGGGATCCACCTGGAGATGACAGGGAATGATGTAACAGAGTGTACAGGTAGTACATCTTGTGCCATTACTGCTGACGGTCTTGCAAGTCGTTATCATACACAATGTGATCCAAGACTGAATGCAAGTCAAGCTTTGGAACTTTCATTTATGTTGTCAGATACAATATAAATTTCTCATACGAACCTTTAAATATAACTATTTAAAGGTTCAACTTTTTTATATCACAACAAATATATTTTTCCCCTCTTCATATCTGTATTCTAACTCTCTATGATGAATATCTAAAATACTTTTAACAATATAAATACCTAAACCCAAACCACTTTTAGAGGTATGGAAAGGTTTAAAATAATTTTCCAAAGGTTCCTTGAGTTCCTCACTATTATTGAGGATCTCTATTCTGTCTTCATTGATAATGACCGTGATATGTTTATCTGTACTGTATTTGATGGCATTATCAAGTAAGTTCTTAATGACAAGCGTAAAGAGTTCAAAGTCTACATTTAGAATATAATCTTTTTTTATCTCTGTAGTAATGAGTCTGCTAGGGTTTTCAACCATCAGCATATCAATACTTGCTTCAAGCAGGTCTGTCATTTTATAGGGGTGAAGATGCAATTCAAAGTTTTTAGAGGCGATCTTTTCTATTTTTGCAAATTCATCAATCAGCAGATTGAGACGTTGAAATATACTGTGCATACGCATTTTACTTTTTTCATCAGTAAGCATTTCACTCATCAACCTTCCTTTTGCAATAGGTGTTTTCAGTTCATGCATAATGGCACGCAAAAAAAGTTGACGTGATTGTATAAGTTCACGTATTGTTTTAACGGCATGATCAAATTCATTGGCAACTTCGCCTATTTCGTCATTTCTGTCACTTGCACACTGAATATCAAGGTTACCTTCTGAAAAGGTTTTGATCTTGTTTTTTAACTCAGAAATAGGTCCAAGACTTCTGACTACCCAAAAATAGAGTAAAATGATCAAAAGAAAAACAATAGTGAAAACAATAATACGTTTTAGCGGATATTTTGGTTTGTTTTTATTTTCCAGAAAAAGTTTAAATCGATCATTGTTAATAAGAATAATACGCTGCAGGTGAAAGGTATCTACAGCATAATGTGTGTCTTTACCTTTCTCTTTGAAGGAACGTTCTATCTGGATCACCTTTCCTTTATCTGTAATGAGAGATACATTTTGTGCTTCAAGGTAAGCTTTGTCAATTTTTCCATGTTTCAGGTAATAGTTGTAAAGGTAGTGGGAAATACTTCTTTCATGTACTTCATTATGCTCTTCAAATTTCGCATGATCGTATTTGATAGAAGAGATGAAGAGAATAGCTAGAAGTAGTAGGGTGATGGAAAAAACAAGATTGATTTTACTCCGTAATGAAGAGAAGCCTTTAAACAAGTTTATATCCTACTCCGCGTACTGCCTGTATACGCTTATTATCATTGAGTTTAGTACGTATTTTAGAGATGATCACATCAAGACTTTTACCCTGAGAATCAATACTCATGGTACCGGAGGTATTGATGATCTGTTCGCGTGACTGGGTCATACCTTGATGTTTTACAAGTAAAGTGAGTACTTCATACTCTGCAGGTGTTAAGGAGAGCGCTTCACCTTTAAAGTAGATCGTATCTCCTTTAAGTTCAAAATCACTCTTTGGCAGTGAAGATTGGTTTCCTTCCTCTTTATTTAATCTATTTAAAATAGACATAATACGTGCATACATCTCTTTTGGATCATAGGGTTTAGGTAAGTAGTCATAGGCACCCAATTCAAAACTTTTTACTTTATCATTAATGTCAGAACGTGCAGAAGAGATAATGACAGGTATATTATATTTACGCACTACCTCTTCACATACTTCAAGTCCATCCATACCGGGAAGAGTAAGGTCCAGTATCATCAAGTCGTATTTCTTTACACCGGCACTCAAACCCAAATACGGATCTTCAAAATTTGTTATTTTAATGTCAAATTGGGAAAGGTATTCACTTAAAAGTTCTGCAAATTCCGGATCATCTTCTATCATAAGGATGTTGATCATTTTATCACTCCTGTTTTGTAGCATTTTTTTATTCCTTTTATTGTAATCTTTAAAGGTTAATTGATGTCAAATAAAGAGTTTTATAGTATAAAAGCTTTTTTCATATAAGGTTCGATCTCATCAAATTTGAATTTATGATCTGTAAAATATTCAAAAGCAATGATTCCCTGATAAAGTAACATATCAGAGCCATCTTTCGTAGGTTTATTATGCAATTTTGCCAGTTTTAAAAAGGGTGTCTCTTTTCCGTATATAACATCTACACAGGCTTTTGCCTGAGGAATGACAGAGTCAAGTATCTCTTTAGGTGCCGGAAGTGAGTCATCTTCAAGACCTGCCGAAGTCATGTTTATAATAAGATCATATTTTTTTGCTATAAAATCATCAAAAGTGTAAGTCTCAAATCCATCGTCTTTATATCTTTCTAATCGACCTTCACTTCTATTGAGCAGTGTTACTTTGTATCCTTCATCACGTAAAATACTGGAAGTTGACTGCGCTGTGCCACCGGCACCTAAAAAGAGTACGGTTTTTATATTTTGGAATTCAGAGATCGCTTTTAGAAAACCGGGAGCATCAGTATTGTAACCATAAAGTTTTCCCTCTTTTTCAACAATAGTGTTGACTGCGCCCACTTTTTGAGCAAAGGGATCAAGCTCATCACAGGCATTGTAAGCATGCTCTTTATGTGGTACTGTGATGTTGATACCTTTTAGTCCTAATGAGAAGAAAGTATTTTTGAGTTGTTTCCCATCTAGGAGTTGATATCGTGCATAACATGCATCATAGCCTAAACCTTGGAATGAGAGATTATGCATAAGAGGTGATTTAGAGTGAGAGACAGGGTTTCCAAAGATGGCAAAAAGTTCTTTTGCCATCTTTTAGAGGGTTTCCATTTCTTTTAATGTTGCAAGTAGAGCACCCAGTTTATTCTTAACTTCTAGGTATTCAAGTTCTGGTACTGAATCTGCAACGATACCTGCACCTGCATGGAGTGTAATAGAATCAGCATTTATCAGTGAAGTTCTAATGGTGATCGCTGAGTCCATGTTCCCGTCAAAGGCAAAATAGCCTACGGCCCCTGAATAGAAACCACGTTTTAAGCCCTCATAATCTGCAATGAGTTTCATGGCTTCAATCTTTGGTGCACCAGTCATGGTTCCTGCTGTAAATGTTGCAGCAAAGAGGTCGAACATATCTTTACCTTCTTCAATCTTCGCTTCTACATCAGATACCATATGCATCACATGAGAGTACTTCTCTACACGCATCATATCAGTTACTTTTACTGTTCCTGTTTTTGCTACGCGCCCTACATCATTACGGCCAAGGTCTATGAGCATAAGGTGTTCTGCACACTCTTTCGGATCACCCAGCATTTCAAGTTCCAACTCTTTGTCCCGTTTTGCATCTTTACCGCGTTTACGTGTACCTGCAATAGGCCGAAGAAGTATTTCACCCTCGGTCAGTCTTACCATGACTTCAGGGCTTGAACCACAGATAGAGAAATCTTCATAGTCAAGCAAGAATAGATAAGGAGAGGGGTTTTTTGAACGTAAGACCCTATAAAAACTTAGAGGATCGATCTTCCCTTTTTGGGTGTATCGGTTTGAAAGAAGGATCTGGAAAACATCTCCTGAGCGAATATTCTCTTTAGATTCAAGTACTAACTCTTTAAAACGCTCTTCATCGATGCTAAAGCTTCCTTCTCCTTCGAGTACAACAGGTTTTATGGGCATTGGTGTGCAGGTGTTGTATAAAATATCTTCAATGGCATCCAGACCATCTTTCATAGAATCATCATTAAGAATAAGCGTCAGTTTTGCACTTTTATGTGAATAGGCCATAATGATCTTGGGACGTATAAGATCCAGGTCAGGAGTATTGAGTGGATCAAGCAATCTGTCCATACTCTCTTCAAGTACCGGTTCAAATACTTTTACCATATCGTAGGAGATAAAACCTATGAATCCATCGACAAAAGAGAAACCTACTTCTAAAGCTTTCTCTTTGTTTGCTTCTTTATCCACTTTTGCATAATAAGATTTTAAAAAATTAAAAGGATCTTCATTAAGTTCTTTTTTTGTACCAGAGAGATCTGTATAGGATGTTGTCTTGTCTTTATAAGTCAAACGCTCTTGTGCTCCCACGACAATAAAAGAGAAGTTCCCGTCACTGGTATTGACCATAGATTCAAAGAGCATAGTGATCTCACCAGGAAAAAGGTCTTTTATCTTTCCGTAGAGGGCAACAGGTGTGAGTTGGTCAAATAAAATTGTTTTATGCATGAAAGGCTCTACTTCTTAACCACAAAGGAGTCTTTTTTAATGAGATCTCTAATCCTAACAAGAGCAGTATCAGCAGAAGTTCTATCTTTAAATGGTCCAATTTGTACTTTTTTTGTTGTTCCTGCAGTTTTAATTCTATAGTTGAATCCATTATTTTTTACGGCACTTAATAGTCTTGTACTTGGTGTCTGAGAAAATGAGCCTACTTGTATATAATATATTTGCCCTGACACAGATGTGATCGTCTCTGGTTTTTTCTCTTTCACTGTTGCTGGTTTTACTTCAGGCACAACAACTTCTTCTTTTACTTTTGGAGTCTCTGTAACCTTAGGTTTGATTTTAGTCTCTGTTGGAGACTGATCAAACTCTTTTGTTATCTCAACACTTTTTACTGCTGCTGTCTCTTTAGCTTTTTCCACTTTTGGTTTCTCTATTTTAATTATCTCTGCTTTGGCTTCTTCCATGTGTACAGGTTCTGGAGCCTTAACCGGTTCGTTAAGTTTTTTTTCAATAATGCTTGAAAGTTTAGTCTCTTCTTTAGCCTCTTTTTTCTTAGAAATATTTTGAAGTGTTAGTTCAGGACTGATCATTTCTGTATTATTTTCTTCTAAAACAGCTCTTCCCTCATTTGAGTCTTTGAGTATGATTTTTGTAAAGATGATTGCTACTATTAATACAACTATCAGCAGTGCAACAATGGTCAAAAGGCTTTTTACTTTACCATTTTTAGGTTCCATATTATCGATGATAAGGTCATCAAGATTGTGATCATTCATGAGAGGGGTAGCTCCAAACTTTATTTTGAAATGATTATATCATATTTATTTATATTAAAACTTTATATTCCCAATCTCTTTTGATTCAAGATAGTGTAGAGTACAGGTAGATAAAGCAGGTTAAGTACCGTTCCCCAAGCCAGTCCAAATGCTAATGCAATTGCCATAGGCTGGAAAATAGCAGCTTGTCCTGTAGGAAAAAAGACAAGAGAACCCAGACCGATGAGTGTGGTTACCGAAGTGAGTACAATAGGTCTGAATCTTTTGGACGCATAGAAGAAGATCTCTTCCATATTATTTGCTTTTTTGAGATTCATGAGCATAATGATCCCATCGTTGATAACAACCCCTGAGAGACCAAGCATACCGATGATGGATGGCATGGAGAGGTTGATCCCCAGTGCAAAGTGACCGATGAGTACACCTAAAAAGGCAAAAGGTATCACAGACATCATCATAAAAGTTTCTCTAAAAGAGTTGAAAAGATAGAGTAGTGAGAGCATGATAAGAAGCATTGCAACTCCACTCGCTGCCATCATATCACTCTTAAGCTCTTTTTTCTTCTCCTCTTCCCCTTTTAGGATGATCTTTATACCCTCTTTTTTTGCTGCTTCCAAAATGGAGTCTATCTGCTCAAGTGTCTCAGTAGCGGTAATTTTTTTACTGTCCACATTGGCATAAATATAAAAGTTTTTCTCTCCATTGTCTTTGATGATCTTTTCAAATGATTTGATCACATTAAAATGAACCACATCTTTAAGAACAACAAATTGGTTGTCATCAAGTTTGATCTGGAAGTTTTTGAGTACATCCAGAGAATCTTTTTGTACTGATCTTATTTTTAATTCCAGCAGGTCAGAGCTGTCAAACGCAAATCCTACTTTTCTTTCCAGGTAAAAATTAGAGAGGAGCACCCCTAGTTTTTGTTCACTCAAACCTAATGATTCACCATAAGAGTTGACTTGAAGTTTAATTTCATCCACACCATAGTTCATCGCATCATTGACAGAGACGATTCCACTAATCTG
>Ga0209013_10006350_pt1 | contig 10052 bp, 8 predicted proteins | sample Cruoilmetagenom2_FD_187291 | JGI IMG/M metagenome (GOLD analysis project Ga0209013, IMG submission 187291) | Oil polluted marine microbial communities from Coal Oil Point, Santa Barbara, California, USA - Sample 2 (SPAdes) (version 2) | ecosystem: Environmental > Aquatic > Marine > Oil seeps ...
GCCATGATTACCCCACAACGTGAAATACGAAATTCATCAGGAACAATCCTGCAATTACGTAAAGCGTTGGTGAGACTTCTTTCCATTTACCAATCGCAACTTTTAAGATTGGATATAAAATAAAGCCAATGGCAATACCATCCGAAATACTATACGTGAACGGAATCATTGCAATAATGAACAGTGCTGGAAAACTCTCGCTCATGTCTTTCATGTCGAGGTTTTTAATGTTCTGCAACATTAAACCACCGATAATCATGAGGATTGGAGCAATCGCACTGTCCGGGATTAGTTTGATGACGGGAATAAAGAATGCAGCGACAAGAAACAATAGACCTGTAACTACAGTTGTCAGTCCAGTCCGGCCACCCGCCGCCATACCAGCACCACTCTCAACAGCAGCCACCGTTGGACTCGTGCCAAAAATACCTGATGCCATCGCAGAGATTGAGTTCGCTTGAAACGCACGACTAAACCGATCTGTACGATTAATAAGCGACACTTGGCCATGAACGAGACCTATGTTTTCGAAGACAATTACCATCGTCAGAGAGAACACGGCAATCCAAAACGTCATCGAAAAAATATTCCCAAACGATAGAGCTCCAAACACACTAAATGCTTCAGATGCTGTAAAAGAAGCATTACCCGCTTGACTAAAATCAATTAATCCGAAAGATGCGGCGATGATGGTTCCCGCTACAATCGTAATGAGAAAATTCCCTGGAACGTTACGGATAAACAAGACAATAGCGACTAAAAACGTCAAGACCGTTGCCAATACCTGTGCTTCACCTAGAGAGCCAAGTGCAAGAATTGAACTTGTACCTCTCTCAACGATACCGCCTTTCTCAAGACCAATCAGCATTAGAAACAGACCAAGTCCAACCGTTATTGCTTCTTTCAACGAATGTGGTACCGCTCCACTGATCAGTTTTGATAAACGCGTAAAAGCGATCATCACAAAAATGATACCAGAGACAAAAACAACTGCTAGTGCTTCTTGCCAAGTAAGACCCATAGACTGAACCATTGTGTAAGAAAACAAAGCATTAATTCCCATTCCTGGCACGAGCAGTATCGGCACGTTCCCCCAGAAGCCCATCAACAGACATCCAAAAACTGAAGCTGCAATCGTTGCAACAATCGCTGCTTCGATTGGCATTCCAGCTTCCGATAGGATCAATGCATTTACCGCGATGATATAAACCACCGTGAAAAATCCAATTACCCCCGCTGTTACTTCCCGTTTTGCTGTCGTTCCGTTCACTTTAATACCGAAAAATCGGTCAATCCAATTAAACATTATTCAACCTTCTATTAAATTCGCCCTCTCCCACCCGCTCTGCCTGATAAACAGTTGAGCCATTAGCGATTCTAATCACAATTCGGTCTGCTGTCAAGTGATTTTTTACGAATCGCAACTTCTACGGATTCATTAAATCAATAAAAAAACAGGGTAAAGTGAGACCAGTCCTTAAGTAATTTATTATAGGGATAATCACTGAATTATGAAGGGTTGTAGGTTGCTTTGGACGACTTACTGCTGCACCATGGTCTTTTGGAAGTGTTTTGAACACTGTGTTCTTTTAATCGCAAATTTGTTTCTTTCCTATATTTCAAAAAAGCTTGGATTCACCCAAGCTTTTTCAGTGTAAAACGATTAATTTATAAGTGTTTTTAAGTAGAATAGTCCACCATTGACGATTTCAATCGTAATTCTGGATTCATATTGTTCATCCAGTGCTCTTTTCTCCATCTCGTAACATTCTGGCTTATCTTCTACTCCTTCATAGAAATGCTCCAGTACTTCTCGATCCTTTTGCCATCTCTTTTTTGCATCTTCTGCCCACGAATGATTATCAGCATTTATATTATTTTCAATTGCCAAATCCAATCGTTCTAACGCTCTAAGAGGCTTGATGATAGCCGTCAAATCAAATGCATATTCCGACATACTTGACTCTAAATTCAAATTGTTTAACCGTTCTTGAAAGCCATCCACCAGATGTCCTGTAATTAAGTTCATGCCCAAAGAATAAAGCATTTCTTTTGTTTGATCGCTGTAATAAGATACTTTATAATTCACTCCGAGCCACGGGGTTAAGATGGCTTTATTTTGTGGTTGATGGTCCACTTGTTCATACATATGGACAAATGCACCTAAATCTTTTGTTGCTCGAAACAACTGATTGAGTCGAGGGGAACCAAAATGGACAACTTCTCCTTTTATGTTTTCGACTAGCTTATTTTGATCAGTGATGAATGTTAATTGAGCTGGATTCGGTACGCCGTTTGTATTTTCCAAGTACTTCCAATAATAGGGACGGTTCATGATTTTCTTATCCATTTCAATCGTTAATTGAACCGTCATGTAATGGTCGTGATTTTTTACAATTTGACAATTATTTTCATTAAAAAACTTGTGTAAATAACTATGAATTTGTTGTGGGTACATATATATCCTCCTCTGAATGCCCCTACCTTTTTAACTTACATGGATTCTTTTAATGTTGATAATATGTCATCTAAGTTTCCTACTGCTTTTTCAAAGACATCAATTTTCGCATGAAGCAAGTCCAATATATGATCCTCGATGGTTCCTTCAATGGCCAGGTTGTAGATATGAACATCATGTTCTTGCCCAAGACGATGGACACGTCCAATTCGCTGTTCTAATTTCATCGGATTCCATGGCAAATCATAGTTAATGACATGGTGACAAAATTGCAGGTTAATTCCCTCTCCACCTGATTCTGTCGCTATTAATACTTGTGCCTGCTCTTTAAATAGCTGCTTCATCCAATCTCGTTTACTTTTCTTGAATTTCCCGTTGAAAAGAACACTTGTGATACCTTTCGAACCTAAATACCACTGTAAATAGGCTTGACTTGCACGATATTCGGTAAAAATAATAACCTTATCATTTGCTTTTGAAATGAGCTCATATGCTTTCTCTGCTTTTGTGTTTACTTCTAAGGCCATTAACTTTTGAATAAGTGTCTCAACATAATCAATCTCTTCTGAATCCACACATTCTTGACGCATTTTATTTAAGGTCAAATACGTAGCTTCTTTACTGCTACACATTTCCTTTTGTAAAGTAATCATACTAAAAGCACTCGAAAACACAGATGATACATTTTTGAGACCTTCTATCATTTCATATACTTCTTTTTCCTCTTTTGTAAACTGGATTGGAATGGTTTGCACGCGACGTTGCGTCCATTCAATTCCCGTATCCTGCCTTCTATTTCGTACCATCACTTGATTTACCAATTCTTTTAAATAGTCATCGTGTTCCCACGTAAGTTTATTGGCTGAAAAAGACGATTGGAATGTTTCATAACTTCCAAGGTGACCTGGTTTTAATAAAGAAATTAGATAAAATAATTCGAATACATCGTTTTGAATGGGCGTAGCGGTCAACAATAAACAAAACTTCTTCTTTAAACTTTGAACAAACTCGTAGTTTTTAGTTTTATGGTTTTTTAATTTATGTGCTTCATCAATAATAATCATGTCATAATCTTGGGCATAGATGACTTCTTTATGAGGGCTTTTCTTGGCCGTATCCATACTCATGACCACTACACTATAATTATCCAAGTTATAATTTTTTTTATAAGGGATTGCGGGGATGTAAAATTTATTGTTCAATTCATCGATCCATTGATTAATAAGGGAAGCTGGAGCCAATATTAATGCTTTTTTTACAAGACCCCTAATTAAGTATTCTTTTAAAATCAATCCCGCTTCAATCGTTTTCCCTAGCCCCACTTCGTCTGCAAGAATCGCTTTACCATTCATTCTTTCAATGACCGTTTCCGCAACTTCTAATTGATGGCGAAGAGGCGTTAGGTTAGGTAAGTATTTAGGAGATTGCAAACCAGTGAAATCAGTAATTAGGTTTGTTTTTACGACATCATAGCTCATATTGTATAGTGTCCAATTATCCCATGGTTCACGTTCTTCCAATCGTTCTATGAAGCCTTCTTTCCACGTAGAGGACTTTTCAATTAACATATCTCATCACCTCAGCAACTTATCTTTATTAAAAGTTTGCCCAATAAAGCAATTGTTATGTTTTTTGATTTAAGATAATAAAAGGCTTTAACAAAATGTCAAATAAAAGGTTGGCTTCTTATAAAGTCCTTTCATTTAATGGCTATGTTAAAGTCCAGTTTTTAACGTAGATTTGCACTAACCTCTCATTCGTGTGAGCCCTTAAGCGTGCTAGACCATTTGAGGATTTGAAAAGCTTAAAATGGGGCTGTTCGCTACGCTCTTTAGTGTTTTTTGTGAAGGGAAGGATCGGGGAACTTTCGGGATTGTTTTTCAGACGTCACCCTCTATTTTTCAGCCGTGAAGCTACTTTTTTCAGACGTCAATGCCTTTTTTTCAGACGTCAGGCCCCAAAAGTGCGATTGAGCCATCGTTCAGTCACACTCTTTAGAGTTTTTAAACCTTTTTGTGGCTGTTCGCTACACTTTGTCAGTCATTTCTGTTAGTTCGGAGACAACATTTGAAAATTCCAGGTGATTTAGACGTGTTACTTCTACAACATGTTCTAAAAATCAGAGATTTCATATAACCCCTGTTAATTTTCATAATTTACTCGTACCAAACGTAAAAAAGACGATTTCTGTACAAATACAGAAATCGTCTTTTCATAATCACTAATAAACTTTCTATAAATTATTAAAGAATACCCTAATCACGTCTGCGCCACCGATAAAGGTTCCCAAAGAGCCACCTAGGTTAGTTAATACGACTACAAGCAGGACGCGTGTGACTTTATTGTCCCAAAATCCTTTTATGGAAAACACATCTTCTGAAAGCGTTTCGAAGTCACCAATATTTGGGCGACGGATATATGCCTGAACAATACCTGATACCCATCCAGCTGCAATAAGTGGATGTAACGCGGTAAATGGTGCTGCAACAAACGCAGACAGAATAGCTAGTGGATGCCCAAAGGCAACAGCAGCCCCAATAGCTGCTAGTGTTCCAGTCCACAGTACCCAACTTAAGGCTTGATCGAAACCAGCTGAAGGATTGGCAAAGAATGTATAGACAATGACTGCAATAATGAGTGCAGGAATTGCCCAACCAATAACCTTAGGTACAATTGATTTAGGCGGTGTTTGTGACAATGCTTCTAAATTATGTTCTTTATGAATCTCTTTTGTAATACCCGGTACATGTGCTGCACCTAGTACAGCAACCACTTTGTTTCCTGGAGCTTCTTTAATCTTTTGAGCTAAGTATTGATCTCGCTCATCAATTAAAGGAGTTTTTAATCTTGGAAAGGATTCCGTGAATTCCGCAAGAACCGCGTTAAGTGTATCTTGTGATTTCATCTTTTCAAGATCATCCTCTGAAATTGTCTCTTTACTAAAGATGCTGAAGAACACTGAATTGAGAAGTTGTGCCTTCCCCATCAGCCCAAGATTATGCCAAATTCGCGAAAAGGTAATTTGTATATTACGGTCTGCCAATACTAGCTCAGCACCTGTTTCTTTAGCTGATTCAATCCCTTGAATCATTTCTTGACCAGGCTTGATATCAAATTGTTTCGCCAAACGATTTTGGAAGGAAGAGATGGCTAGGTTCATCAAAAGCAAAGTTGCTTTCTTATCTTTGATAACTTTAAAAATATCCGTCTCTTTCCACTTGTTGCTATCCATAACTGACTGGTATCTTTGTGCATCTAATTCTATACAAACTGAGTCAGGTTTCTCTCTTTCAATCACTTCTTTTACTTGTTCCGCACTTTGTCTTGATACATGTGCAGTGCCAATTAGTATAAGTTCTTTACCATCTAAATTGATACGCGTTATGTTTTCTTCCTGCATAAGCTACTTCCTTCATAGAATGTATTTCTTCTACGCAATCTTGTATCTACTGATCACTAAAAGACTGTCTATTGTTAATAATGAATTAGATTGAGAGAAATTTCAATTATGTTTCGCTTATTAATAGAAGAAAGTCATCCATATACCTGCAATTAAAGAAAAAAGAATTTAATTGTCTTCTATGTTAGGTGAAAAAATTCGCTCAAGTTAATTTAGAGGAAATAGACGGGGACTCCCGAGATGCATGCATCCTATGATTCACTCACTGCTTATTTTTAAAGAACCATTTGCTATCCGGTCTTTCATGAGGAGTTAAATTCATAATGAAGTATCCGATAATCAGAATCAAAATGACAATTGTATAAAGTAACGTATCCAAAGGATTATTATGTTCAACAATTATTAACCTTGTCATTGCGGTAATTCCAACGTATATAAAATATCGTATGGGGAAATGATAATCCTCCTTGAAGTATTTAACAATCATTGTGATAAACTCAAAATATAAAAAGAACACCAGGATACTCTCAAGAAAAAACTTGTAGTCAATCGCACTTTTCTCAAAGATCATCATGGTGAAAACCACTAGTTCATTCACAAGTAAGAAAGACAGAATCACTGCAAGTATCACGAGAGAAAAATTTAAGAGTATTTGGAGCATCTTCGGAATTAAGAGTATTAAAAAAGTGTAATTTTTTTTTATCTTAAACAAGGCCCTTTCCTCCTTACTTATTTTGTCCACTTTTGTTAGGTGATACTTAAAAGTATTCATCTAGTTTTATTTTTATTCATAATTCTAATGTGTAAATACTCCACACTTAAATGTAAAGGCTTACATTCCACTGGTTATTTACTCGAGAGAAAAAAATCTTCTAATTTTGTTCTGCATAAAATTATGGGTTTTTATACTCTTGAGTTTTTGAGTGAAGTCTTCGCCTCCGTTCAATAAGAGATTAGAAAAGGGATATCCAGAAATCGGATATCCCTTTTATTAATACGTTCATTCCCACACTTCGGTCAATGTATATCTAAATAACTCATCCAGCTTTTTGGTAGAATCTTCAACTTCTACTGAAATCGTTTTGATATACACTTCCAGTCGAATCAGCTCACGTTCCAAGAAATCATTGATTACCTGAATCCTTGGTTGCCAATCCATTTCATCGCCTGCTATCTTTTTTACTAAAAGATGCTCTATATCAGTTCTTAGTTCTCCTGCTGGAATCATGGAGTTCACTAATTCACTGAAATCAATTGGAGGTACCGATTTGTGTGTCTCAATCCACTGGCATGCCAATATTGGTCGGAGTGCATAGAAATACTTCTTGATTTTCACTTCGGGTCCTTGCAAATACTCGCGATAATTATTTCTTGCCATGTTTAAATAGTGATACAAACTGGAAATCGGTTGAAATACCTCTGGCTCTAATGTTCGAAGGTTATCGATAAACGAATACGCTTGTAAATAAACGATATCACTTTTCATCCATTCCAAAAGTGAGGGGTTACTTTTCCTGAAAAGCCGTAAAGCTTTTGTTATTTCCCATCCGCTTATATCCAATAACTCATTAATGGGCAGTTCAATTACATCTCGTTTAGTTCCGACTCCTTGTGGATCAATGGATAGATACCAATCAGGCTGGTGAATATAAATGAATCGAACGTCAAAATCACTATCTTTTGAAGGAAAACCCCAAGCCCGGCTTCCAGATTCCACTGTATATAAAATCTTTACTTGAAATTCCGCTTCAATTTCTTTTAGTTTATTTTGAATTATTTCTCTCATCATTACACTCCCCAAATTGCATTATTATCCCTTTTTAACAAATTCCGATTTTAATTTCATTGCACCAAAACCATCAATTTTACAATCAATATCATGATCTCCGTCAACTAAACGAATGCTTTTAACTTTTGTTCCAATCTTCAAGACAGATGAACTGCCTTTTACTTTAAGGTCTTTAATAACTGTAACTGAGTCGCCATCGTTCAAGACGTTCCCATTTGCGTCTCTAACAACTTTTTGATCTTCCGTTGTTTCGGTCTCTGTTTCTAAGGACCACTCATGAGCACATTCTGGACAAACTAGGTTATTTCCATCCTCGTATGTATATTCTGAATTACATTTAGGGCAATTTGGCAAAGATGTCATTATTTTATTTCCTCCATTCATACTGGTTCATTCTTCAAAATAAGAATTATTTACAAACTTGTTTTATACTCCAAAAATACAGGAAGTTTCTTATATAGTGCCATAGACTTGTATTATTGACAAACCCTTCCCCAGTATAGAGTTGTTATTCCGTCACTGTGGGCTATTTTCAATTCTCTCACTACATTTCTATTCATTAATTAAAATCAAAAAGCCTCTTTTCAGAACACTGAAAATGAGACTTTTTTAATTTAACAACAGTTATTTTTTTACAAATATGAATAATTTTTGTCAATAATTTCTGAAATTGCACCTAAAGTTTGCCCCTTGAATTTATCAGGCACGGCATGACCATTTACTTCACAGAAGTAGTAGGTCCCTATTTTTTCGTTGTAGTGGAATCCAATATCTAAAAGTGCCTGTTGTAAGCTATCTGGCAATCGGTCTAAACCGGTGTGTTCTGTGAAGTAGTCTGTCGGCATTACTCTTACATCGATGTCATCTGTTCCTGTATGAACAATAAATAAATCTTTTTCATGATGAACTACCCATTGACCTTTTGAAAATAAAGAAATTCTTTGACTTTCCAAGGCAGATATTCCGTTTAAATTTATTCCGAAGATCTGATTTAACATGGTTCGAACTTCTTCACCAGTCAAATCACTTCCATGTTGCTTGAGATGCAAATCTATCGCAGCTCTGGACTTCGATGTAACAGGGATGCCAAAGCTTGTTAACATGGATACTTGTACTAACTCTTTTATCCCTTTATCCAGAACAACCACTTGATCTAAATCAATTCCGAAAACTTGATCCACAGCCTTGCAAATCTCTGAGCTAGTTATTTTTTCTTCAAGGGATCTAAGATATTTATCCATTAACTCTGTTTTCGAAATGGCTTCAACATGCTGATTTAACTTACTAGCTGCGAATGATTCCAATTTATCTTGGCGTAATTCTTGCTTCATTGAATCTGACTTTAACATGATAAATCTCCTCTTATGATCATGCTCTTATTTTCCAAATGATGATAGAAATTTAACGCGATCTCCCATAGGAGGCACATTATTATCAACTAAAGCCACCTCTAAAACCGCGGGTCCATCTAAATTAGTCAAGCGATCAATCACAGCTTGATCCAGATCTTCCATGCTATCCACTCTAAAACTTGGGATATTCATAGCTGCAGCCATTGCTGAGATATTGATTGGTTCCTGCTCAAACGTTGCATGCGTACGCTTATATTGCAGGGCATGCCCATGATATACCATTCCTAGGCGTGCATTGTTCATCACCACAAATAGAATCGGTAGGTTATATTCTTTCGCTGTTAATATTTCCATTCCGTGCATGAAGAAGCAGCCGTCACCCGTAATCGCAACAGTTGGACGCTGTGGTTCCGCCAGTTTCGACCCAATTGCCGATCCAATCCCGCTTCCCATTGCCCCAAAGTGCACATTGATGTCTAATGTATTAGATTCTAGAACTTTCATATGATGAATGACATATGCCATGAATTCACCGATATCAATGGTATACCTTGTTGATGCAGGTAAAAATTCTTGTAACTTAAATAGTACGTTTTTTGTGCTGAATTCCTCAACGTTCTCAACATCCTGATTCGTTTCAATGATTTGCACATTTTTTCTCGTTAATCCAAGAGTTCTTAATTCTTCTATTAAATATACTAAACTTAACTGGATCTCACCTAAAACAGGTAGATCAATCTGATATTTACGGTTAAAAACAGTAGCGTCAAAGTCCATTTGTATAGTGAAACGATCCTTAGTAAGATTTGCATTGTAATTATTTGTTGCTGTTTCACCTAAGCTTGAACCTATGACTAATAATGTTTCGACATCACCTTCGTTTATTAAGGCTGATGCTTGATCACTTCCTGCAAAACCATAAACCCCTGCCAATAGTGGATGGTCACTTTGAATCAGCCCTTTGGCTTGAGGTGTTACAACCATTTGCCACTGTAACATTTCAGCTAACTCTATCAATTCTTCGACGGAATTTCTTACTCCCTGTCCAACAAA
>Ga0209013_10006351_pt1 | contig 10051 bp, 4 predicted proteins | sample Cruoilmetagenom2_FD_187291 | JGI IMG/M metagenome (GOLD analysis project Ga0209013, IMG submission 187291) | Oil polluted marine microbial communities from Coal Oil Point, Santa Barbara, California, USA - Sample 2 (SPAdes) (version 2) | ecosystem: Environmental > Aquatic > Marine > Oil seeps ...
CTTCTTCCCCATCGGCTTCGACGCCTTCGGCCTGCCCGCCGAGAACGCCGCCATCAAGAGCGGCATCCATCCGGCCGAATGGACGATGCACAACGTCGAGGTCATGCGCGGGCAGCTGCGCACGATGGGCGCCACGCTCGACTGGAACGCCGAGGTCGTGACCTGCCAGCCTGACTACTACCGCTGGAACCAGTGGATCTTCCTGCAGTTGCTGAAGGCCGGGCTGGCCTACCGGCAGATGGCCCCGGTCGACTGGTGCCCCAAGGACCAGGTCGTGCTGGCCCGCGAGCAGGTCGAGGGCACGGAGCGTGTCTGCTGGCGCTGCGGCACGCCCGTCATCAAGCGCGACCTGGAGCAGTGGTTCTTCAGGATCACCGCGTATGCCGACGAGCTGCTCTCCTTCGAGGGTATCGACTGGCCTGAGCCGGTGCGCCTGATGCAGACCAACTGGATCGGCCGCAGCGAGGGTGCCGACGTCACCTTCCGCACGGCATCGTCAGACCACCACGCGGGCGGCGCCGAGCTGCGCATCTTCACCACACGCCCGGACACGCTGTTCGGCGCCACCTTCATGGTGCTCGCGCCGGAGCATCCGCTGGTGGGCGAGCTGACCTCGCCGCAGCAGAAAGAGGTCGTCGAGGCCTACGTTGCCGAGGCTCGCCGCGAGACCGAGATCGAGCGTCTTTCCACCGACCGTGAGAAGACCGGCGTGCCCCTGGGCGCCGAGGCCATCAACCCCGTCAACGGCGAGCGCATCCCCATCTGGATCGCCGACTACGTGCTCTCGACCTACGGCACCGGCGCCATCATGGCCGTGCCCGGGCATGACGAGCGCGACTTCGCCTTCGCCACCCAGTTCAGCATCCCCATCCGCCGCGTGGTGGCCGGTCCCGACGATACCGATGACGCGCCGCTGACGGAGGCCTACCCGGCCAAGGATGAGAACGCCCGCCTGGTCAACAGCGGCCCCTACAGCGGCCAGCCGTGGGCGACCGGGTTCGCCAACATCGTGGCCGACCTGCAGGCGGAGGGCCGTGGTGAGGCCACCGTCAGCTACCGCATCCGTGACTGGCTCATCAGTCGGCAGCGCGCCTGGGGCACACCCATCCCGGTGGTCTACTGCTCGGCCGACTGCGGCATCGTGCCCGTGCCCGATGAAGACCTGCCGGTGCTGCTGCCGGAGGATTTCGCCTATCCCGCGGGCGGTGGCAACCCGCTCGAGACGACCGAGTCGTTCCTGAAGGCCACCTGTCCGCGATGTGGAGCCGAGGCGCGCCGCGAGACGGACACGATGGACACCTTCGTGGACAGCTCCTGGTACTACTGGCGCTACCTCTCACCGAAGAACGAGGAAGCCGCCATCGACCGCACGCTCGACGAGCGCTGGTGCCCCGTCGACCAGTACACCGGCGGTGCCGAGCACGCGGTCATGCACCTGCTCTACAGCCGCTTCTTCGCCAAGGCGCTGAACGACATCGGCGTCATCGGTGAGCGCGAGCCCTTCAAGCGGCTTTACAACCAGGGCCAGATCCTCGGTGCCGACGGCGAGCGCATGAGCAAGAGCCGCGGCAACGTCCAGGACCCCGACGAGCTGGTGCATCGCTACGGCGCCGACACCGTGCGCCTGTTCCTGATGTTCATGGGCCCGTGGGATCAGGGCGGTCCCTGGAACCCGTCGGGCATCGAGGGCGTCAACCGCTTCCTGCGCCGCGTGTGGACGGTCGCGCTGGACCCCGCCGGACGGGAGCACGGCGATCCCGATGCGGGAGCGCTGCCGAAGGGCGAGGATCTCGCCACCGCTGAGAAGAACACCCGCGTCGGTGCCCACCGGGCCCTGCAGGGCGTGACCGAGGACCACGAGGGCTTCCGCTGGAACACCATCGTGGCCAAGCTCATGGAGCTGACCAACCTGCTCATGCGCTACCGCGGCACCGAAGCCGCCACCACGCCCGGTTGGGACGAGGCCGTGCGCCTGCTGGTGCTGATGCTGGCGCCGGTGGCGCCACACATCGCCGAGGAGCTGTGGTCCCGCCGCCTGGCCGCCGCAGGCCGGGAATGGTCGTCCGTCCACACTGAGGCCTGGCCGGCGTTCGACGCGTCGGTGGTTGCGGCTGAGATGGTCGAGCTGCCGGTGCAGATCAACGGCAAGCTGCGCGACAAGGTCAGCGTGGCACCGGGTCTGCCCCAGGACGAAATCGAAGTCATCGTCATGGCCCAGCCCAAGGTCATCGCCAACCTCGAGGGCAAGCAGGTCGTCAAGGTCATCCACGTCGGCGGTCGGCTGGTCAACATCGTCGTCCGGTAGGGCGACGTAGTCGCGCTGGGTTCCCGTGATGGAGATGTGCCCAAGCACGGATCTGCCCGAAAGTGCTTGACCGTCGTGGGGTGTCCGCCGATAGACTGGCGCGAGATGACGCGGACCAGCACGATCGTGTGTGAGTCGAAGAGATGACCGACCACCTGATCTGTTCGAACTGTGGAACCCCCAACACGCTCGACGACCTGTTCTGCGGCGAGTGTGGTTCGGCGCTGGGCACCCCTGTCGCCACGACCGAGCCCGTCGTCGACGACACCCCACCGGCGGTCTCTCCCGGCTTGCCGGAGACGGCCGACTGGAACGAGCCGATGTTCCCGTGCTGGAACTGCCAGGCACCCAACGAGCAAGGCCGCACGTTCTGCCAACGATGCGGCGAAGAGCTTGCCGAGGGTGCCGCTCCGGTGCCGCCGGCCGTGGCATCGACCAGCGCAGCCGCCGGTGGTGGTGGCGCGACATCGACCGGAGGCGGTGGGCGCAGTCCGATGGCGATGGCCGGCGGCATCATCGCCCTGGCCTTCATCGTCATCGTGGGCATCTTCCTGATCCTGGCCCTGAGCGGTGGCTCCGGGGATGACCCCATCGCGAGTCCGGCATCCGCTGAACCCACCCTTGAGGCATCGCTGGAGCCCAGCGCGGAGCCCTCAGCGGAACCAACGGTCAGTCCGGCATTCGAGCCCACGCCCGAGCCGAGCGCCGCGCCCACGGAGGGACCCACCCCTGAACTGACCGCCGAGCCGACCGTGGAGCCCACGCCGGAGCCCTCGGTGACGCCCGAGCCGACCTCGACACCTGAGCTGGAACCGACACCGGAAGCGACCGAGGAACCTACCGCTGTCCCGACACCCGAGCCGACTCCGATCCCGACGCCCGAGCCGACTCCGGTCCCGACACCTGATCCGACACCGGAACCCACTCCGGTCCCGACGCCTGATCCGACACCGGAACCCACGCCTCAGCCCACCCCGGAGCCAACAGCTACGCCCGAGCCGACGCCGGTTCCAACGCCTGAACCGACACCCGAGCCGACGGCCAAACCCGAGCCGACGCCGACGACCAGCCCAACGCCACGGGTCCTGTCGCGCCGCGCCACCGAGAAGGAGCTGCTGGAGCGCGCTTCCTTCCTCACCTGCGAGCGATGGCGAGAGTCCTCCGACCAGCCCCTTCAGTCCGGAGCCAGGGGCGCCATCTGGTGCGGCGACCCCGGACCGCGCGTGCGGCAGCTGGCGATCTACACCTTCCCGAACGCAGCCGATCTCGCGACCTTCTGGCCGGAACGTCTCAGTAGGATCGAGCCCGAGCCGCCCGAGACCGAGCGGGCCTGCGAGGCCGGGGTCGTGGGCTCTCGCACCTGGCCCAACGGAGAGATCGCCTGCTACGTGCAGAACCGCGGCGCCAAGATCCGGTGGACCGACGATCGCTCAGGGATGTATGGCGTGGTCGACGCCACCGACGCCGACCTCGAAGCGCTCTACGACTGGTGGCGCAGGAACGGACGCCGGCTGGGCAGGCCGGTCGACACGTCAGGACCCTCGAACGGCACAACGCCACGGCGCACCATCCCGCCGACCACCGATGAGCCCGGCCGACCGACTTCGTTCGTGTGCGGAACCAGCGAGCCCATCATCGACCCTCTCGATCGCAAGTGGAAGATCCCCCAAGTGAGCTTCCGACGTAGCGGCGGTATCGAGCGCGTCATCTACCACCTCGAACGCGACGGCAAGGCCGCTCCAACTGATACCAGCGTCGAGGGCAACGTCTCCGCGATCGACGACCCCGGTCCGTTCGTCGATGCCGATGTCGATCTGCCCACCGCTGGAGACGCGGTCGTGAGCGTACTCTTCGGCCCCGGCATCCGCGATGCGACCGGCCTGAAGCACTACCCGCCTCGAGGCATGCAGGCGATCAAGGACCTTTCCATGCATCGCATCGGCGGCGGCTACAGCCTCTCGGTCGTCGGCACCACCGGCGACGGCTGCTACCGGCTGCGCGCCCCGGCCTTCGAGGAGGTCAGGCCCAACGCCCAGTCTGCCGAGATCTACCTCGATATCCAGCCGTAGGGCTCTCGACCGGACCGGCGCCAGTCCCACAACACACCCCAGGGGCCGTGACCGCCAGGCAGCGAGCTGGCTGGCCGGTCGATGCCCAGGATGCGTGGACTGGCATCGCTCGGGGCGACGTCACACGGCCGATGACGTGCGCACGATGGACAGCCGTCGCTGTCAGGGGACGAGTCGGGTCACGCAGGCCGGGGCGGGGCTCATCAGCGCCGGTCGACGAAGCCGTCTCCGCTACCGCCGATCGGCATACCCGACCCGGGCGTGACCACGTACGTGCCGGCCACGTCGTCGAATGCCCCAGGATCGTCGATGAGTCCGGCTACGAGCGTCCGCTCACCGGTCCAGTCGTTGGGCAGGATGAAGACGTGGATCTCGAACGTGCCGTCCTCGTCGACCTCCACCAGGGTCGGCCGTCCGGCCTCGATGCCCCGGTCCCAGGTCAGCGTCACGACCGTGCCCGGACGGAAGTCGTTGCCGATCACCAACGTGGTGTAGCCGGCCGGCCCGTATCCGGGGGCGATGACGATGCTGGGGTCGATGGGGCAAGGCACCCCGAAGCGCTTCACCGCACCAGCGGCGACGACCCCAGCCGTGTCCCGCTGCTGCGCGCGCACGGGCACGCGGCTCTCGCCCCTGCCCACCGGCTGGATGACCGTCGAGAACGCACCCTTCCGGTCGGCGCGGGTGGTGAACTCCTCCCCGCGACCCGAGGTGATGAATACCCGCGAGGTCGGGTAGAAGCCGGTGCCGCGGACGGTGATCTCGTAGGCTGCCTCCTGGCCCGGAGCCTCCGGGCCACAGACCGGATCGAGCACCAGCGGCGGTGGCTCGCGGTCGCGGCATGGCGAGCGGAATGAGGTCTCGGCCTCGAGGAACGTGGTCGGCACCGAGACGGTCCGGGTCGAGAGGTCGGCCTGGCGCTGACGGGCCACGATCCGATACTCGCCGATGGGTCGTGCCGATGGCGTGATGGTGAGGCTGAACGCGCCGAACGCATCAGCATCCACCAGGAACGTCTCGGCCTCCACGATCTCGTCGGCGTCGAAGATCACCGACACCGTCCCGCGCGCAAAGCCGGTGCCGCTGGTGTCGATGGAGAGACGGCGTGTGTCGTCGCCCTGCAGGGCCGGCCGGGCACAGGGCTGAGCCGTGGTCAGCGTCGTCGGCTCGCAGGGCACCTCGAATCTGACTGACCGTTGTCGAACGGCCGACTCTCTGTCGTCGCTTCGGATGCGCAGGGTGTACGTGCCCGCACCGCGACGATACGGCGAGATGGTGAGCACGAGCCGTCCGTCATCATCGGTCATGGGGTTCCAGAACTCGTGGCTTCGAGGCCCATCCCAGATGACCCACACGCGCTGGTCCTCGTGGAAGCCCGAGGCCACGACACGAACGTCCATGCGACCCGGCGGCGCGCCGATCCGGGCGCAGTCCGGCTGGACCCGGATCCCGAGTGTCGGGCAGGGCGTGCTGAAGTAGGCTCGCGCGAACTGGTCGTTCGGGCTGACGAGAAGGACCTCGTAGTCGCCACGCTCGTAGCGTTTGATGGGAACCACCACCTGGATCCGGCCCTTCCCGTCGGCAGAGACGACGCTCTTGTGCACGAGGCTGCCGCCCCGCTGCGAGATCTCGACCTGCACGCGGTCATCGCCCGCGATGAAGCCCCGGGCACGGATGGTCACCTCGGCCGGCTTCTTCCCGGCATCCGCTGTGCTGCAGCCGGTATCAACCGTGACCGCGGGCTGGGAGCACCGCGTCTGCAGGAGTGCCGTGGCCGTGGGCCCGCCACCGACGGTCCTGGCGTCGAGGCGGAACGTGCGGCCAAAGACCACCGAACGAGTCACGGCCGGAGGCTGGAGGATGACCGTGGTGTCGAACGTGCCCAGCTCGTCGGTCCTGACCGTGCCCACGGACGGGGGCGCCTGGGCGGTCGAGGCCACCGGCGGGCCGGCTCCGAGCACGCCGATGCTGGCGATGGCGGGGGCGTTGCCACCGATCAGGACGTACGGCTCGAAGGTGAGCCGCACCCGGCTGTTCGGCTGGAAGCCACTGCCGCGCGCCCGCACCTCGGTCGAGCCGGGGTCGGCGATGCAATCAGGGTCGACCCGCAAGCGCGGGATGGGCGGGTTCGACTGGGCCTCGACCGGGATGGGCGCGACGACATCGACGACGGCCAGCAGCATGAGCGCGGCGAGGAGAACGGCGGGGACGCGCCGCATGGTCGCTACCGCTCGTACCCGGAGTAGAAGACCGCTGCGTTGGAGCAGCTCTGGCACCACAGGTCAAGGCGGTCGTCTGCCCCGACCACGATGGGCGTCACGAAGTGGAAGTCGAGGTCGCGGAAGTTCTCGAGCATCAACGTGAGCATGACCTCTCCGTTGCGGCGCAGGCGCAGTGCGCCGGACTCGCCGTTGGGGTTGCTGAACACGAGATCGGTCACGAAGAGCGTCTTGCCGTCGGTCGGGCCCACCGGATCGGGGTTACGAGCGGCGCGGACCCGACCGGCCACAGGGTCACCGTCGGCCAGCAGCGTGGCTGGCGTCGGTTCGGGTGTGGGTGCCGTGGTCGGGGTCGGCTCCGGGGTAGGCTCGGGCGTGGGCGATGGGGTCGGTGTGGGTTCGGATGTGGGTTCTGGAGCCGGCGATGCACCACCGCCACTACTGCTACCACCGCTGCCATCGAGTGGGATGTTGGCCTTGGTCAGCACGTCCTCGGCCGCCTCCTGCGCGCGTTCCTCGGCCGACGTCAGGACGGTCGGCTGAAGCACGAGGAACCACAGCACCAGCAGCGCGATGATGAGTGCGGCCAGCCCGATGAGGCCCTTGATGAGCCAGCCGGGCAGCATCGGCTCCTGCAGGAACGTGCCTGAGATCGGCACCGGTGGCTGGTCGGTCGTCTCGACCTCGATGGTGAAGCCGCGTGACCTGGGCTGCCCGCGCCACATGCGGTGACGAGGCTTGACCCGGACCTCGGCAAAGGCCGCAGCGCCCGGATCGGCCATGACCGCGGGCGGCTTGATGTCGAACGCCACCTCTTCGCCGGGGTCGACGCCCATGATGTTGGCGTTGAGCGGCACGTTGCCGCGGTTGTCGATTGCGAGGTCGTGCTTGCCGCCGCGCGCACCCCTCGACGTCAGCGGTTGCAGCTCCGCCCCGACCTCCGAGAACGGCTCGATCTCGAGCTTGCCCTCTTCGACGGTCGAGCCGCCGGGATCCTCCTGCGAAGCGACACGCACGCCGAAGGCCATCTCACCGGCAGGGATCGAGGCACTGCGTGGCGGCCGGAACGTGATGGTGGCTGTGCCCTCGGCGCCCGGGAACAGCGACAGGGACGGTGGCACGGCGCTCGACCAATCGGCCGCGGAGCCCAGGACCGACACGGTCATCTCGTCGACGACGCTGCCGCTGTTGCGGACCTTGATCTCGAGGCTGGCTTCTCCGCCTGGTGAGACCCCGATGGCCTGGCGGTCGAGGCTGGCGATAGCACCCATCCGAAAAGTCTAGCGCGGCAGGTGCCCGAATGGCGATGCTCTTTCGGGCAGGACTGGCCTCCCGTCACGGCCCATCGAGAGACGCCGGAGGGGCGGATTTCAGTGTTCGTTCAGTCGCCGTCAAGTCGAGGGTGGGAGGCTGCGGGCCGACACGCAGCAGAGGGAACCATGTCGCTCGCCACTCCCCCTTCCTCCCGCGCCAACGCCTACGGCGCGATGCCCCAGATCCTGCCCATCCTCATCGCCGCCGATGACCCACTGTCACGCGCGGGCATCGAGTCACAGCTCCGGGGCGAGCCCACCATCCGCCTCGTCGAGAGTGGGGCGAAGGATCCTGCGGTGGCTGCGGTCATCGTGGCCGAAGCCGTCGATGGCGACGTCGTGACCGAGCTGCGGCGACTGCGACGCGAGGGCGTCGAGCGCTGCGTGCTCGTGGTCACGCGCCTCGATGACGCGGGCATGCTGCTCGCGGTCGAGAACGGCGTGGCCGGGCTGCTCCGCCGGACGGAGGCCACGACCAAGGCCCTCGTGAAGACGCTGCACACCGTGGCTTCGGGAGAAGGGGCCCTACCGGCCGACCTGCTGGGGCGTTTCATGGACCAGGTGGGTCGGCTGCAGCGACGAGTGCTGGCACCACGGGGCCTGACCTTCAGCGGCCTCACCGAACGCGAGGTCGCCGTGCTCAGCCTGCTCGCCGAGGGTCACGATACAGCCGAAGTCGGGCGGCGCCTGTACTACTCGGAGCGCACGGTCAAGAACATCGTGCACGACGTCACCAGCCGCTTCGATCTGCGCAACCGTACGCATGCGGTGGCCTTTGCCGTGCGCGAGGGCTACATCTAGCGCTTCCCCGTGGCATTGCCCGATGAGGCAGTGCGGGCTGCCTCAGCGGCCCGCCCGATCGTCCTTGATGACTGACCCGGGGACGCTCCTCGGGAAGCGCCCCCGATGGGAGGCTGATGCCACCGATGCGCGACCGTCGTCGCGACGTGTCGTCGTGACTCGCGCCCGGTGCCACGAGCCGAGGTGATGGCCGAGACCGAAAACGCTGCCAAGCGAGCACGGGAGGGGCCCAAGGGGCCGGTCAAGCCTGACCCCGTGCAGGCTCCGCCTGAGCAGGAGTCCGAGGCCCGAGCCCGGACGCTGGTCGAGCTGCTGCGCTCTCAGAGCGCGGCGGCCGCCCCTCCGCCGTCAGAGAACGGCAACGGGCACGCGAACGGACTGCTCTCCGGAAGCGCACAGCGCGCCGCCATCGACGGCAACGGGAACGGATCGCGAGCCGTCCAGCCGGCCGACCTGCGCACCCTGCAGCGGCTGGCTGGCAACGCCGCCGTGGCCGACCTCATGGCGCCGGCGCCGAGCGCGGGATCAGCCACGAATGGCGACGGCCACCAAGGCAACGGCACTGCACCGGTCCAGCGCGCGGCCATCGGCGCATCGCCACCGGGTCAAGTGGTCGAGCCACCGGAGCGAAAGGCTGCCGAGCGTGGGGCCGCGGCAGCGGTCATGGCCTGGATCGCCGCCGCTCCGACCGCAGGCACCAGGGAAGACGCCGAGGCCAAGGCTGACCAAGAGAAGCCAGAAGGGGCGGAGGGCGGCCAAGCCGGCACCGAGGTGGGCGCGGGACCCCAGGCCGAGGGCGAGGGTGCGGAGCCTGAAGCCGTAGCCGGCGGGCCAGCTGGCGGCCTCGGCGACGCTGCGCTGGCCGATGCTGCAGCCGGGGAGGCTGCGGGGGAGGAGGTCAGTCCGGAAGGCGAAGGCGCGGCCGAGGGCGAGCTCGGGCCGGGGCGCGAGGCGCAGCTCGAGGCGCAGGAGACCCTCGAGCGCGGCCGTGCCGAGCGCGCCGAGGCGATGGAGCGGCCGCAACCACAGACGATGCAGCTCGTGGGACCGTCGCTGCCCGAGGCGCTGGGAGCCAGCGCCGCGGCTGCGGCAGCATCGAGCGCCTCCCTCGGCCTGGCAGGACCGATCGCGGAACTGGCGATGGGCGCTGCGGCCGAATCAGCAACCAGCACGGCGTCCACTCGCCGTGCAGCGGGAGCACGGGCCGATCAGGCCTCGTCGGGAGCAGCCACGACAGGTACGCAGCGCGGCGGTCGATCAGCCGCCCGATCGACCCAGCGCCCGGCATCGAGCCGGAGGCCCACACCGTCGAGGAGGGCCACCCGTCCGCCGCAGACACGAGCC
>Ga0209013_10006352_pt1 | contig 10051 bp, 5 predicted proteins | sample Cruoilmetagenom2_FD_187291 | JGI IMG/M metagenome (GOLD analysis project Ga0209013, IMG submission 187291) | Oil polluted marine microbial communities from Coal Oil Point, Santa Barbara, California, USA - Sample 2 (SPAdes) (version 2) | ecosystem: Environmental > Aquatic > Marine > Oil seeps ...
AATCTGATCATGGGTGCCCATGCGGTCCATGATCATATCGTCCATTTCTACCATCTCTGTGCTCTTGATTGGGTTGACATTGTCTCAGCGCTCTCGGCTGATGCAAAGGCCACAGCAAAGCTCGGGCAGAGTCTTTCTCCCTGGAAGCGAAACAGCTTCCAGGAAATAAAAGGTGCCCAGCAACGCTTGCAAACTCTTGTAGATTCAGGCCAACTCGGTATATATGGCAGCGGATACTGGGGACATCCAGCCATGAAACTGGCTCCAGAGGTCAATCTACTGGCAGCTACCCATTATCTGCAGGCCCTGGAATACCAGAGAAAGATTAATAATGTTGTCGCTATCCTTGGCAGCAAGACCCCCCATATTCAAAATGTTGCTGTTGGTGGAGTTTCCAATGCCATCAATCTTGACAGCCCCGACACTCTGAATATGGAAAAACTCTACCTTATCAAGACTCTGATCGCTGAGGCCAATGACTTTGTCAAGCAGGTCGCTTTGGTAGATGTTTCTGCTGTGGGAGCTTTTTACGCAGATTGGACAGGCCATGGAAAAGGTGTAACCAATTATCTTTCTGCACCTGATATGCCGATGGATACCAAGGGTACTGAGTTTGAGTTGCCCGGCGGATATATTCCAAACGGAGACATCGGCAAATTCACTCCAATCAAGAGTTTTGATGATCCTTTCTTTGAAGACAACGTCAAGGAATCAATCAAACATTCTTGGTATGATGGAGAGTGGAACAGGCATCCCTATCAGGGAGAGACCGTGCCCAACTATACTGACTGGCAGGATGACGGCAAGTATTCCTGGGTCAAGGCTCCAACCTTTCAGGATGAACCTGCTCAGGTTGGCCCTCTGGCCAATGTTCTGTGCATGTTTGCAGCGGGCCACAAACCTACACAGAAATACGCTACCAAGGTACTTGATACGGTCAGCTCGCTGGTGGGCAGCAAAGTTGGAGTCGGTGCACTTCATTCCACCATCGGCAGAATTGCTGCAAGGGTTATCCGCTGTGCCGTACTTAATGACACCCTGGAAAATCAATGGTCAGCCCTGGTCAACAATATTGCCAGTGGCGATACGACCACGTTTAATCCGCCAAGCTTTCCAAAAGGCGAAGTGCAGGGATTCGGCTATCATGAAGCACCCCGCGGCATCCTGTCTCACTGGATAGTTATTAATAACGGCAAGATAAAAAATTACCAGGCTGTAGTACCATCAACCTGGAATGCCGGACCTCGAAACAGTAAAGATGATCTCGGACCTTATGAAGCAGCACTTCTCGGCAACCCGGTGGCAGACCCGGAAAAACCACTAGAGATCCTGCGTACTATTCATTCATTCGACCCATGTCTGGCCTGTGCAATCCACATGGTTGACAAAAACGATAACGAAATTGTCAGGGTTAAAGCCCTGTAATAAAAAATATAGGATTTCTTTTGGATATACTTGTACTTGGCATTGGTAACGTTCTCTTAACCGATGAAGGAGTTGGCGTACGAGCCCTGAATGAACTGGAGAGGCGGTACACCTTTCCGGAAAACGTGGAACTGCTTGACGGCGGCACCGCCGGCATTGAACTGCTGCGCCATATACGCAACCGGGATTATCTTATCATCATTGATGCCATGAAATTTGACCAGGAACCCGGAACGGTGTCCCGGGTTGAAGGTCAGGATGTACCGGCAGCGTTTCGGACACGAATATCCCCCCACCAGCTTGGTTTATCAGATCTTCTTGCTGCAGCCATGTTAACGAATGAACTTCCTGAAAATCTGGTGCTTTTTGGTGTTGAACCTGAAAGCCTGGATATTGGAATCAATTTGACCGATACAGTGGAAGCAAACCTGGAAAAACTTTACGGAGCTGTTATAGATGAACTCCGGTCAATCGACTGCTCCATAACACCCATTAATGCAACCTTTACTGAAAAGGCGAGGTTCTGGGATACTGCGTAAACAACAAGTTTCCATAATAATGGACTGCAAAAAGCGGGACATCAATCAAATGATGCCCCGCTTTTTGCTTTTCCAAAACGTTTCATGAAGTCTAATTCTTCTGATAAATCTGTTCCAGTTCTTGTAGCAGTTGTTTCCTGGAGTTTTCTTCCTGATTCAGCATCAAAACAAAACTATCCAGGTCGTTATTTTCGGAGAAATATCCACCATAAGAATAAACCCCCTTTAAAGTTCCCGATTTTAAAAATTTTCCACCATCCTGTTGCAGAAAACCACTAAATGGCTTAAAAAAATCCAGCAACTGAATCATGGCAGAGGGAGAAGCCATATTCTTTCGTGATAGACCTGATCCCTCGATAATCCTGATCTCGCTTGCAGAAAGTTTAAACTCCTTCAGCAGGGTATCCTCAACAGCCATCCTGCTTTTTTCCCAGGTTGCAGGATATCCATAAATCTTTGCACCCATCGTAAGATAAAGCTGGTTGGCTATAAAGTTGTTGGAGAAAAACATGAGCGGTGCAATAATATCTTCCAGGGCTTTACTTGATTGATGTGTATAAAAAGGGGTCAAATTCTCAGGCGTTTTTTTGAAGACGATTATACCATCTCCCGGGATCTTCTCTTTGTGTTGGAAAGCTCTAAAAAGCTCTCCCGCATAGCGGTTTATAATTTCATTACGTCCAGTCCTGCCCTGACTGATGTTAATTCGATGTATCCCCGGTTCTAATTTTTCTGACAACTCTGCCATAAGGGGTAAAATTGGAGTCTGCTCTTCTGCAGAACGCACTTTCCCTGTCTGGTCTTTTTTAACATTTACGGTATTAAAATTAACAGCCAGGGCATTATTTTGTGCATCATAGGGATTATCACTCAACCCTGATCCATCTGCTATTGTGGGAATATTAAATGCAGTATCATCCAGGTAGATGTCATTGATTCTCCTGCAACCAAGTTTCTTTAATTCCCTGACAATAATGACGATTTCTTCTGAAATAAGAAACGGATCTCCAAACCCCTTGATATAAAGGTTTTGCTTCGCGTCCATAAAAAAATACGTTTCAAAACGGTATTGGGGGCCCAGTATTCGCAGAGCAGCCAAACTGGTTGCTATCTTCACTATGCTGGCAGGAACAAACATTTTATGAAGATTATGCGCTGCTATAATCCTACTATCTTTTTTTACAGCATAGCCGCCATTATCTATGAACCTCATTACTTCAGCAGGAAAAATGATCTCAGCATCCTTTGCTATAGCCAACGACTGAGGGGACATGACTGCCACAAACAGCAGAAACAACAGGAGTGATATGAAGTATCTCAGAGACAGCATTTTTATTTCAGAACCTACTTTATTCTTCAAAAAAAATAAGGCGGCAGGGAATTCCCGCCGCCTTAAAATTAACAGATTTAACGAGTAATATCTTCCAGAACTATAATTGCGGAAGATGTTTCATTGACTCTGCTATAGCCTCTGCCGGATACTCATAATCATGCAGTTCTCCACTGAAAAACTGTTCATATGCTGAAAGGTCGAGCAGGCCATGACCGGAAAAGTTAAAAAGAATTGTTTTGGGTTCATTCAAATCACGGGTAGCCTCAATAATCGCACCGCGCACTGCATGACAGGTTTCCGGGGCCGGAATAATACCTTCAGTCCTGGCAAACAGAACACCTGCTTCAAAGGACTCCATCTGGTGCACGCTTATTGGATCAACTATTTTCTCCCGCACCAGGGCACTGACAATCGGCGCCATGCCGTGATAACGCAAACCTCCGGCGTGTATGCCTGGAGAAACAAAATCGTGGCCAAGTGTGTACATATTAAGCAGAGGGGTGGTCTGGCCTGTATCACCGAAATCATAGGCAAGTTTACCCTTGGTCAGGGTTGGGCATGAGGCCGGTTCAACTCCGACAAAACGTGTTTTCTTGCCATCAAGCATATCAGCAACAAATGGTACTGCCAGCCCGGCATAGTTGGAACCACCACCGCAACAGCCAATCACAACATCAGGATAATCACCGGCAATCTCCATCTGCTTTTTGGCTTCCAGGCCGACGATAGTCTGGTGCAGGATCACGTGATTCAGAACGGATCCCAATGAATAATTTGTCCCTTCTGTCGTTGCAGCGTCTTCAATGGCTTCACTGATGGCTAAACCAAGGGCGCCCGGGGTATTGGGATCTTTCTCAAGATAAGCCCGACCTGTATTTGTATCAGGACTCGGACTGGCAACCACCGTGCCGCCAAAGGTCTGCATCATTGTTTTACGGTACGGTTTCTGGTCAAACGATACCCGCACCATGTAAACCTTGCACTCCAGGCCAAACTTTTGCGTGGCAAAACAAAGGGCACTGCCCCACTGTCCGGCCCCGGTCTCAGTGGCAAGTCTTTTGATACCTTCTCTTTTATTAAAATAGGCCTGGGCAACAGCACTGTTCGGTTTATGGCTGCCGTTGGGAGAAACCCCTTCATTCTTGTAATAGATCTTGGCCTTGGTGCCGAGTGCCTCTTCCAGTTTGTACGCCCTGATTAAAGGCGACGGCCGCCAGATGGAGTATATCTCTCTTACTTCGTCTGGAATATCAATCCAGCGATTGGGGCTCATCTCCTGCTCAAGAAGCCCCATTGGGAAAATAGCGGCAAGTTTTTCAGGCGCTATGGGTTCTCCTGTTCCAGGATCAAGAGGCGGCAGTAAACCATTTGGAATATCAGGGCAAATATTATACCACTGTTTGGGCATCTCATCTTCGCGAAGGACAATCATTTTCTGACTCATACTCTCTCCTTTCAATTAGCACTTTATTAGCTGTAAACCATCCACAAACGTGGATAAATCATTACTATAAAGATTGTTAAATCGCAAACTTAATGTGAAAAGATAGGCAAAAGGGGAAAGGTCAAAGGGAAAAGGAGAAAAAACATAAGGCACAGGGCTTTTAAAACCTTTGACCTTTAACCTTTTTCCTGTTCTTTAATGAGCAGATTTACTCCAAACCTTAAGGATACCCATGTCCAGGCTCTGCTCCTGGGTCAAGTCAAACACTGCCTTGAGGATTTCGACAGGCTTGCTTGCAGCTTTACCTTCTTCACTGAGCAAAACCATCTCAAGGTTATTATTCCCGGATACAGCCAAACTCTCAACCAGTTTTCTGACGTCAATTACACGTTTTTTACCTTTCCTGAACTTTGTAATGGTAAAGCTCTCACTGTTCATGAAGCTTTCTAATTTTTCCCTGTCTTCTCCTGAAAGGTCCCGGTCAAAACTTATCTGATAGCAGGTAAGTTTCTTTCCACCAACACCGGCTTTTTTGTCAGGAACATCTGCAACTGACTGAATAGTGATGCCTGCAGGAAGCTGTGCATTGATATCATGCAAAAATTCAGCTTCATCCTGAATTGCTTCTATGAGGTCGATATCCAGATACTCGGCCAGGCTTTCAGTGCCGACAGGAAGGGCGGGGCTGAAAGAGGCTTTTGGCACCGGGTTGAATCCTTGCGTATACTGCATTTTTACTCCTGCCCTTCTAAAAGCCTGGAAGAAAACCTGAATTACTTCGAGATGACTCAAAAACCTGATATCTCCCTGCTTGGCATACAGAAAGCGATACCAGTAATGGGGAACACTCTGCCCAGCCCCTTTGTTTACTACGCTGCTTCGGAATACAGAAGTTTCCTGAGGTGCATCACCCATGCTTTGCAGGCTATCTTTATTATCTGCAACTTCATCAGTGCTTTTTTGTTTGCATTGGACTACAGGCCAGACTTCTTTAAAATCGCACGCTCCGCACTTCTGACACCCGTGCACGCGGCAGTCTGGTGTATATTCACCTGTCAGCGACTTTTCCAGTTCAGCCCTGAGAAATTCTTCATCAACACCTGTATCAAGGTGCTGCCAGGGAAGAGTTTCAGAAAAGTCACGCTGCCCCAAATATTGAGAAAGGTCTATATTGCAGGCTTCAGCAGCCTCCAGCCATGTATTTAAATCAAAATGTTCATTCCAGGCATCAAGTCGTGCACCTCGCCGCCACGCCTCCTCAATAACCCTGGACAACTGCCTGTCCCCGCGTGACATAACACCTTCCAGAAAACTCTGCCTGGGATCATGCCACTTTAATTTATAGTTCCCCTTAGGCAGACTCTTTTTCAGAAGATCAATTCTGGCAAAGGCCTCTTCAATTGAAATTTGCGGTTCCCACTGAAACGGCGTATGAGGTTTGGGCACAAAGGTTGCCACGCTGATATTTATGCGCAACCGCCTGTCTGCAGATGTCTGTGCTGCTCTGCGCACAAGACCAGCAATCGCCTCGATGTCCTCAAATGTCTCAGTCGGCAGACCGAACATGAAATAAAACTTCAGCAGCTTCCATCCCATGATACTGGCATCTTTACAGGTTGCAAGCAGGTCCTCTTCAGTTATGCCCTTATTAATGACCTTGCGAAGCCGGTCAGTACCCGCTTCAGGGGCAAGGGTAAAACCGGTTTTCCTGACCCGCTTAATCTGATGCATAATCTCAGGTGTCAGGGTGCCAACCCGCATGGACGGCATGGAAACAGAAATATACTGTTTCACGAAAGTGTCCATTAAACGTCCGAGCGCCGGGGAAAGACATGAATAGTCGCCGGTCGATAAGGAGAGCAGTGCAAGCTCATCAAACCCTCCTGCCGCCATACCCTTTTCTGCCAGTTCAACCACCAGGTCTGGAGTCCGCTCACGCACCGGCCTGTAAATTATTCCCGCCTGACAGAAACGGCAGCCACGGGTACAGCCACGGGCCACCTCAACGCCTAAACGGTCATGTATAATCCGAACCAGGGGCACCAACGGTTTTTCTGGTGTATGTGATGTCTCAAGATCAGGAAGAATACATCGTTGAACTATCTCGTAGCCTTTCTTCAAGGAGTTTACTGCCTGAAGCTCTCCGCCCGTGCCGTAGGAGGGTTTAAAGAATTTCGGGACATAAACTCCTGTAATTTCTGTCAGCTTCTCAAGGATTAGCGGCCTGTTCCATTTAGACTGCTTTGCAGTTTTTAAAACTTCGGCAATTTCAAGGGCAGCCTCCTCGCCATCTCCCAGAAGAATAGCATCAAAAAAGTCTGCAACCGGCTCAGGATTGAAGCTCCCCGAACCACCACCAATGACAAAAGGATGCGAATCATCCCGCTCAGATGCCCATAAAGGAACGCCACTCAGATCAAGAACTGTCAGGATATTGGTATAGCAGAGCTCATACGGCAGGGTAATCCCAATCATATCAAAATCAGCCAACACCCTTCTGGACTCGACAGCAAAAAGCATTCTTCCCTGACTCCGAAGAAGTTCCTCTAAATCTTTGTCAGGCCCATATGCTCTGTCTGCCAGCAAGCCATTCTGCGAGTTTATAACAGAATAGAGAATGTGCAGACCATGATGGGACATGCCTATTTCATACAGGTCGGGGAATACAAAAGCAATCCTGAGTGCAGCATCATCCCAGTCTTTCCTGGAACTGTTAAACTCATTGCCAACATACCTGCTCGGCTTCTTCACATGAGCAAGAAGTTTGCCAATATCTTCCGCACCTTCATTGTTCACAACTTTCATATGGCCAGGATTAAAATTAGTTGACTATCAATTGTTCTAAATTATCCGGTATTTCCAATTCGAAATCATCTGGAGAAAAATCTGTACCAGGTATAAATGAAAAAAGTTTCAAATCTATTCTTTTCTCAGCACCCGAGTTTGAGGAAACCCTGATTTTTGTTGGTATCTTGCAGAGTATTCCTTTTAAGTCAGAACTGCCAATCATACCCTGGTCTTCGGCTGCCAAATGTTTTTCTCTCACGTATCCTGGTTGGTAACCCTCATAGAGCAAATCCACTACATGATCACCCCTGTCACTCATTATGATATGCCGCAATATTACAAACTCCTCTGGGTCGAACAAAATCATACGGTCAATGGTTGACTGTTCATGCCGTACTTGCAACCAGTAACCATTGTGTTCCTTATCCCGCTTGACTTCCAGGATTTCGATATCACCAGGTGGCAATTTTCCGGTCAGCCAATAATAAGAAAACCCAGGGTCAAAACCTGGTGGTGCGAACTTTTTGAAAGTTTCCGAGTTCACTGAACCCATATATGCTCTGCCTTCTAAAACATTCAGGCCTTTAAAAAATTTTCCATTGGTCAAAAAAATAAAAATGGGTTGCCCTAAAGGGTTGAGTGCGACAAACTTGATATAGCCAGGTTCCATGGCCTGTAAATAGCCTGAAAGTTTCCCTGTACGGTTGCTGAACCAGCCTGATACGGAAACTGTTGCATCTGCCTCAGCATCAAGGCAGCAGGCACATTCATCCTGGTATATCTTTTGATACCTTGTAAAAGCTGATGCTGTTAATTGGACCTCTTGTTCACTGGCAGGATAGGTTTGCAATACAGGCCTTGCGCAACCCTGCAGAAGAAGCAGGGAAACTGATAATAAGAAGAGTAGATGCAGGAGAGCGCAACTTGAAAATCTCCTCACCTTAGACCCCTAGATTTTAGAGAATTAATCTTGTCGGCAATTTTTTTCTTCTTTTCCTCTTCCTCATACAACTCATAGGATGCTTCATATGCAGCCAGTGCCTTCTCAGGTTGATTAGTCTGCAGGTAGACATCCCCGAGGTGCTCCTTGATCACAGGATCGCCTTCCACCATCTCAGAAGCTTTTTCCAATTCTATAATTGCCTGCTTCACGTCTCCCATTTTAAAATAAACCCATCCCAGGCTATCCCTTATATAACCGTCATCAGGCATGAGTTCCACGGCCTTTCTTATATATTCAAGGGCTTTGTCAAGATTAAGATTATTGTCCGCCCAGGTGTACCCCACATAATTCAGGGCTGCACCATTGTCAGGATCAAGAGCAATTACCGCCTGCATCGTAACCATGGCCTCTTCGCTTTCCCCTATTTTCTCAAGAAATATTCCGTAATTATACAGAAGGTCCACATCCTCAGGATATAATCTTGATGCCTGCTCATGGATTTTCTTCCCCTGTTCAATATCTCCATTTTCCCTATACAGTGATGCCAGAAGAATATAAAAACTGGGCTTTCTGGTGGCAGCATCCCCAATCTGCTGCTCCAGCAGATCAATAGCCCCTGTATGGTTATCACTCTCACTCAGTATCCTGACCCGAATAAAAATACTGTCCTCATACAGGCTCGACTCATCAGGAATATTTTTTAATTGCTCTTCTGCCCTGGGGTTATCATTATTTCTGTAATACGCCATTGCAAGAAGGTAGTGCACAACAGTCAACTCCGGATTGGTTTGCAGAACATCCTCCAGGATCATGATAGCTTCATCATATTTTTCCTGGCTCAGGAGAATTCGGCTGATGGTCATATCGACATTATGGGATTCCGGCAGAACTGTTCTCAACTCACGTAACAATTCCAAAGCTTTATCATTCTCCTCAGTGGTCAGGTAAAGATTGACCAGCTTTGTTTTTGCCATATCCACTGTTTCGCCTTCCTCCATGATTCTGAGGTACAAATTGATAGCTTTTTCATATTTCTGGCGATTTTCATAGAATTCTGCAACCTCATACGCCAACCTTTCAAACCAGTTGAGTTCCAGCGCTTTTTCATACGACACTGCCGCTTTTTCATAATACTGCAGCTCCAGATACAATCGTGCCAGGTAATAATGTGCCATGTACGAATCACCCTCTAAAAGAATAAGTCGATTGAGTATCTTCTGGGCTTTATTGTATTCCCTATTTTGCGCATACAGCGTTCCAAGCAGCAGCAAAGTATCATGATCTTCTTTTATCTCCAGCAGCTCCTGATAGATAGCCACCGCCTCATCATTCCGTCCCAGGCTTGTATATACCTTTGCCAAAAAAATTCTGTTCTCAGTATCCTGGGGATTATTACTGATAATCTGTTCCAGGAGTTTGGCAGCCTGATGCTTGCGGTCCATCCTGATGAGGAGAGCCGTGAGGTTGCGCCTGATGTATCCACTTTCTTCATCGCACAGCAGGGCCTTTTCATAAGCCTCAAGGGCCTCTTCAAAACGATGATAATTTTCTGCTGTTTTTCCCCAGAGAAAATAAAAGTA
>Ga0209013_10006354_pt1 | contig 10046 bp, 11 predicted proteins | sample Cruoilmetagenom2_FD_187291 | JGI IMG/M metagenome (GOLD analysis project Ga0209013, IMG submission 187291) | Oil polluted marine microbial communities from Coal Oil Point, Santa Barbara, California, USA - Sample 2 (SPAdes) (version 2) | ecosystem: Environmental > Aquatic > Marine > Oil seeps ...
CGAACCGCGGCGGGTCAAACCCGAGGAAGCTCTTGAGGCAATAACCTCGTTAATCAGATAGGGCCCCGTCGGCGAATTCCATAGAGGCCAGGAGATCAGACTCCATAAACAGGCCGGATGTAAGACTGCAATCGATTCTTTTAGCTATTAATTTTTACTTGGCAAATGGGCAGTGTCCATGTATGAGCTTCCTTAGATGAGTATTGATAGGGGCGAGCTGTGAAATTGTTGAGGCCTTATGTATGAGCGTAACAAGAGTTAATCTATTTATTGTCGGTGCAGCGAAGAGCGGCACAACATCATTAGTCGATTTTCTTAATAGACAGCCCGGCTTCTTTTTTTCAACGTTGAAAGAACCATTTTTTTTCGTTAAAAATTATGGACTGGATAATCTTGGTGATTATCATCATTTATATAGAAATGCATTTGGAAAATATGATTATATTGGTGATGCGTCAACTGGCTATCTGTTTGACTCTGGTGCTGCTAATCGTATATTTCACTACAACAGCGATTCGAAAATAGTAATACTGCTTCGAAACCCATTGAAGGCAGCCGTTTCTCTATGGCGTTATATGCGGGTAAATGGAGATGAGAATCTTGATTTTGAAGAAGCTATTAATGAAGAACGGAGCAGAGAAAAGAAAGGAGGGCTGTCAAATTGGTTACCGAATTATATGTATAGCCGCCGCTATCTGTATAGTGATCAGATAACTAGTTATTTTGATGTTTTTCCAAGGGAAAGCATACATGTAATCATTTTTGAGAGGCTGTTAAGTAATCAGAAAGAAGAGTTAACGGCGCTTGCAGGTTTTCTGGGAACTAAGTATGAAGGTACAGTAATCCCATTTTCTAATCAAGGCGGTGATGTTAGAAATGATTTCTTAAGAAAGATTAAAAACGCGAAGTACCCTTTCCTCAAGAAGTTTATCCCTATAGAAATGAGGAATAGGTTACGTGTAGTGTTTAGAGATTTGGCAACAATTAAAAATAGTGATATAGCATCTGTGACGGTTCCTGGCTGGTATAAGAATTCGATTGAAAATGATGTTGCTAAATTGAGACTTATACTAAATGATGATATCAAAGAGTGGGAGTTGTGAGAGTATCAGAAAGAAGTATTACGATTATTTCTCTTTTCTACTATTTCTTTGTTTTTTCTTTGTTTTTCTCTGAGTTTGCTCAGTCTGTAATTAAAATTAGCTATATCACCTATTATGATGAGCTGTTGCTATTGTTATTTGTTGTTGTTTCTCTATGGTTGACTAGGGGAAGTGTTCATCGTTTGTTTTTATACCCGTTAGTAGTATTTTTAGCTGGAATTTTATTTTCTATTATTGGTCCTTTTTTTGATGGATTTGAAAAGGTTATTGTTCAAAGCGTTCTGAATTTTAAGTTATTTATACTTTGGGTATTACTTTTTATATTTTTTAGGCGATGTGGTTATAGAGATCAAAGAAAAATACTATTTTATTTGTGGTTAATTTCTGTTTGTGGCTTTTTAATTAATTTTATTTATCCAGCTTCATTTTACGGGCTTCTTAAGACTGATGATGCCGTTGTAAGGGAGCGTTTTGGGTCGTTGAGGATAGAAGGGTTGCAATTAAAGCCAAATGATCTGGCAATATTTATGTCTTTTTATTGTTTCTATCTTGTTGACTGCATAAAAAATGGTATTGGACGCAAGTGGATTTCGTTGTTTTGTCTATTTATATCATTGTTCGTAATTGTTTTTACCGGATCGAGGGTTGGTATTATTGGATTCTTCTTGGCCATTATTTCTGGATTAAAAGTTAGGTCTTCCAGCTTACTTCCATTGTTGATTGTATTGCCAGGGATAGTGATTATGTTTTCTTTATCTAAATATGGTGTAAGCTTAATCGATAGTATTGTTCGTGATTTATCTCATTTTGAAAACATTGAAGAATCGAAGTATATCAGAGGAATAATGATTTATTACGGGACGTATTTGGCTGCCGAATATTTCCCGATTGGCGTTGGCGCAGGAAATTTTGGAACCGTTTATTCGGAAGGGAGTGCGGTTTACGATTATCTTGGGATATCACAATTAGAATTTTTTCAGAATTTTTGGGGTATCTTTGATAGCAATTATGCATCACTTGTTGGTGAGTATGGTTTCTTATTGTTTGTATGTATGGTTTTTATATTTTATCGTTATATTTCGCTGTTTGGTAATCTGGTTGGTTTAACCAACCAAAATATTTCTAGGAGATTGGCTTTTCTGATTTTTTCATTTTCTTTAATTATCTTGCTATCTAACCCTTTATTTATGCACCATTATACAGCGTTAAGTTTGTTTATAGTGATGCTTGGTTTGGTTGGTAACAGAAGGATCAATTTATCTTATGAGGGTATTATTAGTACATAAGTTTCATAAGTTAACGGGTGGTGCAGAGGTGTTTTATTTTGAGGTGGCTCGTGTGCTTAAGGAAAGAGGACATCAAGTAGCATTTTTTACAACGAGAGATCAGGAAAATGTTGTAACGGGTGATAAGGTTTATGATGTGGATGCACCTACATATGATTCTGGGTCAGTTGTCCATAGAGTTACAGGTGCTACGGATATATTTTACTCAAGAAAAAAATTTGTGGCGATGAAGAATGCTATTTCTGAATTTAAGCCCGATCTTGTGCATGCGTTTGCGATTCATATACATCTAACACCTTCTATACTAGAAGCCGTGAATGATGCAGGTATCCCGGTTGTTATGTCATGTAACGATTATAAGCACATCTGTCCAAATTATAAAATATTCGACGGAAGTCGTATTTGTGAGGCGTGCAAAGGCGGTAAGTTCTACAATGCTATTTTAAAAAAGTGTTGTAAAGGATCTTTGGTTTTTAGTGTGGCCTCAGCAGTGGAGGCATATATTCATGAGCATAAAAAAGTGTACGATAGATTGGTAAATCGCTACCTCTTTGCAAGTGACTTTATGCTTAATAAAACAAAGGAGTTTTGGGCCGACAAATCTGTTGAATATGGAGTATTGAAAAACCCATTTGATGCTTACAGATATAAGCCCGTATTTACGGGAGATTATGCACTTTATTTTGGACGTATTGTTGAAGAGAAAGGGGTTGATCTTATAATTGAAGCTGCTAAAAGGGTATCTGTTCCTGTGAAAATAATTGGGAGTGGTCCTGGCTTTGAGCAGTTACAGGAAGAGGTCGAAAAACACGCTCTTACACATGTCGAATTATTAGGGGCAATGTGGGGTGAAGATCTTGATAGAGTTCTTTATGGTGCGCGCTTCGTGATTGTACCTTCACTATGGCATGAGAATTTTCCATACGTTATTTTTCAGGCGTTTGCAGCAGGTAAACCTGTAATTGGCTCACTTCGCGGTGGTATTCCTGAGTTGGTGGGTGAGAAAAGAGGTTTGCTTTTTGATCCTGATGATATTGATGAGCTTGCGAGTGTAATGGAGAGACTTTGGCATGATGTTGATGGCTGTAAACATATGGGCAAAGTCGCCAGAGAATATGTATTACGAGAATTTTCGGACGATGTATTTTATACTGCACTCATGTCAAATTATCGGGCGGTTCTGCAGTGAATGAATTAGTTCTTAGCGGCCACGGATTTATTGGCTCACATATTGTTGAAGCATTAATCAATTCTGGTCATTCATTAAGGGTGTTCGCGCGAAAGCCTGCCAAATTTGAGTATTCAGCAGAGTGGTTTGCGGGTGATTTTCTCGATGTTGGTAATCTTTCTGAAGCGCTTGTAGGTATGGATGCAGTAGTGCATTGTGTCAGCACAACGGTTCCGGCAACCAGCGTTTTTGATCCAATCTATGATATTGAGAGTAATCTTGTAGGTACGGTTAAACTGTTACAATTGATGCAGTCACAGGGTGTAACCAGGTTGATTTATCTCTCTTCCGGTGGAACAGTTTATGGTAACCCTAGTTCTAGTCCAGTATGTGAAAATTCGCCCTTAAATCCTATTTCTAGTTATGGTGCGGTAAAAGTCGCTATTGAGAAGTTTATAGAGGTTTCAAAGGTTGATTGGGGTGTTAAGCCTGTAATACTTCGGCCATCTAATCCGTATGGAAAACGTCAAGGACATAGAGGTGCGCAAGGACTAATTACCACCGTATTGCATAATGCTATATCGGGTAGCCCAGCCATTATCTATGGTGATGGTACTGCAATACGTGATTATATCTATATAAAAGATTTGGCTGTATTAGTATGTAAGGTGCTGGATTCAGACCATTGTGGTGTTTATAACGTGGGGTCAGGTAAGGGTCATAGTGTTAATCAGATAATCGAAACCATTGAGGCTGTTACTGGCTTAAATGTTCAAAAGCAATATAAGGAAAAGCGTGGGTTTGATGTTAGGGAAATTATTCTAGACTGTAGCTCTGCCGAAGAGACTTTTGGCTGGAAAGCAACGGTGTCTCTCTCTTCTGGTATAAAAAAATTGTTTGACAGATTAGAAAAAGTATAAATGGTTGCACAGGTAGATTATCGTTTTATAAGGTTAAGCTTGAAAAAGAGTTTTACCCGGTATCTTAGTTATGCCTTTTATGAAGGTCGCCCTTTAACAACTAAGGGGCGCTGGATAAACCCATTAGTATTCTTTCTATTCCGGATGCAGCTGATATTACCTTCCGCACGAAAGGTCGTAAAGCCCATATTTATAGTAGGAGTTGGTCGTAGTGGAACCACTATTTTGGGTGTGACCTTGGGAATGCATAATGATGTGGGGTTTTTAAATGAGCCCAAGGCATTATGGAGTTTTTTGTTTCATAAAGAAGACTTAATTGGTAGTTATCAGAGTAAGGAAGGAAGTTATCGTCTGTCAGCAAGTAGTGTTGATTCTTCGCTGATAAAAAATGCCCATCAGGTCTATGGTAACTATTTACGATTTGCATGTGCTTCACGTATTGTTGATAAATATCCTGAGCTTATTTTTCGCACCGATTTTATATCGGCGATTTTCCCTGATGCTCGATTTCTTTTTCTCTATCGTGATGGTAATGATACGTGTCATTCTATTCGGCGCTGGTCCACTGAGTTAGGGGTAAAAGAAAAGGAGGAAACTCATGATTGGTGGGGTAGAGATGATCGTAAATGGAACCTGTTGTGTGATCAAATCGTAAAATATGATGATAGTCTTGGTGTACACATTAAGACGATTCGTAAGTATAACAACCATGAATATAGGGCTGCTGTTGAATGGATTGTTACGATGAAAGAAGGTCTTGCCTTATTAAATAGTAAATCTAATTGTGTTCTGGGTGTTAAATACGAAAACTATGTTGCTTGTTTGAAGACCAGGCAGGAAGTGTTAAGGTTTTGCGGTTTGTCTTCAGATGTGCTTTTTGATAAATTTTGTAAATCAATTCTTAAGGTGCCTGAGTCTAAACCTAGGCTAAAATTACCAATTATTATTCAAGATGAATTTAACAATGTGATGACGCTTTTAGGGTATGAAGCGTTATGACTGTCCGTAACATTAAATATTTTTAGCATGGTGAGTTCGTGAAATGGTCTAACTTTATTACGGTTTTTATGAAATTCTTTCGTAAAAGGCGAATGAATGATTTTGTATCTGCGTACCCTGACTTAGGAGAATTAAGTGTATTAGATGTGGGCGGGAGACCATATATATGGGATTTACTTAGAGACGAATATGATATTAAGCCTCGAAAATTAGTGCTTTTGAATACTGAGGATGATGCTCAGGATAATCAACAGGAAAATTTTGATGTAAAAGTAGGAGATGGAAGAGCAATGGAGTTTTCTGATAAATCATTTGATTTGGTTTTTTCCAATTCTGTCATAGAACACGTTGGTTCTTTTCCGGATATGAAAGAATTTGCATTTGAATGCGTTAGGGTTGCAAAAGAGGTGTATATTCAAACACCTTGTAAGTATTTTTTTGTTGAGCCGCACTTGGTTACATTATTTATTCATTATTTACCTAGATATTTATATCGAAAACTATCATTTTTATCACTAAGATATATTTCGTTGCGCAATAATAAAGTTCAGTTCTATAAGATATTTGATGGAATTAATCTTCTTACGGAAAAAGATTTTTGTTTGATGTTTCCTAATCAAAAAATTTCTTTTGAGAGGTTTATTTTATTAAAAAAATCTATGATTGCTTCAGACAGGTCTTTATAAGCGTGATAAGACATAAGTTTTGGTGTTTGTCTTATCTGCCTGAAAGCAGTGTTTCGTTAAGTTCTATTTTTTTAAAGTGTAGTTTTGGCCAGTACTTCTAATAATGTCTGACAGATCTATAACCATTTTAGGTATTCGGGGTGTCCCTGCTCAACATGGAGGCTTTGAAACTTTTGCTGAATATCTATGTGAATATCTGATAGCGCGAGATTGGAATGTAAAGGTTTACTGTCAGGAAAAAGGCGCGGGCGCAATTTACTATTCAGAATGGCAAGGGGTTGAGCGTATACATATACCGATTAAAAATACCGGACCACTAGGCACAATAATTTTTGATTTGAAGTCTGTTATTCATTCACTTAGGTTTAACGGGGTATTTTTAACATTAGGTTATAACACCGCGATTTTTAATTTACTCCATCTTTTTGCAGGCAAATATAATATCATCAATATGGATGGCATCGAATGGAAGCGTAAGAAGTGGGGAATGGTTGCTAGGTCCTGGTTTTGGCTTAATGAACGATTTGGCTGCTGGTTTGGTAGTCATTTAGTTGCTGATCACCCCCGCATCAGAGATCATCTTGCAACTCGTATTTCAGAAAAGAAAATTACGATGATACCTTACGGTGGCCGCGAAATCTTAGAAGCTGACGAGCAAATACTGGCCGAATACGGATTGCAGAAAGATAAATATGCCATTCTTATCGCACGCGCCGAACCTGAGAATTCAATATTAGAAGTTGTCGAAGCTTTTTCTGCAAAAAAACGTGGTTTTAAGTTTGTTGTGCTTGGGGAATATTGGCCTGAAAGCAACGCCTACCATCGAGCTGTTATGGATGTTGCAAGTGATGAGTTGTTTTTTCCCGGTGCTATCTATGATATGGAGAAAATAGGGGCGCTACGTCTATTCGCTAGAGTCTATGTGCATGGACATAAGGTTGGTGGAACAAATCCTTCTCTGGTAGAGGCCCTTGGGGCAGGGAATGCAATTATTGCTCATGATAATAAATTTAATCGATGGGTTGCAAAGGGAGGTGCGTTATATTTTGATGGTGCTTGTTCGATTGGCGTTGCCTTCGATAAAATATTTAGTGATGATGAGCTTGTCAAGGGACTACAGTCCGAGTCGAAGGAAAATTTTCAGAAGAATTTTCAGTGGGAAGATATTCTTGGTCAATATGAGCGTTTATTCGTTCGCTCATTGGGTGGTAAGGAGCTAGATGACGCTGTGTAATTACAATGAGATGTGAATAGGCACACTGTTCTGATACTTGCTATCATTGGCCTTTTAATAGTGCTTCTGAAAACATGTTTGGTAAATCCCTCTTCAAAAGCTATTCTGGCTTAATTAATCTTTTTTCAAGAGTAGCCGATCCAATGGTGGTCGTTATTGCAGCGATGGTTGCCTATATGGTTCGTTTTCCTGAATCAGGAGGCACATTGGCACTGGAGTATCGTTCGCTTGTCTTATTAGCTGTTTTGAGCGTTGCCTTAATTTTTCCAGTTTTTAATCTTTATGCCTCGGTAATCCCCCCGAAAAATAAAGGTGCTCAAAAGTAGAATTTTCCAATATATTATTAGCAAGGAGAATCTACAATGAAAAAGTCCCGATACAGCGAATCACAGATCATCAGCATCCTGAAAGAAGCGGAGAATGGCATCCCTGTTACTGAATTGTGCAGAAAACACGGCATGAGTGATGCGAGTTTTTACAAATTGCGTGCAAAATACGGTGGCATGGATGTTTCCATGATGAAACGTATGAAGGAACTGGAAGAAGAGAACCGGCGTCTGAAGAAGATGTACGCCGAGGAGCGATTGAAGGCAGAGATTGTCCAGGAGGCACTCGAAAAAAAGTGGTAAAGCCATCTCGACGTAAAGAGATGGCAAAGAAAGCCGTTGATGTGCATCAGGTATCGATACGTCTGGCCTGTGTAGCCTTTGGGATCAGTGAGACCTGTTACCGCTACCAGGCAAAGCTATCCAGTGATAATGCATTCATTGCCGACTGGCTGCTGAGGTTGACGACCACCAATCGCACTTGGGGATTTGGTCTGTGCTTTATGTATTTGCGTAATGTGAAGGGCTATCAATACAATCACAAGCGTGTGTACCGGATATACAGGGAGCTGGAGCTGAATTTCAGAATTAAGCCGAAACGACGGCTCAAGCGTGACAAAATGGATGAGCTGGCGGTTCCCCGGCAAATCAATATCATGTGGTCGATGGACTTCATGCTCGATACACTGGCAGACGGCAGTAGCTTCCGCACATTTAACGTACTGGATGACTACAACCGAGAGGGGTTGGGAATAGAAGTTGACCGTTCATTGCCGGCCTTACGTGTTATCCGTTGCTTGAGCAGATTATTGAGTGGCGTGGCAAACCTGACGCCATTCGCTGTGACAATGGCCCTGAATATATCAGCAGCCAGTTAATGGCATGGGCAAAGAAACTGGGCATTCACTTGCATTACATTCAGCCAGGGAAACCGCAGCAGAATGCCTATGTGGAAAGATTTAATCGAACGGTCAGACATGAGTGGTTGAATCAGCATTTATTTGAATCAATAGCTCATGCACAGGAAACTGCCACTCAGTGGTTATGGCGTTATAATAATGAACGGCCCCATTCGGCAGTGGGAGGGATTACTCCAGTCCAGAAATTGGCTGAGGCAGCATGACCTCTACTTTTGAACTCCATTATTAATGGGGGGATTACCCTGTGTCCGACCTATGTATTGTTAAAAAACGAAAAGGGGTCAGTTGTTGAAATATCATGCCTTTCATTTTAAAATTTGTACTGAAAAGTAATCTGGACATATAAATGCCTCGGGCAGAGCGAATAGAGTATGACAATGCATTTTACCATGTAATGAATTGAGGTCATGGTCGTCAGATGATTTTTCATGGGAAATCTTATCGTGTGAATAGAGTCAGTTTGAACGCTGTTACTGGCGATAAATATAGCGGGTTAAAGTCCCGTCTGGTGCTATTAGACCACTACAGCTGGTTCCTAGGTTGGATATAGTTAAGTAGTACACTGCTATCGTCGTCTAAATATTGACTAAAAGACTGGATCTGGGTATCGTGTTCATCCTGTGAACGCCGCTACCAAAAAAGAAGAGAAGTTGACCCTGGATCTGCTGAACGCAATTGATCAGCGCAGTGATTTAACCCAACGGCATTTAGCAAGACAGATGGGTATAGCTCTTGGCCTTACGAATTCCTACCTCAAAAGGTGCGCTCGAAAGGGGCTGGTAAAGGTCAGTGAAGCCCCGGCAAACCGTTATCTTTATTACCTTACCCCGAAGGGTTTTGCAGAAAAAGCCCGTTTAACTGGCCGTTATCTGGCTGATTCTCTGACATTCTATAGACAGGCAGGTGAATCTTTCTCTAACCTGTTTGAACTTTGTAAAAATTATAAAAAAGAGCGTATTCTTCTTTGTGGTGTTTCAGAACTGACAGAGATCGCGCTAATTAGGGCAATGGATGCCAATATTTCAGTATCAGGCATTTATGATCCTGAATCGTCACTTGATCAGCTATTTTCAGCGGTAGTATGGACTGATCTTTCTATGGTGGATGATTTCGATGTGTGCGTGTTGACAGGTCTTAATTCCCCCTATGAATTATACAAGTCGCTTATAAACGAGATTGGTAAGGACAGAATTCTGATCCCGGATGTGCTTGGGATTGCAAACGTATCTGAGAAGATGAGCTAAGGGTGAATTCTTAGTTAAAGCGAATTGAAACAGATTAAAGCTGTTTTGGGTTTTGAAAGTAACTATTTGTGTGGAACTGTGTTCAGTCCTGCATGGCGGTAGCGTGTCTTTTGGTGGGACATACAACTAATGTTTTTGTCTGCGACGGATTTAATAACTG
>Ga0209013_10006355_pt1 | contig 10045 bp, 10 predicted proteins | sample Cruoilmetagenom2_FD_187291 | JGI IMG/M metagenome (GOLD analysis project Ga0209013, IMG submission 187291) | Oil polluted marine microbial communities from Coal Oil Point, Santa Barbara, California, USA - Sample 2 (SPAdes) (version 2) | ecosystem: Environmental > Aquatic > Marine > Oil seeps ...
TGTCTTTGGTCGAATGCACGGCGAGATCTATGTCGCCGGCAAGAAGCGCCTGTTCGATTTCTTTTATAAAAAGCCCTTTTCCACCCACCTGCGAAAGCGGTTGGTCGACGAGTTGATCGCCCGCAGTCTTAATGACGCGTAACTCGCAATCATCCTCGTTGAGATCATGAACTTCGGCAAGGCGGTGGCGTATCTCGCGCGCCTGGGCCAGCGCCAGGGGCGAGCCGCGCGTGCCGATGCGGATCTTCGCTGCTTGCAAGCTGTTCTCTCCAGGTGCTAGGCGACAGGTCTTATTGCGGCGCCATTAATGCCTGCGCCGCGTCGGGAAGGCAAACGTGTGCTCGCCGTAAAGAGTTATGAATAACCGCCAGGAAAAGCCTGCTGAAGGAAGCCTAGTTCTCGGGTTGGAGACGAGCTGCGACGAGACGGCGGCTGCCGTCGTTCTGCGCACGTCCCACGGCCAGGGCCGCATCCTGTCCAATGTTGTGCGCACGCAATGGGAGCGCCATCGGCCCTACGGGGGCGTGGTACCGGAGATTGCCGCGCGCGCGCACGTAGAATGCCTCGATCTTCTGACGACCGAAGCCATGCGAGAGGCGGGTATTGGTTATTCGAAACTCGATTCGGTTGCGGCGACCGCTGGACCGGGCCTGATCGGTGGGCTCATTGTTGGTCTTGTCACGGCGAAAGCGATCGCGCTTGCTCATCGGCTGCCCTTCGTTGCGGTCCATCACTTGGAGGCCCATGCGCTCACTGTCGGGCTCACTGAAGGGCTCCCGCCCCCGTATCTGCTACTGCTGGTCTCAGGTGGTCACACGCAGCTTTTGATCGTCCGTGGCGTCGGACGCTACGAGCGCCTCGGCACCACTATTGATGATGCGCTGGGCGAAGCCTTCGACAAGACTGCCAAACTGCTGGGGCTGGGTTTCCCTGGCGGACCTGCCGTAGAGCAGGCGGCGCGCACCGGCAACGGTGCGCGGTTCGATCTTCCCAGTCCTATGGTTGGTCGCGCCGAACCGCACTTTTCCTTCGCAGGTCTCAAGACGGCGGTGCGCCGCACGGCCGAGATGCTGGCGCCGCTGAAGGAGCAAGATGTTGCCGACATCGCCGCCGCGTTCCAAAACGCGGTCATCCGGTCGGTTTCGGACCGGTGCGCGCGGGCCATGGATATAATGATCGAGCGCATTGGGCAGGACGGTCCGCATCATCTTGTTGTCGCCGGAGGTGTCGCCGCCAACGAGCGCTTGCGGGCATCCATGCGCGATCTCGCGTCGAGGCGTGGCTTCGTCTTTCATGCGCCGCCAGTGCCCCTGTGCAGCGACAACGCAGCCATGGTCGCCTGGGCGGGCGCGGAGCGCTTAGCGCTTGGGCAAACGGACCCGCTCGATGCGCCCGTACGTCCCCGCTGGCCCTTGGATGAGAAAGCTCCGCCTGCCATCGGAGCGGGGGTGAAGGCATGAGCGCCAACGTGCTAGACATTGCCATTGCGGTTACACACGGGGAGAGTTCGTGAGGATCGAAAGCGTTGGCATTATTGGCGGCGGAGCATGGGGCACGGGGCTTGCTCAGGCACTGCGGTGTGCAGGCCGCGACGTGCTCTTATGGGCGCGCGAGCCCGCCGTGGCCCAAGAAATAAGCACCGAGCATTTCAATAGCTCGTTTCTTCCAGGCGTGCCGCTCGATTCCGCAATTCGTGCAACCAACACGCTAACCGACGTCGCAGGCTGTGATGTACTTCTCATGGTTGCGCCCGCACAGCACGTGCGCGCCGTCTCCGAAGGTCTCAAATCCCATCTGCGCGCCGGTCAGCCCCTCGTGTTGTGTGCAAAGGGGATAGAGCAGCGCAGCGGCAAACTGATGGGCAGCGTCATAACAGAAGTTTTGCCGGAGGTTACGCAAGCCGTTCTATCGGGTCCGAGTTTTGCGGCTGAAGTCGCGCGCGGTCTGCCGGCCGCCCTCACCATTGCGTGTGCCGACGAGCCGCTCGGCCGCCTTCTCGCGGAGCGCCTCAGTAATCCCCAGTTCCGACTCTACTGGACGAGTGATCTTGTGGGTGTTGAGCTCGGTGGGTCACTCAAAAATGTGATGGCGATTGCCGCCGGTATTGTAGATGGCCAGGGACTTGGCGCGAACGCCCACGCTGCACTCGTCACCCGTGGTTTCGCCGAACTGCGCCGTTTCGGCGAGGCGTTGGGCGCACGCTCAGAAACGCTCATTGGACTTTCGGGTCTCGGCGACCTCATCCTAACGTGCGCAAGTACGCAGTCACGAAACATGTCGCTGGGCCGCGCATTGGGCCAAGGTCAAAGTCTTGATGATGTTCTGGGCGGTCGAACTTCAGTGACCGAGGGCGTCTATACCGCCACCGCTGTGCAACGCATTGCTGCTGAGAAGGGCATCGACATGCCCATTTGTTCGGCGGTTTGCGATATTTTGGACGGCCGAACCAGAGTGCCCGACGCCATTGCCTGTCTAATGCAACGCCCCCTGAAAGCAGAGGACTAGAGGATGCCAGCCTATTGGCTATTCAAGTCGGAGCCGGACGTTTTCTCTTGGGAGATGCTGAAATCGCGTCGGCGGGCTGGCGAGCCATGGGACGGCGTACGCAACTACCAAGCACGCAATAATATGCGCGCTATGAAGCTCGGCGAGCTCGGATTTTTCTATCACTCAAATGACGGAAGGGAAATCGTCGGCGTTCTTGAGGTTTCCGAACTGGCGCAGCCCGATCCCAAAGATGACACTGGCACTTGGGAGTGTGTCGACGTACGCGCCGTTGCCGACATGCCTAGCCCTGTATCGCTCTCTGCCGTCAAGGAAAATAGCAAACTTGCGAAGATGGCGCTTGTTGCCAACTCGCGGCTTTCTGTGCAGCCGGTAACTGCCGCGGAGTGGAAAGAGGTCTGCCGCATGGGCGGGCTCAAACTAAAGAAACTTAAAGAATGAAGCTGTCACGTCTTACACCCCGCCCGGCTACCGATCGCACCTCGGCTGAAGCCTTCATTCGCGCCAACACAAAGCTGCTCAACCCCCCGCTCGTCTCAGTGATCCAGCTTTACCTGGCCGAGGAATCGTTGCCCATCTGGCAGAAGACGGAAGAAGAGTTCGGTGAAATGAATGTGCCGCCACCCTACTGGGCGTTTGCTTGGGCGGGCGGTCAAGCGCTTGCGCGCTATCTTCTCGACAATCCCAAACTGGTTAAGAGCAGGCGCGTGCTGGATCTCGGCTCGGGTTCTGGGCTTTCGGCCATCGCAGCCATGAAGGCTGGAGCCGCGTCAGTCCTTGCTTGCGACATTGATACGTTGGCCCTTGCCGCGATAGGTCTCAACGCGGTCGCGAATGCCACTACAATCGATACGACTGCCGATGATCTACTTGGTGAAGATCCCCCCAACACGTTTGATGTGATCCTCGTTGGTGACCTGTTCTATGAGCGCGAGCTTGCCAGCCGAGTGTTGAAGTTCATCGAGGCCGCGCCTGATAGTGCCCTCATCCTCGTAGGCGACCCACAGCGTAATTACTTTCCTAGAGGTCGCTTCGAGGTGGCCGCCGAGTATCAGGTCCCTGTCGCCCGCGAATTAGAGGACGTCGATTTAAAAAAAACGACTGTTTGGCGAGGCTCTAAGGTGCACTGAGCGATCCCGGAACCAGACGCGCAGAGGTGTTTCTGTTAATCTTGGTGGTCCAAAAAAAAGAACAGATGGAGAGAAGCGTCATGGAATTTGCGGGGCTGAATTACCTTGCCATAGTTATAGCGGCGGCCATCAGCTTCCTGTTCGGCTGGCTCTGGTACGGTGTTTTATTCCCCAAGGCCTGGGTCGCGGCCGTCGGTAAGACGGAAGAAGAACTTCGGGCTCAAGCTAACGCGCCTGCTCCCTTTATTCTCTCGTTCATCGCTCAGCTCATCATGGCCTGGGTTCTGGCTGGCATAATCGGCCACTTGGGCGCGGACGAGGTCACCTTCCGCAACGGGGTCATCTCGGCGGCCTTGATCTGGTTGGGCTTCGTGGTCACGACCTTGGCCACTAATCACGCATTTCAGGGTGCCAAGCGCGAGCTGACGCTAATTGACGGAGGTCATTGGCTAGGCGTGCTGCTTTTGCAAGGTGCTATTATTGGCCTAATGGGTGTTTGACTGTCGCAGGTAAAAACTTGTCTTATTAGACCAACGGCGAGTTGGCGAATGCATGTTCGCTCGAACATAATCGCCTCAAATAAAAAGCGTTGAGGGAGGAAGTTGAGCGATGTCTCATAAGGTTTACCCCGTATCGCCTGAGTGGGCATCTCGCGCGTGGATCGACGACAAAGCGTATCGCAGCCTTTATGAGCGATCGGTCAGAGATCCTGCCGAATTTTGGGGCGAAATGGGCAGGCGCATCGATTGGATCAGACCCTATACGCAGGTCAAGAATACTTCGTTCGGACCAAGCCCTGACGTCTCAATCAAATGGTTTGACGACGGGACGCTCAACGTTTGTGCCAATTGCGTCGATCGCCACCTCAAGACGCGCGGCGACCAAGTTGCCATTATTTGGGAGGGCGATGACCCTACCCAGGACGAGAAAATTACCTACAAGCAACTGCACGCCCGTGTTTGCAAATTCGCCAACGTATTAAAGGCGCTAGGGGTCGAGAAGGGCGATCGCGTTACCATCTACCTACCTATGATTCCCGAGGCGGCCTACGCCATGCTCGCGTGCGCGCGCATTGGCGCCATCCACTCCATCGTGTTTGGCGGATTTTCGCCCGATAGTCTCGCCGGCAGAGTCGTTGGTGCCGACTCCAAGCTCACCATTACTGCAGATGAGGGGCTACGCGGCGGCAAGACCGTCCCTCTGAAGAAGAACACAGATGAGGCGCTGAAAAAGGCGGGCAGGGATGGTGATACGGTGCTCGTCGTGCGCCGGACGGGAAACTCAGTCCCCTGGGTACAAGGTCGCGACCATTGGCTCCACGAGGAGCTCTTAAACGTTTCGGGCGATTGCCCGCCGGTGGAGATGAACGCGGAGGATCCACTTTTCATCCTCTATACATCAGGCTCGACGGGTAAACCCAAGGGCGTGGTCCACACGTCAGGGGGATACCTCGTCTACACCTCAATGACGCATCAGTACGTGTTTGATTACCACGATGGCGACATCTACTGGTGTACGGCGGACGTGGGTTGGGTCACAGGTCACAGCTACATCGTCTATGGCCCGCTCGCCAATGGTGCGACGACACTAATGTTCGAAGGTGTCCCCAACTACCCGACGATGTCACGCTTCTGGCACGTTGTCGACAAATGGGGCGTCAATACCTTCTACACCGCACCAACAGCAATTCGCGCACTTATGGGCGCCGGCGATGACTTTGTGAAACGCACGGATCGCTCCTCGCTGCGACTGCTTGCGTCCGTCGGTGAGCCAATTAATCCGGAGGCGTGGGAGTGGTACCATGATGTTGTTGGCGAAAGGCGCTGCCCCATAGTCGATACCTGGTGGCAGACGGAAACGGGCGGCATCCTCATTACACCGCTGCCCGGCGCAACCGAATTGAAACCGGGCTCGGCCACGCGACCTTTCTTTGGCGTTCAACCTGCCATCGTGGACGATAAGGGCACGGTGATGGAGGGCGCGGCGTCAGGCAACCTCGTCATTGTCGATAGTTGGCCCGCTCAGTCGCGCACCGTGTTTGGGGATCACGACCGCTTCGTACAGACCTATTTTTCCACCTATCCGGGCAAGTACTTTACTGGCGATGGATGCCGCCGCGATGAGGACGGTTTCTACTGGATCACCGGCCGCGTCGACGATGTCATCAACGTCTCGGGGCACCGGCTTGGCACTGCGGAAGTTGAGGCGGCGCTCGACTCCCATCACAAGGTCGTCGAGACCGCAGTTGTGGGATATCCACACGACATCAAGGGGCAAGGCATCTACTGCTACGTCACCTTGATGGCGGGCGAAACGTGGAGCGATGATCTGCGCAAAGAGCTCGTTGCTCACGTGAGAAAGGAGATCGGTCCCATCGCGTCGCCCGATCTCGTTCAATATGCGCCCGGCCTGCCTAAGACTCGCTCTGGCAAGATAATGCGCCGCATTCTGCGCAAGATCGCGGAAGATGATTTCTCGAACTTAGGGGACACATCGACACTTGCCGATCCCTCCGTGGTTGAGAACCTCATAGCCAACCGAAAGAACCGTGCGGCGAGCTGAACGAGCCAAATGAGAAATTATCGCCGCACCGGCCTTAGTCGCATGTGTGCAAGACGCCCCGGTCGTAGTGAAAATGGTCGCGGTGTGCGACGTTGAAATTGGGGCCAATCGCGACGCGGAAATAGCGGCACGCGCCATTGTGTATTGTGCGTAAAAACCGCGCCTTGCGGCTTCCTCCGCGCCAATCCGTGGCGACGCTGATTTGTGTTCCGTCTTCTAGCCGAAAGCCTGCAATGTCGATGGCGTTTGCGAGCGAATGTTGACTTCGCCACTTGCTCCATTTGGAGTTGCCGACGATGTTACGGCAGGCATACGTTCCGAGGTGTTGGATGCTGGCAACTTGGCTGCCGAACATATTGATTGCGAGCGGCTGCACCTCCTGTTCCACCCAGAGCGCTAGCGCGGCGCTTGCTTCGCACGTCAGTCTGCCCACGCTGATATTTGCGCCGCCGACCTCTCTAATGCGCACGGCATTAACCCAGCCGCATCCCTTCTTGATGCCGCTGTCAACGATGGGCGTGGCCTTGATGTGAGGTTCGCGCAGCACGACTTGGCATAACTCTGGATCGCGCTTAAGCGCTGCCAGGCGAAAGTCGATAAACCAGGCATCGGGTTCATCGAGTGAAACTGGAGAGAGCGGGTTCCACCGTTGCGGCACGAAGCCAAGCCAAAATGCACCGATGCCAACGAAGAGCAAAAGTGCCGCGAGCAGGGCGTATTGAAAAAGCCGTCCGGGGTGGCGCATGGAGAACCCTAAAGGCTGGATGCGCCTTTACTATAGGCGCTCTTTCGCCCCCCCCTCTACACACGCAAGTTATTTCTGCGTCTGGATTAGCGATAATGGGTGGCAGGTCCGTGACCACCGCACGTTCGTTTCCTGGCTTACGCTATTTAGAAAGTCTCAGCGCATTGAGCTTTAGTGCAAACTTGGAAAGTGCGGCTTCCAATTGCTTCGCGTCGCTGGCGTCAGCATAGTATTCTGTGCCCGGTGTTGCGCATTGCTCCAGCGTTTGCTTCGCCTGGCTCGGTGGATCACCAAATGCGATGGAGAACACGCGCACATTCTTCGCCTTGATCTTCTTGCAGAGTTCGGTCGCCTGGGCGGCAGAGCCGTCGTTAAAGAAGGACGTATTAAAGACGCCGTCCGTCATCAGAATCACGGCTTTGATGAGCTTGGGATTGTCGCCCTCCGTCAGCGAATAGGGATCCGGCTGACTTTCACCGCCCCAGAAGCCTCCCCACTGCTCAGCAACGAGGTTCCATGCCCATTGCACGCCGAGATGGCCGCCAGTCGAGCCACTTGCGTCGTAACTTTCTACAGTACTGACCAGTAAGTCGCGATCATCAGTGAGCGGAATGACGGTCGCGTCGGGGCACGTGTAGCTCTGACGTCGTTGAGTGTTGTCGATGTCTCGTGGCTGATCCTCGTGCACCTTAAAGTACAAGCCTCCGCCAACGGGCTCGTCTGTATAGCGCGCGCTGCCGGTGCGTTCGATGACGCAATTATCCTTAGAGCGATTGTTAGTGGCGGCGCCGGCAAACGCGTCAAGGTTGACGCCTGAAGAGTATGGCGCAACCCCTATTCGCACTTTCCTTTCGCCCGAAACCTTCTCGGGCAGCAGCTTGTCCGCAAAGGTTTTGAAGGCCTGCTTGAGCGCGTTGATTTTGATTACACCATCCGACGTAGAGCCCCGCATCGATCCAGTGACATCCAGGGCCATGGCGACCTCAATGTCTTTCTGGTCGAATACTGCTGCGGTTGAGATTGGCGCGCTTAACTTCTTGAAGCCTCCGAGCCGGGTCAGTGTCGTTGGCACATTCACGTCCACGTCGATTGTCACGGTGCCTTCATCGCGATTGATTTGGATGTCGGGCGTCGCATAGGTGCCAAAATTGCCACCACCGGCCGCAACATTCTCGGTGATGTAGGCCGCGGCTCGTTCCTTGATTTCGTCATCGCTGAGGTCGCCGTCGAGCAGGGCGCGGCCGGCGGCGATTGTTGCCGCATCGACGGCGTGCCCCACACGATCGTTCATGTGGTAGGTGCGCGCTGTATCCAACGCCATCCCAGCCGCGAACATAATGAGGATCGACATGAGGGCGAACGTGATGGCGACACTACCCTGCTCGTTCGACCCGAAGCGGCGAAGAAGCGAATTTGCTAGAACTTGCATTTTGCCTCACCCTGAAACAATGCGGTGAGACGCTGCAAATAGGATGCCTAGTTTGCTCGTTGCCTGCTTGAGCGGACGGCGCAATGCCAGCATGGTTGAGGTCAGGTTAATGCGTCGCGCGCTTTGGGCAGGGCTGGCTAGAAATCGGATGCAATGCCGCCCTTTTCCCAATCGCCATAGCGCGTCGGATCTAGGCCGTCTCGCCCGCCGATTTCACGTTGGTCGGGTCGATCACAACGCTCGTGCGACGCGCGGCGTTCCGCGGCTTCTTTCAGGGCGCGCTCGGCGGCGGCTGGAACAACGAGTCGTTTTTTCGAACCTTGCATTTCGCAGCTCCTTATCGCCACTGGTTGCAGGCGACACGTGTTCCCATATAGCATAATTGAAAGCCGAAATCGGAGGAGGCTGAGAACTTTTATGCCGATGAACTACGTAAGAACGGCGATGCTCCTAGCCACACTGACCGCAATATTCGTTGCGCTTGGAGCGGCGATTGGCGGTCAGATGGGCATGGTTATCGCGTTCGTGCTTGCACTCGGCATGAATGTGTTCAGCCTTTGGAGTTCTGACAAGCTCGTTTTGCGCATGTATGGCGCTAAGGAAGTTAACGGAAGCTCCGCTCCTGAGTACTACGGCATGGTGCGCGATCTTGCTCAGCGCGCTGGCCTCCCGATGCCGCGCGTATACATCATGGAAAGTGATCAACCCAATGCATTTGCGACTGGACGGAGCCCTTCGCATGCAGCAGTTTGCGCGTCGACCGGGCTGCTCAAAGCGCTGAACCGGGATGAGATTGCCGGTGTGATGGCGCACGAGCTGGCGCACATCAAACATCGCGACACACTTACCATGACGGTTGCAGCCTCAATAGGTGGTGCGATCTCTATGCTCGCCCAATACATGCAGTTTGGAATGCTTTTTGGTGGCCACCGCGACGACCGCGGTGGGCTTGGGTTTCTCGGAACGATTTTGGCGATTATCGTAGCGCCGCTTGCTGCCATGCTTGTGCAAATGGCCATCAGCCGCTCGCGCGAATATTCCGCCGACCGGCTCGGTGCTATGATTTGCGGCCGGCCCCTGTGGCTCGCATCAGCGCTTGCTAAGATTCAGAACTTCGCGCATCGCATTCCTAACGAGACCGCTGAGGAAACACCGGCGACCGCGTCCTTGTTTATCATCAATCCTCTTTCCGGCCGGGGTTTTGACAATTGGTTCTCAACCCATCCCAACACGGAGAACCGCATAGCCGCACTACAAAATTTGGCCCGCGAGGTTAATCAGACAGCAGGTCCCCGCGAGGAAACAACCGGTCACAAATCCGGGCCATGGGCGTCGCGCGGGCCATCAGTTGAGCCGCAGCGCTCTCGTGGTCCTTGGGGCTAGGGGCGGTGATTGCTGACAATGCGTCACGCCGCGGCAACTCCAAACTAACACGGCCCAAAGCCGCAAAGCCACGCCCCCCCTCTGGTGTTGCGGCCCGCGACGTTGCCGTGCGGCTGTTGGCGGCGGTGCTTCTTGACGGCCGTTCGTTCGACGAGGCGCTCGCTACGGAATCGTTGAAGAGCTCCATGGAGCCGCGCGATCGCGCCCTTGCTCGCCTCATCGCCGGCACCGTTCTGCGCCGACTTGGCGAGCTAGAAGCGGTCCTAACAAATTTCCTCCAAAGGCCACTGC
>Ga0209013_10006356_pt1 | contig 10044 bp, 11 predicted proteins | sample Cruoilmetagenom2_FD_187291 | JGI IMG/M metagenome (GOLD analysis project Ga0209013, IMG submission 187291) | Oil polluted marine microbial communities from Coal Oil Point, Santa Barbara, California, USA - Sample 2 (SPAdes) (version 2) | ecosystem: Environmental > Aquatic > Marine > Oil seeps ...
GCAATCGAGTAGACAGAAGGCTGCGAAGGGTCGTCCTGCCCGCCGGCGTCGAACATCACACTGATGCCCCACGACTCCCTCCCTGCTTCATCGTCAAGAGGGTCGAGATCCAGATGATTGACAACGAGTGCGCCGCTGGCCGGGTCGAACGCAGTCGATTCAGAGTTCCCTTCCTGATAGCCGAGCGAGGCTATCCGGCCGGAACCCTCAGGGTGCGATGGATCGGACAGGTCGAGGATGACAACCCCGGCATCCTGGTGTGCGACGAAGGCGCGTTCCTCGGCCGTGTCGAGGGTGATGCCTCTGACGCTGAAATCTCTCGGATCGGCTTCTGCAACAACAGCTTCTCGGACGGATCTCTCACCATCGCGCCGGAAATCCCAGTCTGCAACGTCGGCGGGAGTCGCGGGATCGGTGATGTCAACGATGCGCAGGTCGCCAATGGCACTGGGATGATCGAGCAGCGAATTCGGTGCCGCAGCGACCACGAGCGTTCTGCCTTCTTCAACCCACACGTCGAAACTGTGAATCCCGAGCGTTCCCGTCCCTGAGTCGTAGGTACCCAATCGCAAAGGTGTGAAGGGGTCTGTGACGTCATAGAACGCCAGTCCGCGGAACGCTTCCCGGTCGTCGGGGTCGCACGGTCGATGTGCCACGATCGCCAGAATCCCTTCGAACGGATCGCCGTCGACACTCCCCGCCCACACGGCCTCCGTGCTGGTGCCCGCGTAGTCGTCCGAGATGGTGTCCAGTGGCACGGGCACCGACGGATCCGTCACGTCGTAGCGCCTAACACCGGTGGCGGGGCAGGTTTCGCCCACACCGAGTGTGCTGAGGTACGCGATCCCGCTGTTCACCCAGACATTGGCGTTGAAGCCACCGGTGGGGTCGACGTGTCCGACGACATCGATCGACGTCGTATCCGGTTCCTCGGTGACGTCGGTAAGAACATAGAGTGTCGTTGGGCTCGTCTTGTCCGTGAGCAGTGGATACGGATTGACGGATCTTCCGTCCGGCATTCGTACTTCGAAGTGAAGATGGGGTGCTGTGTAGCTGGCGTTGCCGCTTGTCCCGACGAAACCGATCACATCGCCCGCGCCAACTCTGGCGCCAACGAAGACCCCCGGCGGTATGCCCCAGGTCAGGGGTTCCTCGACGACCGGCGCCTCCTCGCAGACAGTCTCTTCGGTCGGTGCTTCGTCGACGGGTGCGTCCTCGTTCGTGGCATCGCTGGTCGCTGCATCGTCAGTTGCTGCATCGTCGGTCGTCGTCTCATCGATAGGAACGACCTCACACACGGGCTCGGCGATGGGCGAAGGAGGGGGTTCCTCGTCGTTGAGGTGAAGGTAGAGCGTTCGCCAGCCGCCGGCGTGTTGGATCTCGACGTAGAGGCCGGCGAGATCTCCCACGTCAACTCTCGAGACGACACCAGCAGCAGCGGCGAGCACCGGGGTCGTCTTCGGTGCGGAGATGTCGTTGCCCTTGTGGAGACGGCTCCCGCCGTCCCTGATCGCTCCGAACGTGTCGGAGAAGCCGTGGCTGCCCTCAAGGGGGAACCCTAGAGAGAACGGCGGCTCGTAGAGCGATGGATCGGCGCCGGGAGCACCGGGCGCGTCGGCATGAACGGGGATCGCCAATCCGACCACCATGAGCGCAGCAGCGAGCAGCACGAGATGGGCGCGTCGAGACATCGATAGCCTCATGGATCTAGCGTACCGTTCTGAGTCGATCGGTAAGCGGTCAAATGTCACGCCTACCCCTGCTCCGTCTCACCGGTCTTGACCGAGTCGATGTCTTCGCCAAGCAGCACCAGGTCGATCGTTGCCGTCAGCAGATCGTACGTGACCGGCCCGATGACCTTGCCGACAACGATGCCATTGCGGTCGATGAAGAACGTCTCGGGGAGACCGGCAACTCCGTAGGAGAACGCTGCGTTGGAACCGTGGTCGATGCCGTACACCGTCTCGTCGCTGCGACCGAAGCGATCCAGGAACCCGATCGCCTGGGCCTCTTCGTCCTGGGTGTTGACCGAGAAGAAGGTCACGTCGAAGTTCGCATAGTCGGAAGCGGCGGCATCGAGGGAAGCGTGCTCCTGTCGGCATCCGGTACACCAGGACGCCCAGAAGTTGACGACCACGACATCACCAAGGTGATCCGAGAGGCGAACCTGTCCGTCTCCCTCGAGTTCGTCGAGAACCATCTCCGGTGCCGGCTTGTCGATGAGCGCTGATCCAACGACGGTGGGGTCCGACCCGAGAGTCCCGGCAAGGGCGACACCGACGACCATCACAACGACGCCGGCGGCGATCACCAGCCAGACGATCTTGTTGCTCACGAACGAGCCTCCTCGAGCAGTGCTTCGGCCTCTGCCCGAACATCGAGCGGGAGCTCGTAGGCGAGCAGGCGTTCGAGCGGTTCGATAGCCCCCAGGACGTCGCCGATCTCCATCCGGATGTTGGCGAGGAACCAGTACGCCTGGGGGAAATCAGGCTGGATCAACAAGGCCCGCTCGACGAACGGTGCGGCGAGAGAACCTTCACCGGACAGAAACATCAGCCACCCGACCCGGGCGAGCGCCTCCGGGTCTTCTGGTTCCAGGTCGAGAACCACCATGTAGTGCTCGAGAGCCTTCGAATAGTTGCCTTCTTCGACGTACCTGTCGGCGAGCGCGATCCTCATTCCGGGAATGTCAGGGTTCTGGGCGACGACGGCCTCCATCTCGTCGAGACTCACCGACGACAGATCGGCAGCGGCGGCACCACCTTCCAGAACTTCGGTGGCCACACCGTCGGTCGCCTCTCCCGCCGGGGTTCGTTCGACGAGTGAGAACACGGCCAGAAGAGCGATCACGACGGCGCCGACGCCGACAATGGCGGCTCCGGCCAGCGAACGAGTCTTTGACCGGCCGGCCGGGACGTCAGATTCATCAGACACCACGGGAGCGGGTTCAATGCTGTCAAGTTGCTGCTCGAGGGCCCCGCGTTCAACCTGATAGGCGGAACGGAGACGAGCGGCCGTCGCCTCATCGAGTTCGTCCGCTTCAACCTGTTCGTCAACCTCTGCCAGGTCACGGTCGACCTGAGCAATCTGATCGGCGATACGAGCGGCATTCACGTCGGCACCTCCTCGGGTTCTTTGTCCTTCCGGCGAAGCCCGAGGACTGCGACGATGCCGATGACGACGATGGCGAGCGGCACCGCCCACAGAACAACACCCCATCCGGTACCCGGCGGGTCGAGGAGGACCTGCTCTCCATAGTTTGCGACGAACATGTCGATGATCTCCTCGTCGGTGCGACCTGCAGCGATCTGCTCGTCGATGAGGACTCGCAGATCCTTCGCCAGGTCGGTCTGCGATCCTGCGAGGGACTCCCCTGCGCAGATCGGGCACTTGAGGCTGATCGCCAGGTGGTAGGCCCTCGCCTCGGGATCGGCTGCTGCCTGGTCACCAGGCCAGAGACTGACCACGATGACCGCGAGCGCTGCGACCGGCAGGATCAACCATGCGAGTCTGCGAGCGGTGTCAGGCATCGGCGCGCTCGTGTTCGTCGGGAGTCTTGGACGTTCGAGAAGGTCTCCTGGATTTCCTGCCCAGTGCGAGTACCCCGCCGGCGACGATTGTGAGACCTCCGACCCAGAGCATCCACTGGAGGGGGAAGATCAGGACTTTCAGCCGGATACCGGTGTCGTCCATGGCAGCGATCGTCAGATAGACGTCATCGACCCATGTGGTCCATACCTGCGGCGTCGCGATGACCTGGCCGAACTTTGGATACTCATGGAGCCGGGGCTCGAGAACGACTCTCGTGTTCTCGCAGGAGCTGTCGAGGATCGCCACTCGAGCGCCCTGAACGTTGCGCTCCGGTTCGACGCGGCTGAACGGCTCGATGTAGCCGATGCAGTAGTCGTCCACGACAGCGGTCTCCCCAACGGTGAGCGGAACTTCGGTTCGGATCGCCAGCACCGACGTCGTTGCGATCGCAACCGCAGCGAGAGCGAGACCGATATGGGACACTTGACCGCCCCAGAAACCCATGTCGTTTCGGACCGTTGACAGAAGTGATGAAGGCCACGACTTCCCTCCCCCGCGGGACCGGGAGGCCTGATGGAAGTAGAAGGCGATGATGTTGCCGATGACGAATCCGGCAAGCCCCATGATCGCCACGACGGAGACCGAGCTGATCCCCGTTATGACGGCGAGGGCTGCAACGACGAAGCCCACGTTGAGCCCGATCCTGGTGCGTTGCCAGAGCACCTTGCCGGATGCAACCCTCCACGGTGCGGTAGATCCGACACCGATGGCCACGAGCAAGAGGAATGCAATGGGTACCGCAACGCGGTCGAAGAACGGTCTTCCAACGGAGACCTCCCGACCGGTGAACGCCTCAACAAGGAGCGGATACATGGTGCCGAAGATGATCGTGAACCCGAACAGCGTCATCAACAGGTTGTTCACGAGGATGAACCCCTCACGCGACACGAGTGAGTCGAGGCGCGGTGACGAGGACATCGTGTTCGCGCGGACGGCGAAGAGTCCGAACGACCCGAAGAGGATGACCCCGAGGAAGATCAGCAACACGGGCCCAACGACGGAGAGACTGAACGCATGGACGGATGCGATGACTCCTGACCGAGTGAGGAACGTGCCGAAGATGGTGAGGGCGAACGTGACGATGACCAACACGAAATTCCATGCCTGAAGCATCGACCGGCGTCGCTGGACGATCGCTGAGTGAATGAACGCTGTCGCTGCGATCCAGGGCAGCAAGGCCGCGTTCTCCACCGGGTCCCATGCCCAGTAGCCGCCCCATCCGAGGACCTCGTAGCTCCACCAGGCGCCGAGGAGGATGCCGGCGGTCAGGAAGACCCATGCGACGAGTGACCATCGGTGGGTGCGGGCTAGCCACACCATTGAGCGCTCTGAGCGGATCAGCGCAGAGATCGCGAAGGCGAACGGAACGGTGAATCCGACATACCCGACGTAGAGCAGCGGTGGATGCACCGCCATCAGGATGTGGTTGGCGAGCAGCGGGTTCGGCCCGATCCCGTCCGCGGGTGCGACGGCGTCACCAATCGGTAGCGATGACGTCGCTGCGCAGAACCCGTTCGCTACCTCGGTGCAGAGGGCGAAAGGATTGGCAGCGGTGGCCATCAGACCGAACCAGAAGACGGAGACCGCCCCCATGATGGCGAGGGCGAGAACGCCGAGGCCATCACCTTTCTTCAGGCCGCGCCACACGATCCACGTGAACACAGCCAGCATCAGCCCCCACAGAACGACGCTGCCTTGAAGAGCGGCCCAGCCCGCGGCCAGGAGGAAGATGAATGGCGTCCCGAGCGCTGTGTTCTTCGCCACGTACGCGATCGAGAAGTCGTGGGTGAGGATCGCGATCTCGAGCAATGCGAACGCTGCCACGCCACCGATGGCAAGACCCAAAACGGGGAGTTTCAGACGGGCCGGGTCGGGCTGCGAGCTTCGAGAGTGCCGGATGGCTTCAACGACGAGCGCCCCCGATGACACGAGGGCGACGACGATTGAGAGGTAGCCGGCTGCAGCGATCATGTTTGATCCGATTCATCCCCGGATGGGTGCTGCAGCTCATACGACTTATCCCCCGACTCGTACTTCTCGGAGTCATAGTTCTCGTCATGTTTGATGAGCATCGTGTCCGAGCGGAATTCGTGTCCATTCCACGTGCCCTCGACGACAACGCCGACGCCTTCCTGGAAGAGCTGCTGGGGGGCTCCCGTGTGGATCACGACGACAGATTCCCGTCCGTCCGTCACCTCGAATGTCACCCCGGCGGTCGTGTCGGTCACGGTCCCCGGAACCACCTGTCCACCGAGCCTCAGGCGCGAATCTCCCGCATCCACCTCGGCGAGCTCTGTGGGGGTGTTGAAGTAGACCAGGCTCGAGTTCAAGCTGATCATCAGCACCACGAGCACGACGACAACGATGGCGGCGGGAACGATGAACTTCCAGTAGCGCTTCACTCGGTCTCTCCGATGCTCCGGCGGGTGTTCCGGATACGCCAGGCGATCGACCCGGCGAACACCGCCAGGCTGCCATAGGCGGTGGCGTATGCGAACGCGACCCAACCCCAGCCGTTCATGATGATCCTCCGAGGTCGGGGACGGTCACGGCCTCACCGGCGACCGGACGCTCGATCGACTGGTCGATGGCTGCTTTCCGATCTTCCAGATGGATGAGTTCGATCCGCTTGACCATCAGGGAGACGTACACGACGGTGAACGCCAGGACACCGACAATGAGGGCGGTGAGCATCAATGGATCCTGGATTGCAGGCCCGTCGGCCCGTACGACTGATGGTCCTTGGTGAAGACCCCGCCACCAGATCACCGAGAAGTGCACGAGAGGAATCTGAACGGCGCCGAGGACACCGAGCACAGCTGCGCGCCCTGCGCGAAGAACGGAATCGTCGGTGGTGCGTCGCAATGCCAGATAGCCGAGGTAGACGAAGAACATGATGGCGGTGAGCGTCAGGCGTGCGTCCCAGGTCCACCACACCCCCCAAGTGGACTTTCCCCAGATCATGCCGAGGGCGATCGCCAGCCCGGTGAAGTAGACGCCGATCTCGGCAGACGCAGCAGCGATGCGGTCCCAGCGGAGATTCCGGGTGATGAGATACCCGACGCTTCCGCCAAACGTGACGAAGAAGGCGAGGTAGGCGAGCCAGGCGGCCGGCACGTGGACGTACATGATTCGCACCCGTTCGAATCCCTGCAGAGAATCAGCGGCGGGACTGATCATCGCAAACACGAACGCGATGGTGAGGGACAGCACGATCGCCACCCACGGCCACCGACGATTCAGCGTCTGCGCCTGCATCACGTCTCCTGTAGAGGTCGGGCCGTCAACACACCGATGATGGCCACGACCAGGACGACCGCGGCCATCAGCAATACCCAAGAAAGGATACTGTGACCAAGCCGTAGTCCTTCGTAGGACTGGGTCGCTCCGAGCAGCAGGGGGACCGACAGTGGGGCGACGAGAAGCGGAACGAGAGCGGTCCCTGCGCTCGTACTGTTGACGATCGATCCGGTGAGCGTTCCGAGGAGCGCAAGGCCGATCGCGACAATCAAGAGCGTGATGATCAGCCATGGAACTCCGACAATCGACACGTCGTAGAGGCCAACCGCAACCAGGCCCACAACCGTCTCGAAAATGAGCAGGAGCAGCGTTGCCGAAGCGGCGCGGCCCACGAATCCAGCGGCCGGGTCGAGGCCGAGAAGAGCAGACGCGTCTTGCTGAGGCAGGGTCTCGCTCGACGCCTTGCCCACCGCCACAAGTACACCGAACAGCATCACGATGACCCAGTACATCCCCGGCCCGATCTGCCGGAGCAAGATGGCATCCGTACCGATGGCGAGGGGTACGAGGAGGAGCGCAATCGCTCCGAATGGGATCGTGATCCAGAGGACGTCACCTCGTCTGCGTTCACGAAGCAGATCACGATTGATCACGGCTGTGACCTGATGCCAGAAACCGGTCGTCACGAGAGCGTCCCCCCGCTGAGTTCGACGGAGCGATGTGCGATCTTGTTGATTCGGTCACGGTCGTGGGACACGACGACCACGGCACCACCTTCTGCGGCCTTGCGAGCAATGAGCCCTTCGACGAGGTCTACGGCATCACGATCGAGGGCCGAGTGGGGTTCGTCGAGGAGGAGTAGGGACCGGTCGATCATGAGCTCCCTTGCAAACTCGGTCCGACGCTGCATTCCGTGCGACGAGGCCCCGGCAAGTCGATCGCTTGCTCCGGCGAGTCCGACGGCCGCGAGGGATTCGCCGGCTCGATCGGTCGGGACGCCGGCGACCCGGGCGGCGTACTGGAGGTTCTCTCCAAGGGTCAGCTCGGGGAAGATCCCGGGTGTGTGGCCGATCATGCCGATCCTGCGCCGAACGTCATAGCGCTCAGGTGATGTCAGGTCGGCGCCGAGCACGCGCCCAGTTCCCTGAGCAGGACGAATCAGCGTGGCCATGAGCCGGAGTGCGGTCGTCTTCCCCGCACCGTTCGCACCGAAGAGACCAACGACCTCCCCCGCGCGGATCTCAAGGTCGACGTCGCGCAGAATCTGGGTCGATCCGATGCGAACGCCGACCTTGCTCAACTCGACGAGGAGGGTCTCTGTCACGGTCGGGAAGTGTACGGAGTTCCGCGGTGTTGCAGGACGTGGGAACCCGGAAAGACCCTGGGAACGTCGAAGATAGGAATACCCCCTGGGGTATTATGGTTCACGCAGCGAGACCAATTGCGAAACGGAGTTTGAACACATGCCAACCATCAACTTGACGAAGGACACCTTCGAGAAGACCATCCTCGACGGTGACATCGTCCTCGTCGACTTCTGGGCCGAGTGGTGCGGTCCCTGCAAGATGTTCGGCCCCACCTACGAGAAGGTGTCCGAGCAGTATCCCAACATCACATTCGCCAAGGTTGACACCGAGGCGGAGCCGGAGCTTGCCGGATACTTCCAGATCCGCTCGATCCCGACGCTCATGGCGTTCAAGGAGCAGATCGGTGTCTTCTCCCAGCCGGGAGCACTGCCCGAGGATGCGCTCGTCGATCTCATCGGCCAGATCGAAGGCCTCGACATGGACGCCGTCCGTGAAGAGATCGAGAACGAAGCGAAGGGTCACGAAGATCACGACCACGATCATGACCACGAGCACGCGGGCTCTGACGCGTAGCCAAACCCAGTTCATTGAGAAACGGCCCGGGGATTCCCCGGGCCGTTTGTCGTGCTCGGTCAGTAGATCAGTACTGATCTACTGATCTACTTGCTACTGCTCTACTGATTTGACCAGATCCGCTATCAAACGCTGCGCCTCGTCCAGGTCGCGACGTTCCACCATCACGTTGAGTCGGTAGGCGCCGACCATGCCGGGTTCGGTGATCACCGAGGCCGGGATGTCGGCGTCGACGAGACACCCCCATGCTTCGTCTGCGACGTCGCGATCCGTGAATAGTGCGGCCGCGACGAGGTCGTCCGGTTTTGCCATCATCCCTCGGCACCTCCGGTGAAGTTCCACGAGCCGAGATGCATCGTCGGAACGTACATGATCCCCGGCGCGAACTCCGAGTCGGCGAACCGGGCGTCGTTCCCGAGTCCCAGAATCGTTCCCTCCCCCAACGCATCGACGAACGACTGAGTGAAACGCATGTTGGTCACTGCGTCGGTGATCCGGCCGTTCTCGATCATGAAGGTTCCGTTCCTGGTCAGCCCTGTCACGACCATCGTCTTCGGGTCGAGAATGCGGCAGTAGTTGAAGGTTGAGACGTAGATCCCACGCTCCACATCGGCGATCAATTCACCGACCGAACGCTCACCCTCTCCTACGAAGACGTTGGTCGGAACGGGACCCCATCCCTCGGATCCCGGGATGCTGTTCCCGGTCGATGGGACACCGAACTTTTTCGCCGTATTCCGGCTGTGGGCGACGCCGCGGGTCACACCGTCCGTGACAAGGTCGAGGCGACCCTTGGGCGTCCCCTCCGTGTCGAACGGAACACCCATCGCCCGTGGGTCGGTGACGTCGTCCCACATCTGGAACCGTTCATCGAACTGCTGGGAGTCGAGAACCACGAACGACTGCCCTTCCGACAGCATCTTCCCGTTGAATCCGTAGAAGCCGAGGAACACGGCGAGCGTCCCGACGGCCTCGGGAGCCAAGACAACTTCGTACTCCCCCGGCTTGGCATCGAAGGGAGCCGCCGAATCGACGGCCCGCTGTGCTGCGAGTGCACCGACTGCGGCGCCGTCGAGGTCTCCGATCGCAACCGAAGCAGCGTGACCCGAGCCTGCCGAAGTCCCGGTCTGGTGGATCCCATCGATGATCGCCGATGTGCTCCGCCCGGAGGCCGAGTGGCCTGCGGAGTTCGCAAACGCTACGGACTGCCCTTCGGTCTGGCAGTACCCGGCCGCGAGCATCCCCCGGCCTGCGTCGACGAATGCCTTGACGAGACTGGCTCGCGTATCGGGCGAAGCGTCGTAGGTCGCATCATCGGCGTGCTCGACCGCCG
>Ga0209013_10006358_pt1 | contig 10043 bp, 14 predicted proteins | sample Cruoilmetagenom2_FD_187291 | JGI IMG/M metagenome (GOLD analysis project Ga0209013, IMG submission 187291) | Oil polluted marine microbial communities from Coal Oil Point, Santa Barbara, California, USA - Sample 2 (SPAdes) (version 2) | ecosystem: Environmental > Aquatic > Marine > Oil seeps ...
CGAACGGATTGAATTGATTTGCTTGTCCGGCGAATTCTTCCGCATCAATGCACTCATTTTTTGCTGAGCTGATGGCATTCAGCATCGAGCGCGGATCGTATTTCTTCGGATCGATGTTTTGATCTTTCAGTATGCGTTTGATAACTGTCAGCTGCTCCGTCGTATCCAAGATCGAGAAACTCTTTGAATAGCCCAGTCGGTCAATATCCCGACGCAGAATTCGTACGCACATCGAGTGAAAGGTCGATACCCACATGCTCTGGCCAGTTCCATTTCCCAGTAGTCCGTCAATACGTTCACGCATTTCCCGTGCTGCCTTATTCGTGAAGGTAATAGCCAGTATTTTAGAAGGATACACTTCTTTTTCGACAACCAAATATGCAATTCGGTGTGTCAGCACACGCGTTTTTCCAGAACCCGCTCCTGCCATGATCAACAGGGGACCTTCCGTTGCTTTCACTGCTTTTTCCTGTTCGGGATTCATCCCGTTCAATAAATTTTTTACGAGTAATTCCATATTGCACCGCCCTATCTGCGAACATTTGTTCTTTCATTATAACTTGCTTCTATTCAATTTTCAAAGTGATAGTTGATTTACGGCGTTGACCGTTTCAAGCGCTTCGTCCAAGTTGTCATAAATATGGTTTCCAACTACAATCGTGTCCGCGATTTTTGCCATTTCAATAGCTTGCTGCACCGAAGTTATTCCGCCGCCATAAAACAGCCGTGCCTGCTTCAATACTTTTTTGGCTGCCTTGACCATGTTTGGATCACCATAGACACCGCTATATTCCATATAAAAGATCGGTAATTTGAAGAAATGCTCGGCCAACCGCGCTTGCGCAACCACGTCTTCAACCGATAAATCGGTATGAGCTTCGGTCACTTTTGCGGCTTTACAATCCGGATTCAATATACAGTATCCCTCTGGAACAAGTTCATTCCAGTCAACAAAGTCACCGAACTCCTTGATGGCATCCAAATGCAGATCCTTTACCCAGGTGGTCTTCGTGCTATTCAATACCGTTGGAATGAAATAAAAATCAAACCCCGGTGTAACGGATTCAATATTTGAGATTTCAAGCGCCACTGGCACGGAAAAATATCGAACTCTCATCAATAAGTCCAAAACTGAATCCAATGTCACGCCATCCGTTCCACCTACCAGAATGGCGTCAGTTCCTGATTCACAAACACGTGCCAATGCTTCATCTGAAAGTTCTTTTGCCGGATCAAGTTTGAAAACATGACGCCACTCTAAATACTCCATGGGAATCCACCTATCATTGTTCATTTTCATCTATCTAGTATAACAAAAAACTGCTCATCACGAGACGTGTGAAGGCATATTTGGTGCCGGATTTGCTTTGGTATGATTTTTAATCGGCATTGATTCTTTTTTTTTCGGCAAAACTGGCCAATTATTCGGCTTCACCCCTATTATGGAACAAAAAAACTGAACAGAGTCGGTCTCTGTTCAGTACTTTGGAAATTGAAATGGCTTTTCATCAGGATACAGTCTGCCGAGCATTTCATCATACGTGTCATTGCCGTAATCGAAACAGCGACGTACTCGTGAAATGGTTGCGGTGCTTGCACCCGTCTCGTTTTTGATGGTTTCATATGTTTTCTTTAAACGCAGCATATGTGCCACTTCGAATCGTTGGGCCAATGATTGAATTTCACTGATGGTACACAGATCATCAATAAATCGATAGCATTCTTCCAAATCTTTCAGTTCCAAGATCGCTTTGAATAACTGATCCGTTTGATGACCGCGGATTTTATCTACTTGCATAAAAAGTGCCTCCTTTTAAAACGATTGACTAAGGCGTAAATGTAACCATTTGTTCGATTCCAGGGTTTGTGCTGACCAGGTGTATCCACGATTTTCCTGGAACGAGTTTGGCTGGTTGTCCGTCTTCTATCGGTACAAGTACGCCATCTATTTGTTGCCATTTGATTTCTTTCATCACGCCAGCTTGGAACAGGTATGCTCTACCGCCGGATGTCAAATCCAGTTGCTGACGTCCCTTTGTATCGATCGTTTGATGAGCGGTTTCAAAAAACATGACATTTGCCAGGCTCACTTCCTGCCCTGTTAGCAAATCAATTGTCTCAACTCCACCTGAAGATCGCTTGTACTGCTGCGTAAGTGTATCATATGAATACATATGGTGGAAGTCTTCGCTGCCTCCGTAACGAATATCGACCGTACTCGCAAGTACACCAGTCGGAACTTCTTTTACGGAATCATAGAACGATAATGAGGGAAACTCCTCTATGTCTTCCCGTGCACCGACTTTCTCCATTCCTTCAAGCAAATGCTCTCCTGTGATATATGAATTGTGCGGAGCTTTCCTATCACTTGAACGTTGGAATAATGATCCGTCATACTGCATGCCGTTAATGTTTGGGACGACCCCATTCGCCAGCATTTCTTTCGCTTCCGGACTATAACCGTGCGCTACGTAAAATGCATCCAGACCTTTTGCAATCTCGATAAAGTAATCCCGGGCACTCCGTACTGGACCCATTTCTTCCGGCAACTCACTTTGATATAAAGCTAGCAGTCTCGTTACACTGCCCTCCGCGACCATTTCATAGATGATGTCAGCACTTGCAATCCCTGACTGTGGTCTAGCCGCAGGATGGTTGTTGATGGTGACGATCACTGGACGGTTCGTGATTTCTTCCTCTGTACGAACGCCTGTAAATGGTGACACATACGGCAAGACAACGACTTCCTCAAGTTCTTCGGATTCCTCTACTTCTATTACTTCATTTTCATCTTCAGTCTCTGCTGCTTCGACTGTTTCTTCTTTGTCTTTTGAACAGCCAGCGATTAGCAAGAGTAATAGCAACAATACTGCGAACACAGATTTTTTCATTTCCCCAATCCCCCTATGGCCTCATAAACGAAGGGAACAACACTGATTTTTTCATGACATCAAAAATACCACGTTGCGTTATTCGTACATACGGCAAATGTGTAGATTGTAAAAATAATAATGTATAGATGGCATCACCGTGTGTGTATCCTCGTTCACTTAAGGCATTTTTCAGTGCCAATTCTTGTTCGATTATATCTTCCATCCTCTCGCTTGAAAGTCCCCCACCGATAGAAAGTGGAATACGTGCGACAACTTCGCCCCCTTCAACAAGGACAATGCCGCCTTTCAAACGTTTCATTTCATTGAATGCAAATAGCATGTCTTTGTGATTTTTGCCAATAAGAATGATATCACCTGTATTTGAGTAGGATGAGGCAAATCCTTGTACTGATGAAGCGAATCCTTTAATCATGGTGTTGACTCGCCATTTCCCCTGCTTGTCGACAAGCATCAAGTAACTTTCATCATGGTCGGTGCTCAGTGCCTCTTCTCCTGTATGAATGGAAATACTGTAAGGCTTCATGATGACATCATTAACCATTTCCATTCCAAACGGCATCGAAAATTGGAAATCCCCTTCATCCAGATCGTATGGCAAATTGAGTTCACCAAGCAGTGACCAGTCGATTTTGGGTAATTGCTGGACCTGCTTCCCATCTTTCTTCAGCCAGACACCCTTGGATAGTACACTGACGGGCACAGGATTTCGTTCATTTTCGAGAAAGTTCAGTGAAGCGAATCGACCAGTTGCGATAAACCCGTGGAGATTGGACATGTTGTAATAGCGGGCCACGTTGTATGACGCCATTTGATAGGCATCGATTGGCTTGACCCCCGCGTCCAGGGCAACCTGGATACATTTATCCATGACGCCATCGATATGGAAAGAAGGCGTGGAACCGTCAGTTGTCATCATTAAGTAATCAAAGACATCAAGCTTTTTTTCCACAATTCCTTTGAGCAGCTTTGGAAGATCCGGTCGTATGGAGGAATGACGCAGTGTCACCGCAAGACCGTGCAACAACCTACGTTCCACTTCTTCAACAGTCATCGACTCATGATCTCCATCGCTTCCTAGCAAACGCATACGTGCTAGCGTTTTTTCCGATGCCCCAGGAAAATGCCCTTCGACTTTCTTTCCTTTCATTTTCGCGGATTGCAGCCAATACAGCATCTGGTCATCGCCTGCCAGTAGCCTTGGCCATCCTGTCAACTCCCCACCCAACAGAACATCCGGGCGATCCAACCATTCACCGATTGATTTATTCGTAAACAGCTCATCCTCATTCTCAAGCTCCGTTTGAGAATCAAACCGTGCCCACCAGTAGAATGAAAATGCCATGTCGTTCAACTGGTCGAGAATTGTAAACGCTTTCTCGTTTTCTAGCTGCATAAATAGGATGAGGTTGTCTGATATAAAAGTTGTGGTTCCTAATTGAGCTGCATAATCAGCAAATGATTGGGGATGATAAAGCTGAAATGGATGAACATGAGGTTCAATATAACCAGGCACAATCACCTGTTCACTGGCATCAATAATTTCTGCACCAGTCATTTTTGCGGGCATTTCAGGTCCTGCATACACAATGCGGTCTCTTGAAATCCAGATATTACCAACAACCCATTTTTTTAACACACTATGTAAATAAGTTGCATTCACAATTATTTTATCGGGGCTCGCTTTGCCATCTATAATGCCAATTTGATTGCGGATTTCCCCAATTTTCCATAACGGGTGTTGCATGACATCCATTCTCCTTTCCCGTGCAATAAGTCTTTTTTGCACTGATTTCTCAGTTCAAGAAAAGACGGCAGTTATTGTTTATTGACAAACTGCGTTTAAATAATAGTAGCATAGCAACATTGGAAAATACAGACTGCGGAGACACTTTTTCGAAAATTCAGATAGGAGGAAACATAGAAATGTCACAAACTCAAAACTTAAGTACACGTAATGCTCTTTGCCGACTCACGCTTGGTTTCAGCATGCTTTCCTATGGAACCGCGAAACTGGCTCGGAATCCACATTGTTCAAAAGGAAAAGCATTGGTGTTTTTCGGGGCAATGAAAGCAGCGGAAGGAACCGTGAAGTTCTGCCCACTCAAAGCTATGATGCAACGCAATGGCATGATGGGCCATACCGGTGATAACCAAGTCGGAAAAATGTTGAGCGAATTCACGAAAGATGGAATGTCGGTTACGACTTGAGGCGTATTATTTAGTAGTTGCTCCCACTCGGGGTGTGTTTGTTCCCATTAATATTGGTTTTGTTCCCGTTCGCGATCACTTTGTTCCCGTTCGCGACCCATTTAATCCCTTTCGCTCTGGGTTTATTCCCGTTCACCCAAGTTCTTACAAAAAACACCCCTGAAATCTTGCGAAAACCAGCAGATTTCAGTGGTGTTTTTCAATTAGTAATACTAATCTTCCTGATGGTGTTTTCTATGCTTTTTATCCCATTTTGGCACAAAGCCGTTCTGTTCGAGCATACTGTAACGCTTTTCAAAGTGAGAGATGATTTTTTGTCCTTTTTCTTCAGTAAATACGCCGTATTCGATGTATTTATTAATGATTTCTTTCTGTTGATCCAGAACTTGCTTTTGTAAATCGGCCATCTCTTTTTGTTGCTCTTCCGTCAATTTCACATCAGGGATAGCCTCAGCACTCGTCTCCGATGGCAGGAAACCTGTAGTTCCTAAAGACAATACAACCGTTGCCAATACACCTAACCAAAATTTCTTCATCCACATCAACTCCTTCGTGTATTTGGTTATATAGTGTGCTGTAAGTAGGTATGTATCCTTAATTAATAAAGATTTCGGATGATTCGTATTACCACTCGTGGAATAAATAGGATGATTCCCCAAACGATTTCAAAGATGATTGAATCCCGAATTTCATTAAATATTGCTCTTGGAATGCTTTCTTTTTCCTTTACTTTTTTTCTCATCTACCTAACTCCCATTTATTCATTCATTTACCAGCCGGATCAGTGCGGAAAATACACCATAGGTTCAGTAGTGTTAACGTAGTCATTTTTCTTGTAATAATTGATGCTGTCATCACTCGGCCATACGATGATAAACTCATAGTTCTTTTCTTTTGCCCATTCATTTATTCTTGAAAGCAATTTACTTCCGATTCCTTTATTTCGAAATTCTTCAATCGTATAAACATTTGTCATGTATGCAAATGGATACGTTATTCTACCCGGACGCGGAACTTTTTGTATCAATTCGATGTATATATGAGAGACCACGTTCCCATCAACTTCCGCAATCCAGATAAACCATTGATCACCGGTGATTGCATTTTCTAAAAAAGTCTGGCATTCCTTTTCAAAATCACTGAATGATGTGTATTGGATTTTCTTGCTTTCATCGTGTTCAATTGTAAAATCCCATCTCATTTTTATTAGTTGCTTAATGTGTTTTGTTTCGGCTAATCTTAAAATCAAAATTTCGCACCCCTGTTCGATCGATTACTCATAATTTCTTTTCCATAAACACACTATTTGGGTCCTTGGTATAATTGGAAAAGGGTTGGCAATAATTGAAATCAAAACTTGCATATAGCATTCTTGCAGGGTCAAAAGAATTCATCGATCCCGTTTCGAGACTTAACTTCCGATAGCCACGTCGCTTAGCTTCTTCGATTATGTGTTGAAGTATTCGTTTTGCCACGCCTTTTCTAAGATGCGATGAAGATGTCCGCATCGATTTGATTTCACCATGTTGACCATCAATTTCTTTGAGTGCCCCGCACCCGACTATTTCATTGCCTTCCCATGCACTCCAAAACGTAATATCAGGACTTTTCAATTGTTCAAGGTTCAAGGCATGAATGCTTTCCGATGGTGAATTCTGACTCATGCCACTAAGATGTTCATTCACCAAATTAGCGACTTCAGGTCCAGTTAAATCATCTATTTTAATGTCCAATCCCATTTCCTCCGCAGATTATTTTATTATAAAACCGGATGTGGAAAAAAAGCTTAGCTCTTACTTTAAGTAATGCTCACAATTAGAATCATTGATTTCCAAAAATTGTGTGTCCTAATTAGCTATTTTGGATTTCTTTTTAAGTACAGGAGCTTTCTCGATGATCAGAATAACGCCGTAAGTAATTAAAAGCACTACAGCAAAATTAGTTGAGAAATTATAACTGGACAGGAATTTCTCCTGTGACCAGCGATCTTCACCAATCAAGAAGTACGCCAACCAATTTGATATGCCGAGTCCATCATTGGCCTCAGGAATCAAGCTTTGAGTATAGTTTTGTGCTAAAGCCACATTTGCCAAGATCGAAAATAATAGCAAAGGTAACATTGCTGTTGAAAACTTGATTTTCTTCTGGATTGCCAAATACATCGTGATGGCGAAATATACGAAAATGATAAAATCCATGATTTACATCCCTCTCTTAATGATTATTATTCACATTAGAAGTTGTTTTTAATTTTTAAAATTCATATATTCTCGATCCAATATACTCATCATTACATCGGTTTCATACTTGCCTCCAATCAATGCGCCTTCCCGTTCCAGACCTTCCTGGGTAAAACCACATTTCTCGTAGCATTTTATCGCGCGTTCATTATACTGAAGGACACGCAAATCAATTCGATGGAGTTTAAGTTCCTCGAATGCATACTTGATCACTAATCGTGTGATTTCCGTTCCGAGACCCTTCCCCCATACAGAGGGATCAAAAATTCCAACGGCATAGCGTGCCCGGTTATCCATTTCACTGACTGTCAGTCTTGCTTGACCTACCAAGCGTCCTTCATATTCCACACACCATTCCAGCTTATTATTGCGGATAGCCTCTATGAAACTTTGTGCTCTTTCCAACGTTTTTGGTTTGATGTTGCTGGTATCCATTCCATACATTCTCAGTAGTTCCTCACTTGCCTCTATGCTCAAATAATCACTGACATCACTTTCTACCGGTTGGCGCAGTAACACTAGGTTTCCTTTAATTATTGGAACTTTGTTCATATGAAAACCACCTCATAATATATAATGCCAAAAAAGGAACCTATCAGAAAGCCACACAAAAAGGCTGTTCCTCTTCATTTAATATTTTTTTGATTCTTTCCTTGAAATTTGACCATGTAACCATCGTTAATACTTCTTCCAAGGTAAAGAAACCAACTTCCAAACTTTCGCTACTCGTTTGCATTTCGCCGCCAATTGCTTTTGCAAGCCAGCATGTCGCACAAACACCTACTTTTAGGTTTTGATAAATTCCACAAAACTTCGTTATCTCAATATCAATTCCACTTTCTTCTTTTACTTCTCTTATAATTCCCTCTTGAATGGTCTCCCCTAATTCTATGATTCCACCAGGAAATTCCCATCCCCTGAGAGGACCCTTGATCAGCAGAATTTCCCCTTCATCATTCAAGACAACCGCTCCAGCTGACAGGGAGTGTTTAGGACTCGACATATCACCACCACCTTCATTTATTAAACGTATGGTAATTCTTCTTTCTCTACCAAAGCCTTCAAGTTTGCCAATGATTGAGCAAATCCGATTGAATTCATTGAAACCTTGATACCGTCGTTTTCTTCTTACATTACAAAGGATATTGGTGTTTGTTTTGAATCTAATAATAGAAAGAACTCGTGGTAGGGGACTAATTTTTCAATGGTCAATGACATGCGAAGCTTTTCAGTCAGGTTATTATGAACGCTGGGCATCAATGTGAAATTGGCTGTTTCCCCAACTTCCAGATTGGGTATTTCCCAAGATGAACCTGGAGCATACCACCGTGAAAGGTTATCTTCAGTCGTAATTACCGCCCACACGGATTCCTTATCCCCCTCGATCCACACTGAACTTTTATCTTCCAAAATTATTTCTCCATTGCATTTGGTTAGTGAGTTTCTTCATTTTCCTTTACCGGCATATAATCAGACGGATTCAATTCCTCCGACTCTACGACAATTGCATTTAAGCCTGTGTCAGTTCCAGTCTCATGTCCTTCCCCTTTTGCCCAATAAACTGCATCGCCAATTTTAACATTCACATTTATACCATCATCACATCGAACCCACCCTTCCCCATTAATCACGAGGAGTAATTGGGGGACAACTGCCTGATGAAAGCCCACCAGTCCATGAGTTTCAAGATGCATGCACCCAATTTGCGCAGTTCTTTCGGTTTTTAAAATTCGTGACATCATAAAGTTCGATTCAAATTGAGTAATATTTTTTCCTGTTTCTATGCCAAATCTATATATTTTCATTAAATTCGCCCCCAAAGATCTTTTATATTAATATTCTGCGAAGCTTCCCGAATGTCCTTTTATATGTTGAAAGTAGAAACTGCGAACAAAAAAAGTACACCACTATGGATAAGTGATGTACTTGGCTTGATATTCTTTAGTTCAACGCTCGCCAGCCGATATCGTACCGGTAGAAGAACCCATCCCACTTCAGTTCCGATAAGGCGTCGTATACTTGGCTTTGTGCGTCCTGTAATGTAGTGGACTTTGCAGCTATCAAAATGACGCGTCCGCCATTGCCGATGAATTGACCATCCACTTCTTTCGTTCCCGCATGGAACACGTGCAAATCTTTCAGTTTCTTCAAATCAGGCAGTAAAACGCCTTTTTCCACGGATTCAGGATAACCATTCGCGGCGATTACCACGCCAAGCATTTGATCATCCGACCATTCCAGTTCAAAAGGTTTTTCATCAAGCAATGCATTCATGAATTCCCCGAAATCCGAAGACATTCGCGGCAACACGACTTGTGTTTCTGGGTCCCCGAAACGAGCATTGAATTCGATGACCTGGGGACCGTCCGAAGTCAAAATCAATCCTGCGTACAAAATCCCTGTAAAAGGTGTCCCTTCTTTGGACATGGCTTCAACAGTTGGAACAACAATCGTGTTGTAAGCCTGCTGAACAACTTCATCCGATATATGGGGAACTGGTGAATAGGCACCCATTCCTCCAGTGTTCGGCCCACGATCCCCGTCAAAGGCCCGTTTATGATCCTGTGCGATGACCATCGAGTAAATCTGTCCCTTATGCACGAACGACATATAGGAAAATTCTTCACCCTCCAAAAATGCTTCGATCACAACACGTGAGGAGGAATCCCCGAACTTTTGGTTCCCGATCATGTCTTCCACA